>Ga0114977_10000928_pt1 | contig 19341 bp, 13 predicted proteins | sample S_130805_MF_Meta_FD_87026 | JGI IMG/M metagenome (GOLD analysis project Ga0114977, IMG submission 87026) | Freshwater microbial communities from Lake Simoncouche, Canada to study carbon cycling - S_130805_MF_MetaG | ecosystem: Environmental > Aquatic > Freshwater > Lake | place: Lake...
ATAATTTTATCGGGATATGCTTCTCGAACACGCTTACAAAATTCTACGAGAGACTGAATATAACCGTTTGCAATGTCAATGCAAATCCAGTTACACTCAACTACGGAAAGGATTTCTTTAAGACGAGTGAAATCTGTTTCTTGGATTCCTGTAGAAACCATGAACAGGTCGGGGTCTAAAACAATGTTATTGTCTGACTGGTAGGATACAAAGTCGGTTACAGTGTAGAATTTATGAAGAGAAGTAATAATTTTAAACTTTGATAAAGTTTTATAAACATCGAAAGTTCCAACGGTATCCATATTGGATGCTATAATAGGGATACCTTCCCATGATTTTAGGGATTTACGGTTTTTGAATTTTATAGTTCGCATTAAATTTACATTTGAACGACTATTTATAGTAGAACGTTTTGGGCGAATAAGAACGTTATGGAAATCTAGTTTTAAACCTTCTTCGATTTTTGTCATTATGTCCGTATATTTGCTTAGTAGTTAATAAACTGTTGGGCAGATAATAAAGGTATAGAAGACAGTGTATATATTAATAGTAAACATAGTTTTAAATATATTTGATATATTGTTAATATTTTATATATTAAAATTCTTACAGTATATTTAAAATGTTATAATATTTAAAATGTTATAATATATTAATATATTATACATATTTATATCAAAAAAATGTCATCAAAAACAGTTTTACAACAATTAATGGGAGGAACATCAGACGTTAAAGAAAATTTTCTTCCTGGTATGGGTGATATATATAGTAATATAAAAGGGGGTGATGAATTTGGCGAAGGTGAAGGTGAAGGCGACAATAAAAAAAAAGAACCTGTTGTTAAAGCTGCGAAAACTAAACCAAAAGCACAAGCACAAGCACCAGCACCGGCAGCTGCACCGGTTGCAGGTAGCAATGTAATTGGTGCTACACCTGGTACTACACAACAGACGTCAAATACCGATGCATTAATGGCCGAAACACAATCAGTAACTACGAATAAGATATTAGTATTTGTTATACATGTTATATTTGCAATAATTATTGCTTATGTTTGGGGTATTTTAGGGTCAAATGCATTATTTTTAATTACTCGCTCAAAAAATGAAAAGGAATATATTCTTCCGACATATCGTTATGGTCCACCATATTGTATAACCGAAAACAAAAATGCTAGTTATTTTAGTTACGGTTTTCCGTATAACTTGCTTCCTCGTATATGTACCAATAACAATGTGTCTGATGTTATTAATACCGAAAAAGAGAATATATATTTATTAGATGAAGTTGAAGAGGGTGGTGTGGGTAATGGTGTATCGCAAGCATTATTTAATTATTTATTCAATTCCGTATACGGAGGTTTAGGTCAAGGTGCGCGTTCATTAGCACAGGCATTTTTGAATTTATTTGATACGACAGATAGTGGAAAAGCAGATAATGAAAATTCATGGGATAATATGCAAGTATCAGGAGGAAGAAAATTGTTGGTATTTATACTCTTCCCTTTTATAGTAACTTATCTCATTTTTGGATTAGGATTAGTCGCTGCTATCGGAGGGCTCATCTTTGGTATAATAAGCGATCATCCTTTTTGGGGATTGATTTTCACACTATTTTTTGGTATATTTATAGCATTCGGTAATGGTATATGGATGGCTATACAATCAGTTTATATATTCTGTTTGTATCCTTGTTTGAATATTAAGAATAAGGAAGACTATGATAAAGTTTTCAATAATATGAGACCTTATATGCTTTTAGTATTTTATATACTTATTGCCCTTTATGCTTTTCAAGATTTAGGAAATAGTGGTGGTGCGGGTATAATATTTTTCATAATAGTTGCATACTTTACAGGAAATGCTACTTAATACAGTATGCGTTGAGTATGAAGTGAATACTAATTTTTAATAAAATATAGATTAAAAGTAAATTTATATTTTATTTATTAAACTATGTTAAATGTATTATATATAGTATATACATATAAACTACTTTTATATAACTAACGAATAGAATGACGAAAAATAAAAACAAAAATAAAGAACTCGATACAAAACTTCCATTTGTAAGCGTATGTACACCTACATTTAATAGGCGACCATTTGTTGAAATGATGATTAAGTGTTTTGATAGTCAAGATTATCCAAAAAATAAGATGGAATGGATTATTATTGATGATGGAACTGATCCTATCGAAGATATGGTAAAGTCGCATCCGAATGTTAAGTATTTTAAGTATGGCGAAAAGATGACACTTGGGAAAAAGCGAAATATTATGCACAAAAAATCATGTGGTGATATTATCGTATATATGGATGACGACGATTATTATCCACCTGACCGTGTTTCGCATGCTGTGGAGCGACTGACGGGTAGTCCTACCGCATTGTGTGCTGGTTCTAGTGAAATGTATATATATTTCAAAGAGAATGAAGAGAGATATAAGATGGTGCAGTTTGGTCCATACGGTTCTGAGCATGCAACGGCAGGTACTTTTGCATTTAAAAGGAAGTTACTAAAAGAGACAGAATACAATGAGGAGGCATGTTTGGCGGAAGAGCGTGAATTCTTAAAAAATTACACCGTACCGTTTGTTCAACTAGACCCATTTAAAACAATTTTGGTATTTTCCCATTCACATAATACATTTGATAAGAGAATACTACTAGAAAACATAACTGGAAACCCGTATGTAAAATATAGCACAAAAAGAATAGTTGATTTTATAAAGGATGAAAGTATAATAAAATTTTTTGTAGAAGATTTGGAGAAGAAGTTAGAAGTATATGAAGCGGGAAATATAAAAATGAAACCGGATGTATTGAAACAAATGAAAGAGTTGGAAGTGAAAAGAAAAGAACTGGATAAAAAAATGGCGGAAGAGAGGAAGAAGAATTTTGAATTTTATAATGGGAGTATCGTGAATCAAACTAAAAATATGGGTGCGGGTGCAGGTGCAGGTGCAGGGAGCACAATTGTTTTTCGCGAAGAAGGAAAACCGCCGCGTGAGTTAAATCATCATGAAGTTGTTGAAACGATGATGTCGCAACAAAAACAGTTATCTCAGATGGGACAGCTTAAAGATTTATATGGTAATACTATGCGAGAAAATATAAGACTAAAAGAAATTATTGAAACACAGCAGAAAATTTTAGATGACAAAAATGTATATATTACTGAACTGGAAACAAAATTAGCAGAAAATAGTGATATAATTTTAGTAGACGTCGAAAAACATTGACTAATGTAAGATGAAATAAGATAAAATAATATGAAATAATATTTTATAAAACCGCTTAAAGATACAACTATAAATACAGTATCAACGTACATTATAGTTCACTCGAAGAAATAAGATGGTAAAAGATTTTGATAACCTTAATCAATATGAGTCGCATGACCCAAATGATGCGGTTGAGTCTTGTGATGGAGACGATACGCATTCTCGAAACAGCAAGGATAAGAGACCTAGACGGAAGTCATTTCCGTCGAATGTACAAGGGCGATTCATTGTGAATGCGGTGACGGGTATTCCTTACCCTTGGCGTGTGGGATCGAAGTATGAGGATTTATTGTGGAAGGTATGTGACTCGACGGGACGACGTGGAAAAGTTGAACCGGATATGTATTTTTACGACTCTCCTAAACAGGCGATTGACCATAGGCGTTATAAGCCAGATGTTTTTTCTGCGGATACATTGAATTGGTGGAAGGCTCGTGTAGCAAAGATGACTAAAATGATGCACGAGAGCGATGCATAGGGGTCGCTATTGTCACATATAAAAATATAAAATATAAAATATAACATGTCATCGACATATGTTATATTTTTGATACAACTATTCAATCCACCACCACCGCCATATTGTGGATATATCTGCCCCGTCAGGGGGTCTATAAGATTTGATGCAGGCATGTTTATTATATCTGTATAAAATAATTTATGTAGGTTATTGTCGCTAAACCTATGTTTCAATCGTTCAATAATGCTATTTTATAGGGTGTTAGAACACCAACAGCATTAGGTAAGAAGATGCGTAAATATCGCCCAGCAGAGACACCTGCTGTTGCGGATGTGATTTGGTCGCCCGATATAGATATGCGACCAGTAGTGTTCTTTGTTAGAATATCTACTTGTCCGTTTCCAGTTGAAGCAGTCGCATTTATCGTAAAGTTTGTAGCGGTGGAGCGAATCTCATTCCCATTTAAATCAATCGGGCGAAAAGAGTTGTTTTCATTCTGTCCTCCATTGAAATTGAATGTTTCGAGTAAAACACCATTTACCAAATTAAATACTGCTAATGTCCCGTCCTGATTACCTGCTCCAACATTTTCCAGTTTTGTTTGTAATTTACTAAACTCAAAAGTTGTTCCAGCACTATCTTTCGCAAATGAAGATATAGAACTAATAATATCTCCTGCTGTCCCATTAGGACCACTCCTATTAAGTTTTACTGCTGGATATGAAGTAGGTGTGTTAAGTGTGTTATTTATTGTAAGCATAGGAAGCGTTGTATTACCCAAATAACCATTATTTATCGCTAATGGATTAGCACCTGCCCCAGCATTACCAGTATTACAAACTATTCCACTACCTGCCCCTGTTGCGTCCAATTGGATTTTTTGCCCTGTTTGTGTTGCTGTTAGGAATATACCATTTGTAGCACAACTCATTTGACATGGTGTAGCACTTGTTTCTGCTCCAATAAGAGTTAATTGTCCCATAGAACTAATATCAAATGATTTTGGAATAGGACCTGTTGTATTGTGTTCTATTTGAGCGTTTCCAACAGCAGGAACTTCTGTTCTTACATAATGACCCGAAGGGATTGATAAATCACTTGAAGTTATAAGCACTTCACAACCTCCACCACCATTCGTCGCAGAAACACTTGAAGCACTAATGGTATTAGCAAAAGAAGAAGAAAAACCATCTTTACGATAAGCACTATTCCAAATATCAGTAGAAGCAGTATCAGTTGAAGCGAACGCAAGAGAAGGGGTGGTTGCTTGTGTTGTTAGTTGTGTCGTTTCAGTAATAGTTCCTGTATTGATTGTTCCACCTAATCCTGTATCAGTCATTAAAATACTATCAACGCTGTTAATTTGAAATCCAAGACCATCTACCGCAGTTCCACCACTCCAAATTGTAGGACGAGTAAATGAAGAACCTGAACCAGCAATTGGAACAACACTATTTAAATATTTTTGATTTACGCCTCCTCCATTATCAGTATATAATCCAACGATACTATTTTGACCCCCAGCATTCGGTGTTATTGCTGTGGAACTCGTATTAACACCACTAATATTAAGAGTTATAGTATTATCGGTTGCTGTATTACCAGCGTTGAGAACCTGTTGTAATGTATCAGCAGGTGGTGTATTATTTGGATTATAACAAGTAGCAATATCATACCAATTCATAACAGCAGGACCAGTAAATGGTTTTTTCGCTTCCAGAGATGCCCCATTCCCACTCCAATAATATCCATTTGCTATATCGTCAATCCTGATATGGTTATTATCTAATACTGATTGAGTGTTTGTAGGATCAATAAGAGTTATACTACCATTTGAACCTGTAATATTCTGTGTTCCAATATCAAGTGTAGATGTGAGTGGTGATAATAGAGAAACAATAGGAGCAGAAGATGTCCCCGCAACACCGATGTTTGCTCCTGCTGTGATTATAGTTGGAATTCCTTGTGGACCTGTATAACCTGTATAACCTGTATAACCCGTATAACCTGTATAACCTGTATAACCTGTATAACCTGTATAACCAGTATAACCTGTATAACCCGTATAACCTGTATAACCTGTATAACCTGTATAACCTGTATAACCAGTATAACCTGTCGGACCGGTCGGACCCGGAATAAGATCCTTGCAGCAATTTTTAGAATTTAGGTAGGAGTTATATGAGCCAAAAAATTGTTGCGACATGATAAATATATATATATATATAAATTAATATTATATTAATATTATTTAACTATAAAAATAATATTATAACATAAAAACTATAGTATTCAAAAAAATCAATTCACATCATCGTCGCTATCAATTATTTTATCGTCATCTTTTGTAAATTCGAGAGTTTTTTGCGTATATTTATCTAAATATCGATATATTCGATTAATATCTAACTTGGTTATTTCATAACTCTCTAGCATATTATATATTTCATCTTCACTATACTGGGTTTTAATATGCATGAAAAATGAAAACATATCTTTCTGGTCCATCGAGAGCTGCTGACAAAGCGTTTTAATAAAAAGTGAATTATTATATTCCGTACTATATTTTGTTAACACTTTTGTAAACCGGACTTCTACGGGATTAAATTTTGGCTTTTTGATAAATTGTTCATGGTAAAGCTTATTATTGTAAAACGTCTTAATAAGAGAACTCATCTCATTAAACTGCCAAGCCTGGTTCTGAAATGTGATTCTATCAATATAGTCAGCAAAACATATATTATCTAGTACGGTTTGGTAAAAAGGAATAGAAATATCCTTTTTATACTTCGCCAATACGTCGATGATATTTTCATGCCATAAAAGTGCAACCGTTGTTCTATCTGTCTCATTCATTAGTACTTTATGTTGCTCAATCGGATAATTATTATTTATTAAATGTTGTGTTAATTTTTTACTATCGTCGTTGTAACTCTTCGGTTGAAATATCGTTTCTATAATATCATTTTGTAGAATATTATTTTGTTTACCAGCCATCTGATATATCGATACCAACTTTCGCAAATCACCCTGAATAAACGATATAATATTATCATTTAATACTTTGTCGAATTTTAAATTCATCGACAGTAAAAGAGACGATATTTGCTCATTTGATGGTGTTTTTAACTCGAAAGTATGACATACCTTCATTAGTTCCTTTATCTTTTTATTAATCTGATAATTACCAATACATATAATGGGGTTAAATGAAACCTCCTCCACTTTTTGTTTTTTCGTTTTCTTAGGACGTATTAACTTTATTAGGGAATTTATTCCACTTTTGTCGCCATTATTCATTGCATCGATTTCATCCATGACTATTACAATTTTCTTCACCTTTTTTTCAAACATTGACATTATATTTTTATCCGACATATTATGCTTAGTAATGGTGTCGATGATGGATTTATTTCGAATATCGCCTGCATCATATTTAATAATATCGTAGTTTTGTTCGCGGAGAAGGTTAACGATAAATTCTGTTTTTCCGGAACCTGGGTTACCGTATATGTATATTCCTCTTTTTAGCGTGATGTCGCTTTTATTGTCTTGGAAACTATCAAGAATTGTTTTTATTTTTTTATATGTCTGGTCTCTTCCAAGAATAGAATTGATATTTAAATTATTCATGCTTATTTTATGTTATATAATATAATAACTATTGTATCTTTCTTTATTAAAATATTATAATTGTTTCTATGTCGATTTATGAATGTATTTTATTTTTTATTTTGAATTATTATTTTGAACAGTAAACACTTTCCCCAGTAACCATAAAATAGATTTGGGTGCGTCTGCTTTATAGTTGTTTATTAACATGTCGTCATTTGTAATTCCATCCCATGTAATTTTATTTTGAACGGCGTATTCATATTTATTCATTTTCGTGGGTAACTGGTAACTGAAAAATCCATAAGGGCTTGCGTAGTCGGCATTCTTTTTATCTGGTTTACATCTAACATGACCATCTTCACTCTTAGACAGTTTCCAGTAGTCGGGGCATTCACTTACCATGGGAGCCCATATTTGTTTTTTACTATTTGCACGTATTACGATAATGACAAAAACGGGTACTAGTCCTAAAAAAACTACGACGGCTGTTAGTACGGCTATTTTTCTAAAACTTAGGTTTACGTTTATATTTGCGTTTGATAAAGAATCTTCCATTTATGTTGTTAGATTCGGGGATTTCTTGTTTATTATAAATATATATAATAAATAATAAATAAGATTTTAATTCGTTGGTTAAATCGTGGGATTAAATCGTGCGATTAATGCTTTAATGTTTTTTTATGCTTATAAAGGTTATAGTAATTGGTCTTTGCTTTCTTATTGTACTTGGATTTATGATTGGATTTATTTTTATTAGGTTTTGATTTATGCTTTTTATTCTTTAATGTTTTATTATTGCGCTTGGAGTTAGGTTTGGATTTTGTTAATCTTTTATTTTTTCTAGTTTTATTTTTGTTATTCTTGTTATTCTTTTTCTTGTTATTTTTATTTTTCTTTATAATGTACTTGCTTACGAACTTTTTATACTTTTTACGATACTTTGTGTTTTGCTTGGGATTGGAAATACGTTTGGGTTTTCCGCCTGTTCCTACTGGAGAGACTAGAGCACGTGTATCTTGCGGTAGTAGCGGCGTGGGATTAAAAATCTGTTGTTGTATTGGTTGTGTTGGTTTTGGCACTGATGATACCTCTTGATTTAAAAACCCATTAATAATACTGGTTACGTCTTCATCACTAGTTGATTCGGTTGTTTTATCACGAAGTTCGTATAATAAACCAATTATTTCACTTAACGAATAGCCTTTTATTTTAAGCTCTGTTAATTTTTCATTCGAAATACTACCACTTGCCTCTAAAGCATCATTTATATTATCCATATACATTAATTCCTCAGTATTAAAACCAATATTACTAATAAAATCCTGTAAAAAATCTACTCTTTGAATATGTGCACCAGTATACATTATTTCTTGAACGAATATTTTATATACAATGTCATTTAAATGTAAGAAATCATTTCCATTAACTTTGAAACCATAAGTGGCATCTAAATCGATAAGAGCCTTCATTGATTCTTTTTCAAAGTCTTCCATTTCACCGTCAACAAAATAAGTCGCCATTTGTTCCATGAATTCTCTTAGGATATTGTCACGAGCAGTAGCTTCAATATTATTATTTATTTGTTCCGATAAAGATGGAGTGTCTTCTCCACTTTCCTTTTCAATCGGAAGCTTATTTAGTTTTTGTATTTCGGCAGATACCTGTGAGTCTATAAGTTTCTGTAAGTCCATACGCGTTTTATCATTTGATGTATCACCGTCTATAATTTTACATAAGTTATCAAATATTTTTGCATTAGTAACTGCACGTGTGTTGAATTTTATTTGAGTTGGTATAGTATACATTTTTTTCTCTTGTTTAAATTGCTCTAATACCTTAGCTACAGACATTTTAACCTCGTCTGATATGGGTGATGTAATGGGAAGTTGATTGAAATTAATACCATCATACGGATTGGAAAAAACGCCTCCAAAATAAGAAACAATCTTATCAACAACATCAAATATGTTATTTGTTGCATTTGGTAAATAAAAAAAATTAGTATCATCGGTTGATTTTGAAGGATTTAAAGCATTATAAGATTCTAAGTAACTTTTCTTTATATTAGGGTCATCAATGCGTAATAAAACGGATGGAAGTAAACATGCAAATAATACTTCGCGTAAATCGGTGTTTATTTTATTAATATCACCATCGCCATCGGCACTGTCTTCATTTAACGGAATATTGGAGATTATGGTACGAATAAGATTTAATTTTTTTTCATAACTATTTGCTGATTCAGAGGGCATTTCTTGATCTTGATATTTTGGAGGTATTGAAATACCTGTGATAATCTGAATATTTGAAACAAATGCTTCAACAAAAGTTTTTAAAAGTGTTAGAAATTTCTGTAATTCAAATGGCAATTCGGTAAATGAAATAAATTTTAGACCTGGTCTACTATTCTCAAATGGATTAGGAACTTTACCATCTTCAGGTTTAATAACTTCGTCGGTGAAAAACACCACTACATCTTTACTTTCAGGCAAAGAGAAATTATTGATATTACCCGGTTTATTAGAATAAAACGATACCATATACGACAATAAAGTCTGAAAATATCTACACGAGTCGCTAGAAATTTCGAAACCACCTTGTTGAATACCGTCGCTACCACCACCAACTCTAGGTCTAAGATTATATTTATTAATACTTCGCTGGCTAGCTGACCGTGTCATGTATATGTATCTTGGTGTAATGAGTTGGGGTGCTTCTAATTTTTTAGACGGCGTATTTTTTTTTAATAGATCAGCGAAAGTTGGCATTCTACCTTTAGGCATAGGTCTAGGTGTAGCTGCAATTACCTGGTCGGGTAATATAGGTCTTGGGCTTTGAGGTATTCCAACACCATATAAATCTCGAGCTATACTAGGGCTAACAATATAATACTGTGTTACACCAGCTTCTGATATACTAGTAACACAGTATCTGTCATTGAACATACATCTTAATATAAGTCCTGTATCAGTAGTATGAATAAATGTGTTAACTGAGGCTGTCCATACAGCACAACTATCTCCTACAGATTTACATATATTATAGAGAATTCCTTTTTTTTTTGACACATCATCAGTGAGAGTGAGAGTACGACTAGATGTATAAAACGTATTTTTTTCTGTATTATCGGGATAATTAGCGTTGTCTTCTCTAGAATATGTCACACTACCATTACTATGAATAAATACATATGTATTGTACGTATATATTGGTTGCGGATCCGTCCCAGAATTTACTACCCCCGGAACCCCGTCAACGGTTACCCCGGGTATATAAAATCGAAATAATAAAGCAGCTTGTACAAGAGAGGATGGTTCACGATCTCTAGTAGCTTGAGACTTATGATGTAACATGACTGTATCAAAATCAGGCATAACATCACGTTGAAATAATGATATAGATAATACCGACCCTGGAATCGTTATTTCTCCTACATAGGCTAAAGGAATACTAATATCGGGATATGTATTAGTGTCAGCACCATCAACCGAGTCCACCCACCATTCTTTTAATTTTGTAAGACGTTCTCTAGTATAAGACCGTCCGGCGCGGTCGTAAATTTCAGATATTGTAACACGTCTATTTGTTGTTGTTGACACTCTTCTAGGTGGTTTGCTTGACGGAGATCTTAAGTTCGCATTATCTACTATAAAGTCAAATATTACTCGACTAGTATCAGAATCAGGATCAGGGTCAGGATCAGGGTCAGCATGAGCATTGGGGGTAACAGCTCTAATACAAGCATCGAAATTATATGGTTCTAATTTCATTAGAAATCTTGGAACAATAGAATAGTGAGTATTTTTTTCAAGTGTTTTTATATTTCGTACAGTTTGCCAAAATATATCATTTTCAGGAGGACTTAACCACGTACCATTACCATTATCAGTGGGATCAAGTCGACTAAATGTTGCATGGCAAGTTTGTGCCCAGGTGGCTCCAAACATTAATTTTTGAACAATTATAAATAAATCGTTTTCCTGAATACTACCTGACGTATGAGCATCATGATAAGCATCGCGTGCAGATAAACATAAATTTGCAATACGAACATGAGGGATCAACATTAAAGGAGGTAGTGTTTTTAAATTGCTTGTTGTTGTTACTAATGTGGCTCCTTGGGATGCTGCAGTATTCAATGCAGTTGTTGCATCATCCAATGCACTTGTTGCATCATCCAATGCACTTGTTGCTGAAATAGCGTTTTCTTTTTTATAGAAATTTCTTGCATTTAAACTATTTTTTTTTTGAGTGTATTTTTGTGGTTGTGTTCTATTTTGTAGTTGTGCACGTTGTTGTTCTTTTAATGTTAGTGGTTTTTTCACCTGTTGTTTTCTAACCATCCTACTATATCAAATCTCAATAATAATAAAGTAACTATACTTATATTATTATTATATATTTATTACAAAATCTAAAACTACTTATTATTTATTACTTACATTTATTTTTAAGTTCGGCATTATTTGTAACTCCATCCCATAGTACTTTCTTACCACAGTAGTTATTAACCCACGTCATCTTGTTTTTATAGTTGGTACACTCATTGGTATCATTTATTACATTATATTTCGGTGCAAGATTTATTGCGCCAGGAACAGAGCTACATGTTCCCATATTCCTACTACTCGGTTCGCAATAATGTTTTCCTTTACTAGCACCATCTTCGTGCTTTTTTAGTAACCAATAATCAGGACAAGTCGCCTGAATTAATGAAAATTTACTTTTCTGGTCTTGGTAAATAAAATAGGCAGTCGTTGCTAATAAAATAACGAATATAATACCAGCAACAGTTAACGTAACGCTATTGAATGACATAATTTATCTTTTTTCTTAAATATAATGTATATATAATGTAAATATAATTAATTATTTATACAACTAAATATTAAATACTAAATATTAGATATTTTTATATTTAGGTATTATAATATACAACAAAGTAAATCAATCTTCTAATATGTTTTCAGGAAATAGAAACGCAAACTCAACCTGTATGCCTCGCGACTCTCAAAGTATTAATAATATATCTACTAGAGCAGTATCTAATGGTCGTATCGATATCGAAGGTCCTCCACCTGATGCAAGGTTCGCAATGTGGGATAAAATACCTGTAAATCAAATTACTACATTTAGAGACGCCTTAACCGGCAACTGGACCGATAACGATGTAAGTAATGTTTTTTTCAGTAAAGATAACATCCAAATTATTCAGAATGCTCTTCGTGCCGAGGTATACCGTTTATCAAATGGTGAATATACTATCTCACAACAAGACAACGATGAATTAAAAATTATTATGCGAGCTTTATATCTGGAAAGCGCCGTTAACTTGCCCACAAATATAAGGGAACAAGTCGCAACATTAAATCAGCATGTTATAAATCACTGTGTTCCTAAACTAATTAATGAAGTTCGCGCATACTTGAATTATAAACGTGATGCTAGTAATATGTACACTGTCATGACGTGGCCCGCATATGATAATGTTAAAGGTAAAACTCTTGAGTTGAAGCCTTGGTTTTAAATACCATATCATACCATACCATACCATACCATACCATACCATACCATACCATACCATACCAAATATAAATAAAAAAATTAATATTATGTCAACTTACTGCGACGTATAACTTTTTGTTACTATATAGCAACAAGTTTTACTCCTTAATCCTTAATCCTTAATACACGCCCACTCACTCCTTAGTTTTCGCCTTTACTTTTTTAGCCTTTGTTGCACCACCACCGCCACCACCGACCTTCGTCGCGCTTTCACTTGTAGCTGAATGCGGATATGTCGTCGCTTCCATAAATTTGTTATATTCCACTTCCAATTCTTCTAAATCTTTCAACCACATTTGTTCCACCGTTTTCGAACTCAGTTCGCTCAACTCCTTTTCCTTCTTCTCCTTTTCATTTAGCAGTTTTTTCACGTTTTCTTCCGAAACACTATCCATAGGCAATTTTAGCAAATACTTGTATCCTTGCTGTCCTTGACCCGATTGTTCATCTCCTCCATTTTCGTCACTGTTTGCATCCATCGAATCATACTTCCTTTCTTTCAACAAGTCTACAAGCTGCTTGTTGGTTTTGCGGCGAAGGTCAATCTTGTCTTCCAATAATTCGGTAATATATCGCGCACGATTGCTCAACACCATCAACTCTTTGCGAAGTGCCGCAATAAGCGCATCCTTGCGTTTCCCGTAAAATTCCAAACGTGTTATGCTATAAGAATCGACAATTTCTTCGGCGTTACTGTACTTGACAAGTTTCTCTTTTGCATCAAACAGATTCATATTTGTCGTGGATTGCGTAGTGTATAATCCGAGCACTTTCTCCAGCATATTGCATTCAAACTCCGTCGCCTTTTCACTATACGTTTTTATAATATTTGCCGCCATCGTAACCGTGATATCCACATGTGTATCTGTGCTCATATCATTATATTCTTTCACGATTGGTGCGGTGTGTACGGTGCCGTCTTTGTCCTTGCTCTTGTCACCAGCCGCATGCGGCTCAATAAGATTTTCCAAGAATTTCTTATAGTTGTCTGTCCATGTGCCGACAGGCAGTTCCGTAATACGGATTTTCTTATCATCTAGAATCGTATAGCATCCCTTCAATAAATACTTGGTATCACCTACACGACGAATCGTTCCTTTGAAGTTCTTATAAAATGGTTCGATTGTTGGTGTTGGTGTTGCTGATGCCGTCCCCGCAAGTTTATGTTTAATATATGCGATAATTTGCGCGGGATTATAGCACATAATATCAGTACTGAAACCGGTTCCGATTCCTTTTGTTCCATTCACCAATACCATAGGAATAATCGGCACATAATAAATCGGCTCAACGCTCTGGCCATCATCATCCAAATATGTAAGAATAGTATCGTCTTCGGAACGATAAATAAGACGTGTTAGCTTATTGAGTTGCGTAAAGATATACCTTTCGCTTGCAGAATCCGCCCCAGCTTGAAGTCTGCTGCCAAACTGACCATTGGGTTCAAACAGATTGATGTTGTTGCTCCCCACGAAATTCTGCGCCATTCCGACAATCGCTGCATTCAAACTTGCCTCACCATGATGGTACCCCGAGTGCTCCGAAACATATCCACTAAATTGCGCGACCTTGATTTCACTCTTTAGGTTTTTCTTGAATGCCGAAAACAGAATCTTTCGTAAAGAGATTTTCAAACCGTCCATCAAATTCGGGATTGAACGATCGCAATCATATTTCGAAAAGTGTATCATCTCGTCGTTAATGAATTTTTGATAGGTAACGCTCGGTTGAAGCGTGTCCAAATATCTGTCGCGCGAATATGTCGCCAACCATGTTTTGCGGTCATCCGCGCGTTTCTTATTGAACACCATATCAATCGCATTGTCACATGCTTCGCCGCTATGTGTAAAGTCCACGATTTTCTTATGTTCAAAATACTCCTTGAATTCCTTGCCTGTACTTGTTCCCAAACCTTTATAATATTTTGTAGTCCACCCCGACGGTTGCGTATGTGAAGCGCCGCCGCCGCCGCCGCCTTCCGTTGATTCGGTCGCCTCTTTCCATGCGCGATATTCGCCCTCGCTATAGAACACTTTCTCTTGTGTTCCCTTTTTCGCTTTCAAGATCGGCGTATTCATAAACCCGATAAACCCGGGAATCTCTGTTAGCGACGCCCATTCATTTTGAAACATATTGATCCCCAGTCCCTTAATATGCGACCCATCCAAATCCTGGTCCGTCATGAATAAGACTTTTCCATATCGCAAACGATACTTCACGTCATCTGGCGTATATTTGCGCCCAACCTCAAGTCCGAGAATTTGCTTGATTTCCGTGATTTCGTTGTTCTCCGCGATTTTTTTGACGGCTTCACCGCGCGTATTCATCATCTTACCTTTCATCGGATATACGCCAATCAAGTTGCGGTCTTCGCGACTAAGACCCGAAACAATACCAGCCTTTGCTGAATCACCTTCACAAAATATAATCGTACACTGTGCCGACTTCTCTGTACCAGCATAGTTTGCATCGATTAATTTCGGGATACCGCGAATCGTTCGCGTCTTTGTTCCATCCGTCTTCTTCGCCGCCTTGTTTTCCTTCACCTCAGTCAGCGCACATGCGGCATCCATCACGCCCATCTTCGCTAGTTTCTCGATAAAGTCATCGCTTACTTTACATGTTGAACCAAACGAGGCAACAGCAGTTCCCATCTCATCCTTGCTCTGACTTGAGAATGATGGGTTGTCAATATCGCAGCGCAAGAAGATTGCGAGCTGTTCCTTGATGGTTGTCGGCTTGACATCGACCTTTTTCTTTGCTTTAATATACTCTGTCAACTTGCGAACAATCTGGTTCATAATATACTCGACATGTTTGCCGCCCTTTTGTGTATAGATTCCGTTCACAAACGAGACTTGCTGAAACTCGACATTAGGTGCAAGAGATACAACATACTCCCACCTCGAATCGGGCGCCTCATAGATACGTTTTGTCTCGCCTTTCGCGCCAATATAGAGGTCGATATACTGTTGGAAATGTTTCACGGGAATAACCGCACCATTATACTTGACTTTAACGGTTTTGTCAGTGATGGCGGCAATATCGTAGACACGTTTCTCGAAAAGAGCGCGCATATCTGGTGTTAAACCTTCGACGCCGAAACGCGCATAATCGGGGCGAAATGACACCTTCGTATATGGTTTCGTTGTTGTACACTTCGTTATTTTTGGCGGGCAAATCTCGTCAAGATTGTTTTTGAATTCTTGGATATACTTTAGACCGCGAACGTGGTCAACTGTTTCGACGCGACCCCACGAAGACCATATGAGAACAAGCTTGAAACCGAAACCATTTTTTCCACCAACTATTTTCTCCTTCTTGTTTTCGTCGTAGTTGGTAGATGTGCGCAAGTGTCCGAAAATCATCTCGGGAATCCACAGTTTGTGTTCGGGATGTTGCGCTACATCGATTCCATTTCCGTCGTTTGTAATAGATATAGTTCCATCGTCGCTAATTTCGAATTCGATACATGTGACGGGCAAGGCGTCGGGTTTCGCGTCGCGGATTGCTTGCTCTTGGCGAACGAAATGATCGCGGCTATTGACGGCACCTTCATCGAAAAGCTTGTAAAGACCTGGGATGTAATGAATCGTGCGCTCTACGATAGAAGATGTAGGAGAATCATAGACAAATGTGCTGGCTTCTGTCATTTCAATGGAGCCAATATATGTATCGGGTTTTTTGAGGATATGTTCTTTGTCTGTCATTTTCTGATATTTAGCAAGTTCTTGGGGTGGTACTGAGGATGGAGTCGCGACCGAACCGGAAGTTCCTTCGCCAGCTAGTACAACCGCATTGATATTTGGAATAGTAATAGATTTTTTTGCTTTAGGAATTTTTGCTTTAGGATCAGTAGAAGATGAGATAGATGGAGCGGACATTTGATTTGAGCGATTTGAGTGATTTGATTTCAAGACGATTATACGTATTGGTTTTGTGTTGGATTGTGCTTGTTATATAATTATATAATGTTTATTTTATATCAATTTTATAAATGTTATAAAATCGTAAAAAATAAAAGTGTAAATATATAAACGGGCAGTATGTCTGACTTAAAACAAGTGAATCGTTTAAAACAAAAACATTTGTGCTGTCCTCCACCTATTTTTAAGGCAACAGATATTACTAATAATGAAACTTTGCAATTCAAGTTTCCGTGTAGAATAAAATTAGCGACGAAGATTAATAGTTCAGTGGGTTCGAGCAATCATACTCAGTGTTATACAGTAGCAAATCATACGTTAAATGCATATGGTAAGTGGGCGGGGTGTCCGGGTGGGTCGGGGCCGGGATATTCATCAACAATGAGATATGTGCCTAATGAAAATGTACCGGGGATCGGTCCAACGGTTGGTGGAGCTATTTGTAACTGTAACTATATGTATGGTCCTCCATACAATTTAGAGCAACCCGTAATTTCGGGTAATACATTTGTAAATTCTATTCTTACGGTTACTTCTAATGGTTTATGGACTAGTTTTACTACTATTAGTTATAGTTACCAGTGGTATAGAGGTTCGACACCAATACCTGGACAAACTAGTAATAATTATACGATACAGACTGCTGATATTGGACAACGAATTACGTGTATAGTAAAAGGTACTAATATAAGTGGTTCTACTGATGCACCAAGTAATGCTACTCATGCACCAAGTAATGCTAGTATTATTACACCGATTCCTCCTTCTTATCCTCCTTCTTATCCTCCAGCCAATACAGTGGCGCCCGTAATTTCGGGTAATACAGATGTGGGTTCTACCCTTACATCTACTGCTGGAACATGGACGGGGTACCTTCCGCCTACCTTTACTTACCAGTGGTATAGAGTAACCACGCTACTACTTGGAGAAACTAATAATACTTATGTAACACAACCTGTTGATATTGGACAAGCTATTACATGTCGTGTAACAGGGACTAACATGGTTGGTTTGGCCGTTGCAACAAGTAATGCAATTACACCTACACCCTCCTATTTTCCTCCAACAAATATAGTGGCGCCCGTAATTTCGGGTAATACAGACGTGGTTATGCTTGGATTTTCTGGTTATTATGAGGGTAATACCCTTACATCTACCACCGGAACATGGACTGGTTTTCCTGCTCCTACCTTTACTTACCAGTGGTATAGAGGATATACGCTAATATCTGGGCAAACTAATAATAATACTTATGTAACACATGAGTATGATACTGGACAACCTATTACGTGTAAAGTAAGAGGAACCAACGCGAGTGGTTTTGTCATCGCAACAAGTAATCCTCTTACACCCGTCCTGAGAATCAATTTTATTTAAATATACTTTCATATTTGTATTGCATTCGCAAATATATCATGATAAATATTTTACAAGTTTATAATTATTATAATAATTATTTAGCAATATATTAAATTTTATTATAGATGTATTTATGAAAATATAAATAAAATAATATTTTTTTCTCATTCTTTTCTATAAGGTATTAAAATGCATAACAGCTACAAAAGACGCCCTGACGGCAAATATTCAATCAATGGTCGCGTATTTGAGAGACTGGTTGGTTCTCGCGCGCAAGTATGGCATGAAACTGCTTATAAGACTAGCGGAGGTTTGACTCGTATGGATTTGATTATGAACAAAAATGGTCGCATTGTTTCAATGAAGAAGCATAAGACTGCGAAACAAGAGAAAAGATTAGTGAAACATGGGTACACTGCAAAGAAGGGGAAGTTTGGCGCCGTTAAGATTGGTGCTAAAAAGTCTCGCAAAGGTCGCAAGTAGATGACGCGATAGGAGCTTTATGAGAGACTTAAAAACATGAGGTGTTACAGATGCGTGAGATTAATCGAAATTCAAGTAAGTAAATAAAAACTCAATCAAGAATATTTTTATAGAAAATATAAAAATATTATTATATCGTGTAAATATGTTACTTTATATATTCAGGTTCGAATTCATTTTAGCGTACGCCTTCGCTTGAATGTTACGTTTTTATGTTGGAGTTTTGATTTAGATTTCTTTCTATTTGATTGAGACCCCGAACGAGATGATGGATTAACTTTTCTATATTTAGGACTGGATTTATGTTTTTTATTTTTATTGTTGCGCTTGTACTTATTCTTACGAGTATGATTGTTGGTTCTATTACCTGCACCTCTACGGTTTCTGCTGGTTTTTTCTTTTCTTAATACAGCTGCTGCTGCTGCTGCTGCTGCTGCTGCTGCTGCTGGTGTGGTTATATTACCTGTAGCATTTTGTTTTACAGTGTTAGTTTTTGTTGCACTAGTATCACCTTTTGTTGCTACTGCTTCTATAGCTTGTTGTTTTCTTTTTGCAGTAACACCAGCAGCAGCAGCAGCAGCAGCAGCAGCAATTACTCTTAGTTCTTGACTTTCCCATGACATGGATAATCTAAGTAGATCTTC
>Ga0114977_10000931_pt1 | contig 19323 bp, 17 predicted proteins | sample S_130805_MF_Meta_FD_87026 | JGI IMG/M metagenome (GOLD analysis project Ga0114977, IMG submission 87026) | Freshwater microbial communities from Lake Simoncouche, Canada to study carbon cycling - S_130805_MF_MetaG | ecosystem: Environmental > Aquatic > Freshwater > Lake | place: Lake...
CTTTTAAAGGAAAAATATGTCCCGGTCTACCAAAATCGGAAGCCTTCATCTCAGGGTCAATCATTGCTAAAACAGTTTTAGATCTATCTGATGCAGAAATACCAGTTGTACAACCATGACCTAATAAATCAATAGAAACCGTAAATGCAGTTTCCATAGTGGCTGTGTTATTAGAAACCATCATTTCTAATTGCAACTCTGTTGCTGTATCTTCTGTAACAGCTGTACAAATTAAACCACGACCGTGAGTTGCCATAAAATTAATAACCTCGGGAGTTACGTTACGAGCAGCAGTAATAAAGTCGCCTTCATTTTCTCTGTCTTCATCATCAACTACTATTACAACTTTACCGTTTTTAATATCAGTAAGTGCTTCTTCAATCGTATTTAATTTTATAGTTTCCATTTGTGCGGTAAATTTAAGCATTAAAAAGCATATAAATTTGTCGAAATCAGCTTTTAAAAGCTTTCGAAAGCACCCAATCCAAACAATGCAAAATCGTATTTTATAGGGTCTTTTTTATCAAATTGCTTCAATACATTTGTTATCTCTTCAACAGATTTCCAATCATTTTGTTTACGAATTAATAATCCTAATTTACGGCTCACATTTCCAGTATGCACATCCAATGGCAAACACAATTGACTTGAAGCTATCGATTTCCAAATCCCAAAATCAACACCATGTTTATCGTTTCTTACCATCCATCGCAAGTACATACATAAACGCTTTGCACTTGAATTACTTAACGGATTAGACACATGTTTTTCAACCCGAGATAAATGTTGCAAGGATAGAAAAAGTGTTCTGAAATTTGAAATAGCAGTTTTTACATTTTCATCTTTTTTATTAAATCCATTAGAAAAAGCACATTCTAAACCACCATGATTTTTATATAGATTTTTTAAAGCTTGTAAAAAGAAAATACAATCGTTTGAATTGAATGTACGATGAACGAAGTTTTGAAAACGTAGCTCATCTTTTTTTGAAAAATTTAAAATAAAATCATGTGGTGTTTGATTCATCAGCGCCATCAATTTATTACCATTATTGATAATTGAAGTGCGATTACCCCATGCAATTGTTGCCATTAGATATGCAGAAACTTCAATATCTTCTTTTTTTGAAAACTGATGAGGAATAGAAATAGGATCAGTTTCGATAAAAGCTGTGTTATTAAATTGAAAATATTTTTCGTCTAATAAGTTTTTTATTTCAATTAAAGCGTCAGACATTATTCCAATTTAGTTAAATCTAATTTTTCAAGTTTTGGATTAACTTTATGTATACCAAGAACAACTAAAATTGTCATGGCGCCACCAAACACAATAGAAGGAACTAAACCTAATAACCGAGCCGCCACACCACTTTCGAAAGCGCCAATTTCGTTACTACTTCCAATAAAAATACTATTAACCGCAGCAACTCTTCCTCGCATTTCATCTGGAGTAGAAAGTTGTAAAATACTATGACGAATAACCACACTAATATTATCAAACGCACCTGTAAAAAATAACATAGCAAAAGCTAACCAATAATTAGTACACAATGCAAAAAGTATTGTGAAGACACCAAAAGCTGCTACAGAAATTAACAAGCTAATTCCGGCTTTTTTTCCAGGAGGTTTTACTGCTAAATACAAGGCCATTATAACAGCTCCAAAAGCGGGGGCTGTGCGTAATAAGCCATACGATTCGGGGCCAAGATGTAAAATTTTATCCGTAAATGCAGGTATTAATGCAACTGCGCCACCAAATAATACAGCAAACAAATCTAACGACAAAGCGCTTAGCACTAATTTATTTTTAAACACAAATTTAATTCCCACACTCATACTTTCTGTAAATGTTTCAACTTTAGTTTTTAAAGGAACTGGTTTGGAGCCAATTAAACTATAAAAAATAATGGCTAATAAAAATAAAATACACGTAACACTGTAGCACCAGTTTGCATGAAACGAATTGCTGTAACCATATAAAACACCCGCCACAACAGGCCCTAAAATAGACCCTAAATGCCATGCCGTGCTATTCCATGTTGCAGATTGAGTATATAATTCGCGTGGAATGATTTGACTCATGAAAGGCGTTGTACTCACAGCTAAAAAAGAACGCGTTATTCCAAATATAAAAACAACTACAAATAACGGAACTAAACCAAAACCAGATAAACCAGAAAAAAAAGAGCTACTAAAGGCAAATAAAAATAAAGAACCTAGTAATAATGCAAAGCAACCAATTAATAAAATCTTTTTACGATTCATAATATCAGCTAAATGTCCCGAAAAAAAAGAGGTTACAATAAATGGTAATGCTTCTGTAAGGCCAATCAATCCAAGCATTAATTCATCTTTCGTAAACTCATAATAAATTTGAAGATAAATTGTACTAAATTGCATTTGTATTGCCAATGTTAAAAAAAAGCGCGCAAATACAAACCACCTAAATTCCTTATGTTTTAAAATTTGAATTGACGATCTAAAATCCATGAATACAAAAGTATTATTTTAATATTTATCAAAAAGAATTACTTTTAGAGTATCTCAAACTATTGGAAGATCAAACACATAAGCATTTAACCATTAAAGCCTGGGCGGAAGATGACCGTCCGCGTGAAAAACTGGTTACAAAAGGCAGACAATCACTTTCTGATGCTGAATTACTAGCCATTTTATTGTCATCAGGTAATCGCGAAGAAACAGCAGTTCAGCTTGCTCAACGTATTTTAAATGCAAATAACAATTCGATAAATCAATTAGCAAAATTACAACTCAACGATTTAAAAAAATTTAAAGGCGTTGGTGAAGCAAAAGCAGTAACCATTTTAGCCGCATTAGAAATTGGCAGAAGACGAACTGATAAAACGGATGATGAAAAAATAAAAATTAGCAGTTCGAAACATGCCTATTCATTGATAAAACAAAAGCTGGAAGATTTGCCTCACGAAGAATTTTGGGTTATTTATTTAAGTCGAAATAATAGCGTAATAAAAACAGAATGTATTAGCAGAGGTGGCGTTAGCGGAACAGTAGTTGATGCTAGATTGGTTTTAAAACCAGCTATCGAATGTTTAGCAAGTGCCATTATTTTAGCGCACAATCATCCTTCCGGAAATTTAAACCCCAGCCAACAAGATATTAGTTTAACAAAAAAAATAAAAGAAGTAACAAGTTTCCTCGATATTATTATTCAAGATCATTTAATCATTGGCGATCAAGCCTATTTTAGTTTCGCCGACGAAGGCATATTATAACTATGATAAAAATTATTACCATCATTGGCGCAAGGCCACAAATAATAAAAGCAGCTGCATTAAGCCGTGCTATCAGAAATCATTTTCAAGAATCGATTACAGAAATAATTGTACATACTGGTCAACATTATGATACAAATATGAGTGCTGTTTTTTTTGAAGAATTAAATATTCCGCAACCCAATTATAATTTAAATGTTGGTAGCGGAAATCACGGAAAGCAAACCGCTAAAATGATTGAAGGAATTGAAGAAATTTTAGTTATAGAAAAACCAAATGCAATCGTATTATATGGCGATACAAATTCTACTTTAGCTGGTGCAATTGCGGCTAGTAAAATACATATTGACGTTATACATATTGAAGCTGGCTTACGCTCGTTTAATAAAAAAATGCCAGAAGAGATTAACAGAATTATGTGCGATCATGTTTCTACTTTATTGTTTTCACCAACACAATCTGGTTATCAAAATTTGATAAAAGAAGGCTTCAAAACTGAAACAAGTGCTCCTTACCATATTGATAATCCAAAAATTTATCACAGTGGAGATGTGATGTATGACAACAGTTTGTATTTTATGGAAATTGCGAATAAAAATGAAACCATATTATCATCTTACCAATTAGAAAAAAATCATTTTATTTTAGCCACCATTCACCGCAATAATAATACAGATGAGCCTGACAGGTTAAATGCAATTTTTAGCGCTTTAAATAAAATCACAGAACAACATCATATCGATATTATTTTGCCTTTGCATCCTCGTACAAATCATTTATTGAAAAGTAATTTAAGTGCTACTTTATACGAAAAAACAGTATCAAATAAACGTATTAAAATTATTGAACCTGTTTCCTTTATTGAAATGATTGTGCTTGAGAGTAATTGCAAACTGGTAGTAACAGATAGTGGCGGTTTACAAAAAGAAGCGTTTTACTTTAAGAAACCTTGTGTTATTTTAAGAAAAGAAACCGAATGGGTGGAAATTGTGGAATGTGGTGCTGCTATTCTTGTAGATGCAAATGAAACTGCTGTATTAAAAGCTTACGATTTATTAAACTCAAACAATAATTTAATATATCCACCATTATTTGGCAATGGAAAAGCTGCTGAATTTATTTGTGAGGAAATAGTAAAGAATTTTAATATTACTCAATAACAAACACTTTACTTTCTAATTCACCTTTTTTATTTTTTAAGCTTAAGATAAACGAGCCTTTAGAAAATGAAGAAACATCAATCGAATTGTCAGCTTCAATGTTTTTAATTTGCTTGATTAATTTGCCTTGCATGTCATAAATTTCAATTATATTAAATGACGAGTGATTAATATGTTGAATTTTCACATTCAATAACTGCGCTGCTGGATTTGGATAAATATGTAAATAATTGTTTTTCCCTAATTTTTCCTCTAATCCAATTAATACATTACTTCTGCCATTTGCAAACACATACTCACCAAATTTTAAGGTATCCACTGTAAAGTAACCTGTTTTTGTTGATATTTTAAATTTAGTATAATTCTGAACCTCCTTCCAATCATCTGCTGCATTTTTTCGATACAACAAAATAATACTATCTCCATTTATAATAGTTAAGCAAGTATCAATATAACTTCCACCAGTTGTAGTCTTTGTTCCATCATAATTTAATCGTAGTTTACTTAAAAAGCCAGCTGACAAAATTCCGTCTACTTTCCAATAGTGTTGTGAATTTAATCTGAAATTATACGTATTTATTTTAAACGCATCAGGCTTTGCAAAATTATGTTCAACTCTAACAAATGAGGAATCAATCCCTTTATTTGAAACAATAAAAATTGCTTTTCCTAAAGTATAATTAATTGTGGCATTTGTTTTTATTGTTTTATATTCTGATGAAATTGCATCACTAATTCTAGATTCATTATTAATTCCGATATAAATAGGCTTAGCATTTGTTGTAAAAGAAAACGCACCAGTTGCACCACTCATGTTTACCGTTTTTATTTCTTTTATCCATGCAGTATTCATAAACGTTATATCTAATGGCACACCTGAATATAATGTTGGTGCGCCAAATAATTTTTGTTTCACATATACAACATTAGAATATGGAGCAGCAGTTCCAATTGTTTTTACCGAATCAATTGAAAAATGTGGCCAACCGCCATTCATTACCCAATTATCAAAAAACGGAATAAGGTTTTGTCCAGATGAAGTTTGAAGTAAATCTCTAAACTCTAAACTATTCATGTTTTTATATGCTTTTTGAATTAATACATATTTCAAACCATTAAAAAATGCTACATCACCCATGTAAGTTCTCAAAGTATGAGTAACATCTGCGCCTTTTTTATATACATGATCTCCATAAGTATATTGATGTGGAACGCCTGAAATTGCTCTAAATCCTTTTTCGTCGAGATGTGCAAATTTCAATAAACCATCATGAACAGATTTTACTTCAGCTAAATATTTCGCATAATTATAAGTCCATTCTAAAAATAATCGTTCGCTATAACTAGCTAAACCTTCGTTCAACCACATATCTTCTTGCGTTTCGCAGGTCATTAAATCGCCCCACCAATGATGCGATAATTCATGAGCCATTAATTGTGATTCATAGGCAATAGCAGTAGCAGCCTGTGGATATGCAATATTTGTTGCATGTTCCATAGCTCCACTTGAAAAAGGAACTAAACAATAGCCAACTCTATTCCAAACATAAGGGCCATAATAATTTTCAAATCCTAAAACCGCGTTTGGCAAATGTATAAATCCATTTTTCATAGCCGTTGTGTCTGTTTTTCGAGCAGCCAAAACCACTGGAATATTTCCTAAAGCACCCATAATATTCCAATTAACTTGGGTATAATCTGCTACTGCAACAGAGGCTAAATAAGAAGGGATTTCTTTATTTAAAATCCAATTGCGGGTTCGTTTACTTCCAACTTTAACATCAGAAATTAGAAGTCCATTACAAAATGAAGTTTTTGATGTATCAGTAATAATATTAAACTCATATTTAGATTTTTCTACAAAATTATCAAAACAAGGAAACCAAACTCTTCCATAATTATGCGGTTTAGCCCCAAAACCAACACCTAAATTATAAGCATAATTGCCACTGAAAGAAAAACCACCCCAACCAGCAGGATCACCTTGTGGTATTCCGTGATAATAAACAGTAACATTAACTGTATCGGAAACATTATAAATACTTGGTAAATTTATCCTTAATAATGTATCATTATAATTATATGTTAAAATGCTAACGCCTAATTTAATACTATCAATTGTCATTTTTAGTAAATCCAATCGCAATTTGGTTTGACCATTAATTTTTGGGGCAAATTTAACAATTGTGTTTCCGCTAATTTTTTGTCCTACAAAATCGGTGATATCAAGGTTAATAATATATTTTAATACATTAATTGAATCGCTACGCAAGTTTTCGGGTGATGAATAAATAGGCGCCACAGCTGTAGAACCAATTTTTAAAGATTGACAGCCAATTTTTTGACCAAATATATAATTACTAAAAAATAGGAATCCAATTAAGGATGAAGTTAGAATTCGAGACATCTCAATTATTTTTATTTAAAGATAAAAAAAAAGCATTACTTAGTATAATATAATTTAGGATTACAATAATTAAACGTTAAAGTTTTATTTCTATAATGAATTTAATATCAAATAAAGATTTATATGATTTAGTAAAATCCCTATCAAAATCAGAGAAAAGATTTTTAAAATTAAATGCATCCGCAACCAAAATACCAATTGAGTTAATTTCATTTTTTAATAAAATAGAAACTGAAGATGTTTATTCCCCTGAACATTATAAGATTAAAGGAAATTTGGAAAACTTATATAATTTTATTTTAAAAAGTTTAAGATTATTTTATGCTGATAGTAGTGCCTCATTTGTAATTAAAGATGAAATAACAAATGTTTTAAATTTATTTGACAAAGCACAATACAAACAATGTAGAAAGATTTTAAATAAACAAAAACAAGAAGCCTATTTATATGAACGCTTCCATTTTGTACTCGAATTAATTGGGCTCGAAAAAATGTTAATTACAATTGAAAATCAATTTAACATAATTAATAACACCCTAATAAATTTAATTAAAGAAGAAGAAGAGGTAATTAAGAAAGCCAAAAATTTAGGGGAATACGCTCTTTTATATTCGAAAATTAATTTAAATACTAGGCAAAAAAATAAAGCAAAAACACAACAAGATTTAGATTCGATAGCCTCTTTTTTGAATTCTCCTTTATTAAAAAACGAAAAATTAGTTTATAGCAATAAAGCATTAATTATTTATCACCATTGCCGCTCTGTATTATTTTGCAGATGCCAAGATAATGAAAGCAGGGAAACAGAATGCCAACTATTACTTGAATTAATGGATAAGTATCCCAAATTAATTGAAGAAATGCCTAATAGATATATTACAACTTTAAATAATTTAATTAATATTGCTTTTGAAGAAAGAAAATTTAAAACTTGCCAAACAAGAATAAACGACTTGCAAAATAAGGCAACATACAAGGCATTCAATACAACTGATTTACAATTAAAAATTATTACCAATGTTTTAAATGCTCAACTGACAATACATATTAATACAGGAAACAGTATTGAAGCAGAAAAAACAGTTGTTGAAATTGAAAACATATTAAAAAAATATCAAGAAAAAATTAATAAAGAAGAAGAAATTGTTTTTGATTACATCATAGCAATCATGCATACCTATTTTGGCAATTATAAAAAAGCTCAGCACTACATAACAAAAGTTTTAAGTCAGGGAAATAAAATGTTGAGAGAAGATTTACAATCATTTGCACGAATTATAAATATTGGATTAAATTATGAACTGAATAATTTAAAACAACTTAATTATATTATCCTCACTTTAAAACAAAATAAAAGTCATCAAATATCTCATTTTAAGACCGAAAATTTAATTTTATCATACTTTGAAAAGCTCGCAGAAATTAAGGTAGACAAAAAAGAAAATGAAAAAGTAATTTTTGAATCTTTCAAAAAAGACTTAGCTGAAGTTATGAAAGACCCTCATGAAGACAATGTAAATTATTATTTTGAAATAGAATCTTATATAAATTCAAAACTAACTGGCGTTAAAATGAGTGAACTGGTAAGTGAAAAATATAAACAAGCAACTTTAAGTTAATTTACCCAAATAAAATGAAACCAAGTAATCAACTATTTGATTTAATTAAATCACTAACTCCTGATGAAGAATTTCATTTCAATAATTCGTCATCCATACAACAAGGAGAAAAAAATTATATAAAATTATATAATTTTTTAAAAAACCAAGATGAATACGATGAAGATGCTGTAAAACAACATTTTAAAAATGAAGTATTTATACAACATTTGGCATCCGAAAAAAATCAATTATTACATCATGTTTTAAAAAGTTTAAGATACTATCGTTATGAAAATAGTATAAGTGCGCAAATAGATGAAGAAATTAAAAACATACAAATATTATTCAATAAATCACTTTATAAACAATCGCGAAAACAATTAAGTATCATTAAGAAAAAGGCTAATGATCGAGAATTATTTTATAGTTTATTAGATATTATTGAATTAGAAAAAGTTTTAACTGATATGGAAGCCTATTATGGCGATATCAATTATAAAACTATTGATGAATTGATTGAAGAAGAAAATGATGTTTTTTTGAAAATCGAAAACTGTGCATCATTTGATATTCAATTAGCAAAATTAAATGCAATATCCTCCAAGTTGATGATTGCAAGAAACAAAGTTGATGTTAGTGAAATTGATATGATTTTAAAAGAAACTATCAAACTTGCTGCTAATGAAAATATATTATCAAACAAATCAAACATAATTTATTTATATACAATTGGCTTATGTTATCGTCTTCTTAATAAAATGGAAGATGTATATAAAATATTTTCTGATTTAATAATAGAAATGGAAAATAAACCGGAAATTATTTCAGAAATGCCAAACTATTATATTTTATCACACGGCTCGTTGATAAGGTATTGTGCATTAAAAAAACAATATAATGATGGTTTTAAATTAATTGACAAATTAAAATCACTTTCATTAAATAAAATGTTTATTGCAACTGATTTACAAATAAGTATTTTTAGTCAATCATTGATAACTGAAATGTTATTGTATTCATACATTGGCCAACATGAGCAAGCTAAAAAGATAATTCCACTAGTAATTAAAGGTCTTGAAAAATATGAATCAAAAATAAACAATGAAGAACTTTTACGCATCTATCATACAATTGCTATGGTATACTTTGGCGTTGGAGAATTCAACAAATCATTACATTGGTTAAATAAAATTATAAACCAAAACTTTGAAGATTTAAGACAAGACACCGTTAGAATTTCAAAACTAATATATCTCATTGTTCATTTCGAATTAGGAAATGATGATTTACTTCAATATATATACAAATCAACTGTAAGATTTATTAATACACAAAAAAATCAATACAAATTTGAAACAGTTTTTTTAAATAATTTTAAAAAAATAGCCATATCTAAAAAAGAGAGCAAGCAAAAAGAAAGCTACCAAACTTTTAAGGACGAATTAATAACCGTTTTCAAAGATAAATATGAAAAAAACGCCTTAGAATTTTTTAATTTTTACGCATGGCTCGATTCCAAAATATACAATATTACCTTTGCCGACGCAATTAGAGTAAGGAAAGAAAATCTTTAGTTCAATACATAAAGGAACAAAAATATTCGTATTTTTAAGCCATGTTAAAATCAATGACTGGGTTTGGAAAAGCCTCAAAAGAGTTTGCAAATAAAACTGTAAACGTAGAAATACGATCACTAAATAGTAAAAATTTAGATTTAAATTTAAAACTATCTTCAGTATTTAGAGATAAAGAATATGAACTTAAAAGTGAAATATCAAAACTATTAGAAAGAGGTAAAATTGATTTATCTATCTATGTAGAAAACAAAATTCAAGAAGCTCCTGTAGAAATAAATACTGCTTTAGCAAAAGTGTATTATTCTAAACTACAAGAATTAGCAAAAGCACTTAACGAACCTCAAGTTGATTTATTTAATCAGGTATTAAAAATGCCAGATGTATTAAAATCTGAAAGAAAAGAACCGAACGAACAAGATTGGTTAGATATGAAAGAAGTCATTCTTTCAGCGGTTACAGAATTAAACAACTTCAGAATTGATGAAGGCAAATCAATTGAAAAAGACTTTAATGATAGAATTGGAAACATTTCAAATGCACTTGAAAGCATAAAAAAGCACGACTCGAGCCGTGTACAAACCATTAAAGATCGAATAAAAAAAGGATTAGAAGAAAGTGTTGGAAAAGATAAAATAGACAACAATCGATTTGAACAAGAGCTAATTTATTATATCGAAAAGTTAGATATTAATGAAGAGAAGGTTCGACTTCAAACACATATTGATTATTTTTTAAAAACGATGCATGAACCCGGTGCTGGTAGAAAATTAAATTTTATTGGACAAGAAATAGGCAGAGAGGTAAATACGATTGGTTCTAAAGCTAACAACGCTGAAATGCAAAAATTAGTTGTTCATATGAAAGATGAATTAGAAAAAATAAAAGAACAAACAAATAACGTACTTTAATATGAATTGGTTTAAGATTTCAGGATATTTATCGTTAATACTGGGATTAGTTTGCTGTATCAGTTTAATAAATCCTCACTACTTATTTTTCGCATTATTATTTGCAATATTAGGTTTTGTATTTTCTACGATAAATATTTACTTAAACGCCAAATACGAAATCACAAAAAAATCATTTAGTTTAGGTTATATTGGAATGGTATTGAGTTCAGTGCCAGTCATATTTTTACTAATTTTAATTATTAAACATTAGTGAAAAAAATTAACCATTACTTATCTCTTGTAAAATTTAGCCATACTATTTTTGCCTTACCATTTGCATTAATAGGATTTGCATTAGCGCTAAAAACAAATGAACCGTTTCAGTTAAAATTATTTTTGCTTGTATTGTTATGCATGGTGTTTGCCAGAAGTGCAGCCATGGCGTTTAACCGTTATATTGATAGAGATTTTGATATACTAAATCCAAGAACTGCTATTCGCGAAATTCCTTCTGGAATAATAAATGCAAAAAATGCCTTAACTTTCGTCATTATAAATTGTCTTCTATTTATTCTTTCCACCTATTTCATTAATTCAATTTGTTTTTATTTATCTCCAGTTGCATTATTTGTAGTGTTGTTTTATAGTTACACCAAACGTTTTACACCCTTATGCCATTTAGTTTTAGGAGTAGGTTTGGCTCTTGCGCCCATTGGAGCTTATTTAGCAGTAACAGGTGTGTTTAATTGGTTGCCCCTTTTATTTTCTTTTACCGTCCTTTTTTGGGTAAGTGGTTTTGATATTATTTATGCTTTACAAGACGAAGCCTTTGATAGAGAAAATAAACTAAAATCAATTCCTGTTTTATTAGGAACTAAAAATGCTTTATTATTTTCAAGACTTTTACATATTTGTTCGATACTTTGTGTTGTATCTGCTGGTTATTTTGGGCATTTAAATTTCATTTACTGGATAGGTGTTGCTGGTTTTACTGGATTAATTGTATTTCAACATGCCTTAGTAAAACCTACTGATTTATCTAAAATAAATTTAGCATTTTTCACTACAAATGGTTTAGCGAGCGTATTATTTGCAACATGCACAATTATATCTTTTTTTATTTAATCAAATTCAACTTTTATGAAAATAATAATTCACGGTGGTTTCTTTAGCGAATCATCACAATCAGCAGAAACAAAACTAGCAAAACAACAAGCTTTAACTAGCATCGTAGAAAAATCTTACGACTATTTAAAAAATCATTCTGCTTTACAAACTATAGTTTATGCTGTTGAGCTTTTAGAAAATGACGAATTATTTAATGCTGGTATTGGATCGCAAATACAAAGTGATGGAAAAATAAGAATGAGTGCATCTCTAATGGATGGATTAACAGCACGCTTTAGCGGTGTCATCAATATTGAGGATACAAAAAACCCAATTAGAGTTGCTGAAAAACTATTTACTTATGATGATAGAGTTTTAGGGGGAAGTGGCGCAACCAATTTTGCAAGGCATAATGGTTTTGAAGAATTTAGTACAGAAATTCCACAACGAAGAAAAGAATATGAAGAAAAATTAGCGAGTAAAGGAACTGGAACGGTTGGCTGCGTTGCTTTGGATGCACAAGGAAATATTGCGGCGGCAACATCTACAGGCGGCAAAGGTTTTGAAATGCCAGGACGTATTTCCGACTCAGCTACATCAGCAGGAAATTATGCAACAAACGATTGTGGTGTAAGTTGCACTGGCGTAGGAGAAGATATTGTAAGTGCTGCAATTGCCACAAAAATTGTAACGCGTGTAGCGGATGGAATGCCAATAAAAATTGCATTTGAAAAAACATTTACTGAATTAAAACTCATTGATGGTTTTGCTGGCGCAATCGCCATTGATAAATCAGGAAATGTTTACCATCAAGATTCGCATCCTAAAATGGTTTTTGCAAGTTATGATGGGATAAACCTTGAAGTGTTTAATTAAAAATAATTGATATGCCTAACCACGAAACATATATGTTACGTTGCATTGAACTTGCAAAAAAAGGCATGGGACATGTGGCTCCAAACCCTTTAGTTGGCTGTGTCATTGTGCATAACGAAACAATTATATCAGAAGGCTTTCATTCTAAATATGGAAGTGAGCATGCTGAACCAAATGCCATAAACAAAGTTGATCATCATATTTTAAAAGATTGCACTCTGTATGTTAATTTAGAACCATGTTCACACTATGGAAAAACACCACCTTGTGCTGATTTAATCATTAGCAAGCGAATTAAAAAAGTAGTGATTGGAAATTTAGATGTAAATCCTTTAGTTGCAGGAAAAGGAATTAAAAAATTACAAGAAGCAGGAATTGAAGTGATATATGGTGTTTTGGACAACCAGTGCAAAGAATTAAACAAACGATTTTTTACATTTCACGAAAAAAAACGTCCTTTTGTTATTTTAAAATGGGCGCAAACAAACGACAACTACATTAGTAAAATGCCATTGCCACAAAATATGGCAGACAATTGGATTACAGGTGAAGAAAGTAAAACATTGGCGCATCAATGGAGAACAGAGGAACAAGCAATACTAGTTGGGCACAATACAGTTGTTGTGGATAATCCTCAATTAACTGCTCGTTTATATGAAGGAAATAATCCAGTAAGAATAGTTATTGACAGAACACTTGATTTAAATTTAAATTATAAAGTGTTTGATGCAAAAGCAAAAACGCTGATTTTTAATTCAATCAAAAATGAAACAAAAGAAAATTTACATTATATAAAAATTGATTTTACAAATTTTATTGATGAATTATTACATCAACTTTATGAGTTAAATATTAATTCCGTTATTGTTGAAGGTGGTTCTCGAACATTAGAACATTTTATTAATACAGAAATGTGGGATGAAGCAAGGATTTTTGTCAATCCAAATCTGAATTTTGAAAAAGGTATCGACGCACCATTTCTTAATTTCAATTCAAGCTCTTTTCAAACCATTGGGAAAGACAAATTATACATACTAACAAACTCAAATAAATGATTTTTTTAACACTCTCCATTTTCATATCAATATTATTTGGTATTTCTTTTAAATTAATTGCAATTAATAAAATCAATTCATTTCAAACTATTATTATTAATTATATTGTTGCTGGTTCATTAGGTTTTTTAACTACAAAATCAAATGTTACCCCATTAAATGCACCCGAACAACCATGGTTTTATTTTGCACTAGGTTTAGGCCTTGTGTTTATTGGTAGTTTATTTGTAATAGCCGAAACAACAGCAAAATTAGGTATTTCTGTAGCCCAAGTAGCAAATCGTATGTCGGTTGTAATTCCAATTTCTTTGGCAATACTATTTTACGGAGATAGCATTACTGCATTTAAAATTATTGGTATTATTTTGGCAATTATTGCTGTGTATTTAGTTTCGCACAAACAAAATAGTGATATGCCACAGCAAAAAAACTGGTGGCTGTTTCCATTAATAATTTTTATTTGCAGTGGGATAATTGATTCGACAATTAATTATGCGCAGCGAAATTTATTAAATGATGAAAATTTTGATGCCTTTTTATCTACTATATTTTCAACGGCCTTTCTGTTTGGCGTAATTGTTTTGTTGTATCAACTCATCATTAAAAAAGAAAAATTTCAGTTAAAATCTATTCCTGCAGGAATTATTTTAGGAATTATAAATTATGGAACCATGTTTTTTATTATAAAAGCTCTGAATAGTAAGATTCTTGAACCATCCGCCTTATTTCCAATTAATAACCTTAGCATATTAACACTAGCCACTATTATTTCCGTTATTGTTTTTAAAGAAAAATTATCAAAAAAAAATTGGTTAGGAATAGCGCTCAGTTTAATGGCTATTTTAATACTAGGCATTGTTCCTTTGCTTACCAAGTAAAATTATAAGTAATTTATTTCTAAATATAGTTTAAAGATTTATAAAAATGTATCTTTACTAACCAATGAAAATTCTATTAACCACTCTTAATGCAAAATACATTCATACTAATTTAGCAATTAGATTATTATATGAATTAAATCACGAATTTGAAGGCTTAGACTGGAAAGAATATACAATTAAAGAAGATAAAGACGGTATAGCAGAAGAATGTGCACAATATGATGTAGTTGCCTTTAGTTGTTACATTTGGAATATTACACAAACATTAGAAGTTACTGAACGCATTAAACGATTAAACCCTCATACAAAAATTTTATTAGGCGGACCAGAAGTGAGCTACGAATATGAAAATGTAATTTCGAGAAGTGATGTTGATTATATAATTATTGGTGAAGGAGAAACACCATTTAATGAATTTATTCATAGTTTCCCGAATGTTGAATTAGTTCAGAGTTTAGTGTTTAAAAAGGATAATCAGATTGTTGCAAATAAAACGGCTCCAATGTTTGATTTAAAGAATTTTGAAAATAGCATGCCTTATCGTTTTGATAAGCCCGAAGACTTACTAAATAAAGTTTTATACATCGAAACGTCGCGCGGTTGCCCTTACAAGTGTGAATTTTGTTTAGCAAGTTTAGATAATAAAGTTAGGTATTTGCCAAATGCCAGCATCAAAGCAACCCTGCTGCATATGATGCAACACGGCAAAGTAGTTAAATTTTTAGACAGAACATTTAATATTAAAAAAGATTTTACGCTTGATATTTTTGATTTTATATTAGAACACCATCAACCTCAAAACGTGTTTCAATTTGAAATTACTGCTGATATTTTACATCCTGATATAATAAAATATATCCATGAAAAGGTTCCTAAAGATTTGTTTCGTTTTGAAATAGGAATACAGACAGTAAACCAACAAGCAAATTTACAAGTAAGTAGAAAACAAAGTTTCGAAAAAACAAAAGGCATAATTTTAGACTTACAAGATAAAATTGAAATGCACCTTGATTTAATTGTTGGTTTAGCTTTAGATGAATGGGACGACGTTAAATATAGTATCGAAGAAGTGTTTAAATTATTTGCACCTGAAATGCAATTAGGCTTTTTGAAATTTTTAAAAGGAACACCATTGCGTGATAAATCAAGTCAGCACGGCTTTGTTTATGACCCCATGCCTCCTTATCAAATTATTGAAAGTGATTATTTAACAAAAGAACAACTGGCTCAAATTGTAAAATTAGAGCATGCTTTAGAAATTTACTGGAACGGAAAAAAAGCCATTAATACTTTAAAATATGTAACAACACATTATAGCATTTTCGATTTTTTACTAAACCTTGGCGCTTATTTTGGAACTCAAAAAGATTATCATAAATATTCGTTAAATGATGTGTTTGAAATATTAACCCAATTTGTAAATATCCAATATCCTAATGATGCCGTGTTAAAACAACTCATTGCTATTGATTATTATTTACACTTTAAGGTAAAACCTAAAAATTTATTTTTAGAAGAATTTTCTCAAACAGAAAAAACAAACATCATCAATGAGTTAAAATTAAATCATCACAAATACCGTTTTGTAATTTTACCAATTGATTTTGACTTTAAACAATTTTCTAATAATCAAAGTATTCAAGAAACAAAACAACCTTTAATTATTCAATATAACGGAACCACAAAAGCCGAAGTAATTAATTAAATACTACCCAATAAAATCAAAACCTGTATAAGGCACTAATACTTTTGGTATTTTAATTCCATCCACTGTTTGGTTATTTTCCAATAAAGACGCCACAATACGAGGTAACGCTAGCGCGCTTCCGTTTAAGCTATGTGCAAATTGGGTTTTTCCATTTGCATCTTTGTACTTACATTTTAAACGGTTAGTTTGAAATGTTTCAAAATTTGAAACTGAACTTACTTCCAACCAACGTTTTTGCGCTGCGCTCCAAACTTCTAAATCGTAAGTTAAAGCAGATCCAAAACTCATATCGCCACCACATAATTTTAAAGTACGGTAAGGCAATTCTAATTCTTGTAAAATACCAGAAACAAATTCACGCATCGTTTCAAGTGTTTCGTAAGATTTATCGGGTTGTGTAATTTGTACAATTTCAACTTTATCAAATTGATGTAAACGATTTAAACCACGTACATCTTTTCCGTAACTTCCTGCTTCTCTTCTAAAACAAGGTGTGTAGCCACAATTTTTTATTGGCAAATCACTTTCCTTTAGCATCACGTCTCTATACATATTTGTAATAGGAACCTCAGCTGTAGGAATTAAATACAAATCATCAACTTTGCAATGGTACATTTGTCCTTCTTTATCAGGTAATTGTCCTGTTCCGTAACCGCTATCAGCATTCACTAAAATAGGAACCTGAACTTCGTTATAACCTTTTGCTGTTGCTTTATCTAAAAAATAATTAATTAATGCGCGTTGCAATTTTGCACCTTTTCCTTTATAAACAGGAAAACCAGCGCCAGTTAATTTTACACCTAATTCAAAATCTATTAAATTAAATTTAGTTGTTAATTCCCAATGCGGAACAGCTTTATCATGTAAAACAGGAATTGCTCCAACTTCATTGACTACTTCATTATCTTCAGGCGTTTTTCCTTTTGGTACTGTTAAGTTTGGTGTGTTTGGAACAGTTACTAATATTTTTTGAATCTCAGCTTCAATCGCTTTTAATTCATCATCAAATTGTTTTTCATTTAGTTTCAATTCAGTGGTTTTAAGTTTCAGCGTTTCAGCTTCTTCTTTTTTACCAGTTTTCATGAGTTCACCAATTTGTTTAGCTAAACCATTAGCTTCCGCTTTAACATCATCCGCTTGGCGTTGAGCTAATTTACGATTATCATCCAATTGTAAAATAGAATCAATAATGCTTTCGGCATCTTTAAAATTCTTAATAGCTAAACGTTTTAAAACGTCTTCTTTATTTTCTCTGATGTAGCTTAATTGTAACATAATGAATTATTTGGTGCCGTAAATTTAACCTTTGTAATGAATTATAAAAATTTGAAATTGAGAGTTTATAAACTCCAAAATGTAAAATATAGTTGAAAGCTCTAAACACAAAAAGCCCTTTGTTTACCAAAGAGCTTTTTTGAATGTAGTTTTTTGATAAAATTATGCTTCGTTAGGAACAACCGATACATAAGAACGGTCATCTTTTTTCTTTTTGAAAACAACTTTTCCATCAACTAATGCAAATAATGTATGGTCTTTTCCCATTCCAACATTTACACCTGGATTGTGGCGAGTACCTCTTTGGCGAACAATAATGTTACCAGAAATACAAGCTTGACCTCCAAATATTTTTACTCCTAAACGTTTACTATGCGATTCGCGACCGTTATTCGTGGAACCCGCGCCTTTTTTATGTGCCATTGTATTTAGTTTTTAATATGTTATTAATCTTCTGATTTAGCTGCTTTCTTAGCTGGAGCTTTTTTAGCTGCTGCTTTCTTAGCTGGAGCTTTTTTCTCAGCAACAACCTCAACTTTTTCAACTTTGTTTCTTAAAGAAGGTGGTAAGAAATTTCTTACTGCTTTTTCAGATTTCAATTCTTCTTTCAATGATTCACCTTTACCTAAAATTCCTTGAATTAAGATTTGAGTTAAACATTGGCGGTGGTTATTCCATTTTTGGTAACCTTTACGTCTTTTTTTCTTAAAGATGATTACTTTATCACCTTTAATATGTTCTATTACTGTGGCTGCAACTTTTGCGCCATCAACAGTTGGGCTTCCGATAGAAATTTTTCCATCATTTTCGATTAAGAAAACTTTGTCAAACTCTACTTTTGCACCTTCGTTAGCATCTAGGCGGTGAACGTAAACTTTATTGCCTCGTTCCACTTTAAATTGTTGCCCTGCTATTTCTACAATTGCGTACATTGGGTATTGGTTTTTAGTTAATAATTTTTTTTAAGGATTGCAAAGATAGACGGTTTTTTCTATCCGCCAAAGTTTTTCAATACTTTTTAACAATTTAAGGTTCAAATAATAGGCAAAAAAGTAAAAATTACTCTTTTTCGATTCTAATTTCAGGTAATTCAACTTCTTCAACCCCATCATTTCCCTTTAATTTCATAACCCAAATACCTAAAACAATGACGCCAACCATCACAATTTGGAGTAAATTAATGACTTCTCCATACATAAAACCCCAGCCAATGGCTACAATTGGTATTAAATACGTACAACTCGATGCGAAAACAGTACCTGATAACTTAATGAGTTGATTAAACGCCACAACCGATAAGGCTGAGCCAAAAATGGCTAAAATGGATATAAAAAACAAAGATGCGCCAGCTTCGGCGTTTTCAGTAGCGTGTTTTACAACATCGGTAAAACCAAATAAATAAATAGCCGCAATTGGTCCAATTAAGGTAAACGACCAAACAGTTGCTGCTACTGAATTGACTCCGTTTAAATACGTATTTATCCCATTTACACTAATGGCATATGATAAAGTTGCTATGGCAACCAATAAACA
>Ga0114977_10000932_pt1 | contig 19319 bp, 15 predicted proteins | sample S_130805_MF_Meta_FD_87026 | JGI IMG/M metagenome (GOLD analysis project Ga0114977, IMG submission 87026) | Freshwater microbial communities from Lake Simoncouche, Canada to study carbon cycling - S_130805_MF_MetaG | ecosystem: Environmental > Aquatic > Freshwater > Lake | place: Lake...
CATTAATGCTTATTTTTGCACTCCCCTAAAAAGGCGGTTAGAATTGGTAGCTCAGTTGGTAGAGCAATACACTTTTAATGTATGGGCCCTGGGTTCGAGTCCCAGCCAGTTCACAATCTAGCTAGTTAATAGCAACAAAAACTCCGAAATCTTACGAAATCGGAGTTTTTTTATGCCCTTTATGGCACGCTTTTGTAGTCTTATGTACTGTTTTTTGTGGCTCGGTTGGAGTACTTAAATTGTTAAAAATCCCTAATAGCGCGAACATAGATGGTGGAGAAGGACGTGCTGGTGACGTCCTGATCGCCATTGTCGAATCTCTGGCACCAAGCGTTGAAGTTGTTGTCCTCATCCTCCGTAGAACTCCAATAGTAGTTACTGGCAAAACCACCAATTGCATTCATGTTTTGATATAATAAATTCAATTCTTGTTTGGTTGGTAACCTCCAGCCTTTACCTAATGCCCTGCAGGCTTTTTTTGCGGCATCCCAATTCATCTTATGTGGAAAATTATATTGCGCAACTTCTAAATTGCCAAATTTAATAGGTTTACCAATTATATTAGCTGTGTCCAATAATCTTTGAAGGGTGTTTTTGTTTAAAGTGGGCTTATTGTAATCAGTCTTTGCTCGCCCTATAGCAATACAAGAGGCAAATAGCATTGGAATAATTAATAATTTTTTCATAATATTATTTTAATAAAATAATGTACAAGATTGCCAATCTATTTTTATTTAAGAAGCAGCCAATAAATTTATTTAGAACCTATAAATATAGACAGGGCCTTCTTTTTTTTAATCTAAATCAAAAAATAAATTAGATTTATTTACTACTACACTTATAAATTCTTTTACGGCTTGTACATAATTTTTAGCTTTTAGATTCATTCCAAAATGAGATTCCACTACAACACCATTTAAGTTTTTTGCAAAATTGGCCATATCCTCTTTTTCTAAGGCAGTTAAAGCTCGTTTTTCTTTAAAGGCATTCAGAACTTTTCTTATATTTCTGTTTAATTTATTACCAAATATTTTTATCTGAGCCTGTTTTTGCTGCATAGAAACTAGCAATAGCACTCTTGAAATATTCTCATCTATCTTCCACTTTTCGGTGAGTGAAGTTACAAAATCTTCAAACTTAGTTGCATCACTTTGATAATAATTAGGTGTAACAAAAGCAAATTGAAATTTTAGTTTCGTAGCTATATAAATAGAATCAATTAATTGATTAAGTTGCTCCAACTCGGCATTAGAAAATAAATTTTCGGCGTCAAGTATGGTATTGGTATAAGCAGGCAGTATAAAATTGGAAGACGCATTTTTGGAGGTATCCTGTGATGCTGTTTTATTACTATCTGAGGTTTGTTGAGCAATTGAAAAATTACTTATTAAAAGAAAAACGAAAAAAAATAATTTTTTCATATAAATTTTTTTAATAGCCTTTAGACTACTAGATTAAGCAATAAACGATTTTACGAGATTTTAAAAATTGTGAACAGAACTGAAATGTTATAATTATATCAGATTAGGTATATTACTCTCAAAAGGTAAGTAATAATATATCAAATAATATATTAATTTAAATAAATGAATTTAGGTGGCTCGTCTTTGGGTTGACAATCTTGATTATCAATCTAATACAGTGATACTCGCAGCCTTAGTTTTCAGAGGTCGGCCCCAGCCAGTTCACAAAGCTCCCCGAGAAATCGGGGGGCTTTTTTGTTTTAAGGCTGCGACGGGAGCTCGCTCACGAAAGCAGACGAGAAACAAAAAAGGCAACGAAACGCGAAGCGGTTCGTTAAAAAGCTTTGGGTAAGGACACCATTCAGGGATGTCGGCGAAGTGTAATGAAGCCGACAATCCCTGAATGCAAAAACTCCGAAATCTTACGAAATCGGAGTTTTTTAATGCCCTTTGTGGCACGCTTATGTACTGTTTTTTGTGGCTCGGTTCATTGTTCTTAAATTGTATCATCAATTACTAACTATGAACCCTATCAAAGTAGCCACCGCACAATTTGAAAATAAAAGTGGCGACAAAGCATATAACCTATCTGTTATAGATGAATTAGCTAGAAAAGCATCCTTTGAAGGTATTGAAGTGCTTTCCTTTCATGAATGTTCTATTACTGGCTACACTTTTGCTTCAAAATTAAGCAAAGAGGAATTTTTAGCAGTAGCAGAATCTATCCCCGATGGAGCATCAATTAAAGCATTAATTAGTATAGCAAAAAAATATAAAATTATTTTATTAGCAGGCTTATTTGAAAAAGACAAGGATGACAATATATTCAAAGCTTATGTATGTGTTGATGAAAATGGATTGATTGCAAAATATAGAAAATTAAGCCCCTTTATCAATAAATATATAAGTGCTGGAAATGAATATTGCATTTTTGATTTAAAAGGATGGAAATGCAGCATACTTATATGCTATGACAATAATATTATTGAAAATGTGAGGGCTACAAAATTATTAGGCGCCGAAATAATTTTCATGCCGCATGTAACCATGTGCACTCCTTCTACTAGACCAGGTGCTGGATTTGTAGATCCTGCTTTATGGCACAATCGCCATAACGACCACATTACACTCAGAGATGAATTTGATAGTTTAAAAGGTAGGGCATGGCTGATGAAATGGCTACCTTCAAGAGCCTATGATAATGCTGTATATGTAATTTTCTCTAACCCCATTGGCATGGATGACGATCAATTAAAAAATGGATGCTCCATGATTATTGACCCCTTTGGAGACATCATTGCCGAATGCAGAACATTTGATGACGACTATGTATCAGCTGAATTAATACATTCTAACATCGAAAAGGCAGGAGGTACCAGATATCTAAATGCTAGAAGACCCGAACTATATAGAGACATTATTGGTAAAGAGCATCATACAGTGCTTAAAGTAGTATGGATGAATAAATAGGAGAAACTTGGAAATTAATTTTATTTCAAAATATCTTTAATAATTTTTACGTGATGATATGTATGTACGCCTAACAATTTAAAAGTATCTTTTGTATTTAGTTCGCCAAAAATTGGATGGGTGAAATATTGATTTTTTTGGGCTTTAGAAAGCGACATAACACTTCTTCTAGATTCATTGATGTGATTCAAAATGGATTCAGGACTTTGATCTTTTGATGGCACTGTGAAGGAAGGCGCCTTTGCCTTGCCTCTTGGAAATTGATTGAATAGTAAAACAAAAAAAGCTTTTAGGCTAAATTTCTTTTTAAATAAAGCAGGATCTGATTTCATGACAGAACCAACCACACTATTTATGACCAAACAGCTATGAACAATATGCCATCCAACATTACCTTCTGAGACAGTAAGATTTGTTTTTGTATAATCAAAAACTTGAGATTCAAATTTATCTAGTAATTCATTTATTTTATCCATGCTATAATAAAAATATTCCTACTATAATTTGAGCCACGATCTGATAATCTTGGTTAATTTTTTTGTGTGGCCAAAATCTTTAAAATGATAACTTAGTGTTTCGGTACCCTTCATTGTGCTTTCAGGCTGTTGCATCTTTCTTTTTTCTAAGATGATCATACTATCATAATAGTGTACACCAAAAACTGATTCAGTAATAAAATTATACATTTTAGATGCATCTTTTTTGCGCGCATGCCAACCATGGATATTATCTATAAAATGTTTACTAAATTCTATAAATGAATTTGTTTTTTTATAACCACCCCCATATTCAAACCAATAGGAAGTATGTAGGTCTTCGCAAACATATATTCCATCTTCTTTAACATGATCAAATAAAATATTAAATGTTGTAATTTGCTGTTTCATGGTATGCCCACCATCGTCTAATAAAATATCAGCACATGGGATCTCCTTCTTTAATTGTGATAAGAATTTTTCATCTTCTTGTGAACCAATATATATTTTGGTATTCCCTTCTTCAAATTTTTTGCATTCAGGATTAACATCAATGCCAATAATGGTAGCTTTTTCACCAAAATATTTTCTCCACATTTGTAAAGAGCCTCCATGCGCAATGCCTATTTCTACAAATACAATGTCCTTATTTCTATATTTATTAAAAAATTGATCATAAATATCAATATAGTGCTCCCATTTGTTCAATAATCTCCCTTCATGACTTTCGTATATTTCTCTTAAACTTTGCATTTATATTTGTTTTATTTTAGATTAAAATAGTAGGCAAAATTATAGTAATTTACTCTATAGATCATAAATTTTTCTTAGAATACATCATTGGCAAAAATTCTAGCAAATCAATTGATTAAAAAAATATTGAAGTAATTTAATTGACTTATATAATTGATTATCAATCTAATACAGTTTTACTTGACATATATTTTAAAATTTGATTTACGGCATTCTTATATAATGTTATAGCAGTTTTGAATAATGGTTTTTATAAGTATATATAGTAACTTACACTGCGAAATATCTAAATATTTAGACGCAATCAATTATTAAGTATAAAATATAGCAATGTTACTAAAAAAGATACCCCTCAACATCTATATAATTTTTATAACATTTTTATTACTTTCCACTTACACCTTTAATGCTAAATTGGATTTAAATGGAGACAACGCTTCCTATTATATATTTGCAAAGTCATTAGCAACTGGACATGGTTATTCAGATTTGTCTGCTCCTGGTAATCCACCTTCCTCTACTTTTCCTCCTGGCTATTCATTGTTAATGGCCCCTATATTTTGGATAACTGATAGTATTGAGGTGCAAAATTACTTTGGTGAAATATTTTTACTTGCTAGTGTAATACTATTATATTTTTTTATAGCCACTTCTTTAAAAAATAAAGGACTTGCACTATTCACTTCTATCATTATCTTAAGTAACTTTTTTATTCTTCAATTCGCCACCATGATGATGAGCGAATTGCCTTATATGCTTTTTAGTATTGGAGTTTTATGGTATTTATTGAAGGTTAACGAGCAAAGCAAAACCAATAAATTTGATTTTATACTTTTAATACTAATAACTGTATTCGCCTACCATATTAGAACACAAGGCGTGGTTTTATTATTATCTATTGTAATTCACTTCCTATTGAATAAAAAATGGAAAAATGCAATTTTTACTATTCTAGGATTCGCACTCGGATCTCTGCCTTGGATCTTAAGAAATAAATTTTTGAAATTGGAGGGTAGTAGATATTTAACCCAAATTATGTTAACAGATCAGCTAGACCCCGAGAAAGGAACTTTACCAATAGCGGAAGTGATAGCAAGAATAATTGGACAATCTTGGGATATCATAACTAAAGAATTGCCAAGAACCATTTATTCCTATTTTATTGAAGACTATGCCAACAATATATTCTACCCTATTTTAGGTGTAATCTTGTTTATAATTATACTATATGGGTCATGGAAATTTATTAAACTTAGATGGTTCTTCGTAAGCTTTGTAATTGGCAATATATTAATCATGGGTATTTGGAGTGGTAAAGGATTTGAAAACAGGTATTTAATTTGCATACTACCTATCCTACTATTTTGTTTCTATTATGGGATTACCTCAATATTCCAACAAATATTTAAAAATGAAATTAAATCAAATTTAGTTTGGATACCTGCATCCATCATCATGCTTTTGGTTCAATTTAAAGACATTAAATTTTTGCATGATTGGAATATTGAACAATACCCTGAAACTTATGCTAACTTTTTTAATGTGGCAGAATGGGCGAAAAATAATATTCCTGAAAAATCAATTGTTTCAGTTAGAAAACCTGCATTATTTTACGTTTATTCAAATAGAAAATCAGTAAACTATTTATATTCAGAAGATACAAAAAAAGTAATTGAGGATATGGTAAAATCAAAAGTTGATTACGTAATAGTTGATGCCCTTGAGTATTCAACCACTTATAAATTCTTAATCCCGGCAATTAAAAAACACAGCAACCAATTTCGTGAATCTTATTCCATTGGCAACCCCGCATTTTTTCTTTTACAATTTGACAAGCAGTTGCCTCGTTAATACACTTCCAGGGTTATTTTTACCTAATACTCCAAGTTACAAAACGCAATAATTCTCTATTATTAGAGTTTAGGTAATCATCTGTCCTATTATCTGATATGATTAAATTCTCTTGTTCTTTAGTTCTAAAAGTATTACTTACCGCCCATTCTTTCAAATCATAGCCTTTGCCATCTTTACCAACAACAACTGGTCTTAATTTATATTTTAATAATTGGTTGGTAATGCTATTTCTGCCACCTTCTAGCTTCAATGCTAATGATTTAGTTAATGTCTTATCATATCTTAATTTACATATATTTTCAAATGAAATCATAAATGCATTTGTCCGAATGTGTGCATTTGGAAATGTATTATAAGAAAATAATAAAACTGCAATATCCTTAGTATGTTTTATTTTCTCAAAAACGCTTTTTTTATTTTTATACTCATGGGCATAATTAGTTACAATACTTTCATAGGAAGCTGTCGCTCCCACTAATCCAACATCTTCAAGCTTGCAATAATTATAAAAATTAAGTAGCCAATTTGAAGATAATATTTTACAATAATGATTTGTGAAAAAATAATAATTATAATTTAGCACTTTTGAGGAATTGAAATATACATCTAAATCAAAGCCGATATCTTCTACTATCAAGGTTGTATATACAATTTTGTCAAGTAATGGGTATAATTGATTTAAATTTTCATCTTTATCAAAGCCTTTGCATATTAAAATTAAATCGTGCTCTATTCCAGCATCATAATTAATATATGAAGTTAAAAAAGTATTCAAATATATTGGAGAATTTTCCTTTCTAATTAAATGAATAACTGCTAATTTTTTCATATAACCTTTAAAATTTACTTAACCCTTCTATAATTATTTCTGAAATTATATAACAAGGAAACATTCCAATCAAAATTGACACTTCCTGCAACATTGGTTCTTATCTCTTTATTAATCATTGACATCAATACAAATGGAGATGTAGCTTTGGCTAACACTACATTAGAGGTAAAGTAATACCCATCCTGATTATCCGATTTTAAATAATATACTTGTGGAGAAAAATTAAAACTATACCCCATGCCTAATGGTATTTTATTTATACCTGCATTAAAATTTACATAATGAATACTCTTTGGGCCATCATCCTGCAAGCCTGTTCCTTTCAAATAATAAATGCCTAAGTTTAAATGATCATTGACCTTATAAGAAGGTACTATTTCTGTTGCGATAAAACGTCTTGCTTGTGTAATTTCCCAGGTTTTACCACTTTCTGTTATTGAACGTAATCCAAAATTATAAGCAGGGTGTATTCCTACATTCATTTTGAATTTTCCTTGATTCATTAATTTATAACGAAACCATAAAATAGCTCCTCCTTTTCGGCCATCAAATGTTAAGCGAATATCTGGATCGATACTAAAACGTCCTCCTCTAGAAAATGAATAACTAAGATTAAAAGCTGGTTTCTTTAAAGAGAATGTGGGAATAATAGATATACCATTATTCGTCATGCCAATATTGCCGCTAATATGTAATTCCTTATTAATTGTATCCTGCGAAAAGCTGGATATAGAAACTAATAAAAAACAAATAATAATTAAACGCTTATGCATGAATTGTACAATTTTTGCAAAGGTACAACCATGCATATGAATATTATAAAATATTGAGATAAATTATTATTTATTTTTAAGCTTTTCTGGCATTAAAATTTTATCTAAATGACTTAATTCTACTTCCAATTCCGCTTTAAGTTCTTCAAATACCTTGTAAGAGCCTGCTGTAGGCTTATAATCGCCCGACTCTACTACACGCATTAAAGAAGCTAGTTTATTATTTAATTTAATAGGGAAGTTTAAAGGATCTTGTGAACTTTGATTTCGCACTTGATATAAATTTTCTTCTATTTGTGATATAGCAGCTATCAATGCCATCGAAGATTTAGACAACCCTTTCTTACTCGCCTTCGCTTCTTCATTCAATTTTTCTTTGATTCCTCTTATTTTAATAACTGCATCGTTCGCCCTACTTGCTTGATCTCTTATTTGAATTGACAAATTGAATTTCTCTTGCATGTCAGCAATGGTAATATCCTTTACGCGTGGGTCCATTTTAATTTCAAAATTTTCTGTGGCCACTTGATTGCCTGCTGTAATTTTAACTTGATAGTTCCCAGGCACTGCCGTTGGCCCAGTGTAAACAGGCGCACTCCATAAAATCATTCCCTTAAAATTGCTAGCCCCTGGATATTTTAAATCCCATTCAAAAACATTTAAACCATTTTTAATAGTAGGTGGCTTTGGCTTTCGGTCTTCATCATCTTCATCGGCTTCTCCATTTTCTTTTTTACCCTTTGGCAACTCTCCTATAAATGTATTTACCAATTTACCTTGCGCATCTAAAATTTCAATTTTTAAATCTTTCTTAGTGGAATCTAAATAATAATGAAACACTGCTTTTTGAACTGTTCTAACTGCATAGTATGGTTTAAATAAATGCAAGCCAGTTTGAATGCCAGCATCTTTAGTTCTTACTGGAGATATATCATCTAATACATAAATTGACCTTCCATGCGTTCCAATAACAAGGTCTTTTTCTGTTACTTGCAAGTCTGCTACTTGCACATCTGGCAAATTCAAACTTAATGATTCCCAACTGGCTCCATCATTATAAGATACCCATATGCCATGCTCTGTACCCGCATACAATAAACCAGCACGGGTAATATCCTCTCTTACGGCATGAACATAATCATCTGAACGAATTCCTGTAATAATTTTTACCCAAGTTTTTCCAAAATCATTCGTCTTCCAAATATAAGGTGTGCGGTCATCCATTTGATAACGCTTCGCAGCAATATACGCTGTACCTGCATTAAAATGAGACGCCTCTATAATACTTACCCGTGTATTCTTAGGCATATCTTTTGGAGTAATATTTTCCCAATGCTTGCCACCATCTTTTGTTATATGAATCAAACCATCATCAGAACCTGCCCATATAATATTTACATCTTGATAAGATGGCGCTAAAGCAAACACAGTTCCATAAATTTCAGGACCATTCATATCCCTTGTAATCACTCCACCACTTACACCTAAGGTAGCTGAGTCGTTATAAGTTAAGTCTGGACTAATTTGCTCCCAACTTTGCCCTTCATTCGTTGTTTTCCAAACATGCTGAGAACAAGTAAATAATACAGTAGGGTCTACTGGTGAAAAAACAATTGGATAAGTCCATTGCCATCTTTCTGGTAAAGTCTTTGCTTCTTCTCCTGAAAAAAATCTTGGATATACTTGCACATCTCTTACTTGTCCTGTCATACGATTAATACGTGTTAACAAGGCCCCTTGGCTTCCTGCATAAAAAATGTCTGGATTTTTTGGATCCTGTGTAATATATCCGCTCTCTCCTCCACCCACTTCATAAGCAAACCCTATGCCAGGCTTTGTCGAGTTGGTTCTCACTGCTCTATGTCTATAATCCTCGCTAGGTAATGCGACAGTACTATTGTCTTGCTGTGCACCTGCCACTTGATAAGGAAAATCTTTTGTAATGGTTATATGATATAATTGTGCAGTAGGAAAATCTTCATCTGTCCAAGATAAACCTCCATTAGTAGAAACTGCTCCACCGCCGTCATTCGCTGTAGCTAAACGTTTGGGATCTGCTGGATCTATCCATAAATCATGATTATCGCCATGAGGTACTTTAATTTCTGTTTTAAAACTTACTCCTCCATCTGTTGACTTATAAAAATTTACATTCAATCCGTACACTGTGTTTTTATCTTTTGGATCGGCAACAATACGAGAATAATAAAAGGCACGTTGACGAAGCTTTCTTTCATTGTTTACTAATTTCCAATTAGCTCCTCCATCATCTGAGCGGTACAAGCCTCCCTCTGGAGATTCTACAATAGCCCAAACACGATTGCCATCCGCAGGCGATACCGCAACACCCACTTTCCCTACTACTGTAGGCATTCCTGGGTTTTTTGAAATCACTTTCCAAGTAGCTCCTCCATCCGATGATTTATATAAAGCAGAAGTACCCACATCTGCCCACATTTTATAAGGTGTTCTATACACTTCCCAAATACTTGCATAAATGATTTCTGGATTCTGTGGATCTATTACTAAATCTTCTGCTCCTGCTTTATCATTCACATACAAAACTTTATTCCATGTTTTTCCACCATCTATTGTTTTAAAAACACCTCGCTCCTCATTAGGACCAAAGGCATGACCGAGTGCTGATACATAAACAATATCTGGATTGGTTGGATGAATTCTTACTCTAGAAATGGATTGCGTATTTTTCAAACCTATATTTTTCCATGTCTTTCCAGCATCAATTGATTTATAAACACCATCGCCTTGCATGATATTTCCTCTAAAAGCAGTCTCGCCAGTTCCAATATAGATAATATCAGGATTGGTTTCTGACACAGCCACTGCACCCACACTTGAACTAGTTAATTGACCATCAGTAACAGGCTTCCAATTCAAACCACCATCGGTGGTTTTCCATAAACCACCACCAACTGCACCAAAATAATATTCCATTTTATTTTTACTACTTCCTGCAATACCCAAAGAGCGACCACCACGATTAGGTCCAATATTTCTCCAGTTCATTCCTTTTAATGTAGTGTCTTTAGTTTGCGCATTACTATTTGCGATCGTAAAACTTGCTAATAAAATAAAAGCAATACGTGTTATGTTTTTCATAGGTAAATATTAAGTGTATCCTGTAATTTACGTATATTTTAAATACCTAAAAAAACGGATTTATTCAACTGAAATATAGCTAGTTAGCATAAAAAAACTCCCCCGAGTAGTCGGAGGAGTTTTAGTAGTATAAGCTTTCTCGAATGAACAATTACTTTTTATCTACATTCAATTTAATATCCGATAATGAAACAATAGGATCTTTTGGCTTTGCCGCTGCATTCTTAAATACAACGTATAAGTCTTGATTACCATTGGTCTGTGCAATATCCACCATCACACCCGGTCTGTTAAATAGTGATGCCATATCAAATTTTGGCTTCTTTTTAGCAGGTGCAGTCTTGGCTGGAACCGCAGGCTTTTTGCCTCCCTTGCCGCCATTATCTTGTACAGCATTCGCAGCGCTCATCATGGCTGCAAAAGGATCCACAGACACCACTTGTAATTGACCTATTAATTTTCCTGTGGGACTTCCTAGTCTAAACTCAATAGTACCACCAATACATCCTTCTCTAGGATTGGCAGCGACATTCAATTCCAACTGCTTCACACCCGTTAGATCTATATTTTTATAAGCAAGATGTCCATTATTTTTTGGAAGCGCTTTGTATGCCACCACAAACATTAATTCTTTTTTAATTTCAGTATTAGAAATAATATCTGCTTTATTGGGACTTAAATGTGGCGCTTTTAATATAATTACTTTTTCAGTAGTCAAATTATTACTTGATGCGGCTCCTTTGTCGGTATAGGCTGCTCTTAAAATAAGAGAACCCTTCCCATTATCACCTTCTGGAATTGTTTGCGTATGTGCACCTGCTAATGGAAGAGTGCTAATCGTTTTATCTTGGCTATGTAATATATAATTAATGATTGTTTTGGCATCGTTTAATGAAATACCTGGATGCGCTGGCATACTTACTTCACCCCAAACTCCCACACCACCCGTTCTCATTTTTTTAGCTAAACTATCCAAAGCCCAAGCCTCTTTTGATTTATACTTATCGGCAATTTGAACAAACATGGGCCCAATAGATTTTGTATCTAAATGATGGCAGTTATTACAATCACTCTTCCCAATAATATATTGCGCTACTGCATATTTTGTTGACGCATCAACACTTCTTTGTTGTTGTGTTACTTCTGCATAGTCTAACCCTTCTGTTGCATAATCAATACTTACAGCTACTTGATTCGCTGCAATGGATCCATCTTCCTTATCTGTCACAGCCACTTTATAGTCAATGGCTTTGCCAGGAAAGAAAAAGCTTTTGTTACCCGCTAATTCAAAATTAACAGCAGGAGGTTCATTACCTGCAACCACTTGCAATGTTTGACTATTTTTTTCTCCTTTGGTATCGGTTACTGTTAATGACGCTTTGTATTCGCCGGCAGTTGTCAATGTGATATCCGCATTGGCTGTGCTGAAAACTTGTTCTTTGCCACCTTTTACTGGTGAAACCTTCCATTCATATTTCAATACATCACCATCATAATCAATGGTGCCGTCAGCACTTAAGGAAACTTTAAAAGGTAAAGCTCCTCCAGTTGCACTAGCTTTCGCTTTTACAACGGGACTTCTGTTACCACTATTATATTCAATTCTTACTAATTTAGCATTCTCACTTTTTCTAAACCAGTTACTTCCATATTCTAAAACATATAAATCTCCATCAGGACCAAATTTCATATCAATTGGTTCAATTGGAAGATAATTTGGCAAGAAACGTTCCATCGATTTATAATTTCCATTATCGTCCATAGAAATTGTCATGATCCATCCTCTAGATAAATCTGCAGCTAACCATTTCCCTTCAAAATATGCAGGATAAGGACGCTTTGCATTTTTAAAATCGGATTGATGGTAGATAGGTCCTCCAACAGCACAACGTGAACCAGTGCCCACTTCTGGAAACTTCTCAGACACACCATACGGATAAGAAATGAAAGCAGGTTGCGCTGGCGGAAGTTCGTTTAACCCTGTATTGTTCACTGACTTATTGATTGGTTTAGCTGGATTGTTCTCGTCATGTAATGTATTCGTTACATAATCATAATAAGGATACCCTCTGTTTTCGCCAATAAAATAAGGCCATCCAAAGTTACCCGGTTTTTTTGCTTGGTTTAATTCATCCATACCTGCTTTAGTAGATTTTGTATCTGCTCCAGCATCAGGGCCTACTTCTCCCCAATACAACCAACCTGTTTTAGAATCTACAGAAGGTCTCCATGGATTACGATCGCCCATGATATAAATTTCTGGTCTTGTTTTGGCAGTACCTTTTGGAAATAAATTTCCTTCAGGTATTGTGTACGTTCCATTAGCTTCTGGATGAATACGTAAAATTTTTCCTCTTAAATCATTGGTATTACCTGATCCGCGTTGATCATCCCAACTTGAACGGTTTGGACGCTCATCTGTTTGTGACTTATCTGCAACATTCCCTGTATTATTTCCTACTGTTAAAAATAAATTGCCTTTAGCATCCCATGTCATACCGCCGCCCGTATGGCAACAGCTTTCTCTTTGTGTAACTACTTCTAATAATATCTTTTCAGATCCTTCTACTAACTTATCATTTACTAAATCCCAACGTGTTAAAATATGTTTTGATTCAGTTGGATGTGCATAGTATAAATAGGCCCAATGATTTTGTTCGAAATTAGGATCTACTGTAAAACCCATAAAACCCTCCTCTGCTTCTGAAACAACTCCTTCTGCATTGGTGTATTTTGTATTCACTGAAATTGTACCAATCGTTTTTACCATTTTAGTAATAGGATCAAATTTTTTCAAGGTGCCTTTTCGTTCATTCACCAATACACTACCATCTTTTAATACCTCAAAATTCATAGGCTCATCAAAATCGCCTTCGGCAGTTAATGTCACTGGGGTAAATCGATTGTCATCTGGTTTTGACGAATTGCTCCCATTTTGATTACATGCAAAAAATGCAATAGCTACTAGAAAAATACTAGCCAAGCTTACGATTAAGCTATTTCTTTTTGGAGCATTATTTAATTTCATATTGTTTTATTTATTTGAATTATTAAACAAAGAATTTTGACACTTCTTCATTCGAATAAAAATAGTTAAAACATAATGTCTTAAAGCCATTTCATACTTTTTTAGGATGAATGGTAATGACATTAAATACGAACAATAATTAGTTATAATATGCGCTTGTAAAATATTTATGCCGAAAACTTAAACAGTTTTCTCTAAAACTTAATCGTGTAGCCAATAATAGGTACAGCATTCCTCTCGCCATCAAAATTAAGTATCATGGCACCAAAATCCCAACTTGAAGTAGGCTTTATGTTGCGTAGGGTGGTTAGTAGTATAGTGTTTGCTGTTGAATTGTTCAACAAATAAGCTTCTCCTTGCACCACCCAATTTCGTGCAACCCTCTTGATACCCGCTATATAGCCTGTGGGCCTATTTGACCAACCACTTGTTTTTTCATGTGCCCATCCACCTCCAAAACTTATATTCGCTTCGGAATCGCCATACGTATATACCACAAATGGAAGTGAAGCAGAAGAAGTTTTGCTACTTGTATTAATCACTAACATTAATCCGCCCACAGCAATATGCGATTTTTCATTTAGCTTAAAAGAATATTTAGCATTAGGTAATAAAGTAGGGTAACCAGATAAAGAAGTAAATAATAAACCGCCCATTCCTACTGAAAAGTTATCTGTTACGCCATATTGTATAGTATTATATTCTAACCATATATTATTCCAATACACTTCACCCTTTGGATGCGGTATAGCAGAGGGACCAAAAAAGTATCTACTATAATGTGGATTACTAAAATATCCATCCTTATTCAATTTTATTGCTTTGACTTTTGAAACACTTTTAATACTAATCCTATCTACTCCAATTGAGGGATTGTTGATATAATAATAAACTGCATTTAAACTATCTAACCTACCACTTCTATTACTGCCATCTTTAATTTCAAAAGAATAATTATTCCCAATGGTTAATTGCTTTACATTTTGAGCCATTGCATTTAGACACCATAAGGAAAAGAATATAAAAAGGAGCTTTTTCATATTTATAATTTTAATATAAGTTACTATTTAAAAAACAATTGACATTGTTAAAAAATTAGTTGGTTGACTATCAGTACAATACTGCTTTCAAAATAGGCTCATTTGTAAAATTATCCAAAGGGAACATAGGTCTTTGTATTTTTTTATACGGAAGTCTTATTAAATCTTGGTCTACTCCTCCAGGCGTGGTGGCCATTATCCAGTCTGCCCTTAAGTCATATAATTCAGGAACCAAGTACCCAATTTTTACAACGACTATGGCAGATTTTCTTGGACTCAAACTAAGTCTTGTAAAATCTGATTCAAGATGATAGGGTTTTCTTTTTTGCGTTACAATAACATGCACAGATCCCACTTTCACCACTACTTCTACCCCTGCATTTATATCCCCGTAATAAATTGATTCCACTATACCTGTTAAACGAACAGGTGGCGCATACCTATGATCAATTGCAGCACCGACTAATGCACTTAACTTTCCACCAACACCCACTTTGATGGCTTCTTTTACAAGTAGGGGTCCTGGAATGGAAGCATAAATTAAGGAAGGGCCTTCTGCAGTTTTAAATTCTTTTCTTTCTAGAATTTTTTGCAATGTCCATGTAACATCTCCTGCTCCACCCGCTGTGGGATTGTCTCCCATATCACTAATTAAATAGGGTTGCTTTTTGCTTGCAATGGCTAAATTCAAACTTTCTTCTAAGCTCGCGGTGGGCGCTACAAAAACAAAATCGTTTCGATACCCCCAAAAACTTTTCGCAAGTGCTTCTGCCGTAGCGGTTACTTTTTGTTTATCATCTCCGGTTACCACCACTGCTGCATGATTACGCGGCGCATCGGCCCATGCATACCCTATCCAAATAGCGGCATCAATAATTCCTTCCTGATTGGTAGCTACAGGCAATTGTGCATATAAACTTTTTCCGGGTTCAATTCTTGTACTTGTTTTTTCTCCAGGCAAAAGTATCGGAACACCTACCCATGCTTTATAAGCAGGCTTACCTTTTCCATTGGCTAATCTTGTCACTAAGTTTGAAACGGCTCTTCTTTTAGTTTCTATTTCATCTTCATGAGGTGCCATTCTATAACAAGTAATAAAATCGGTATTTCTTGCTAAATCCAATGATACATTACCATGTAAATCCATGGAAGTTGATATTAAAACTTTACTTCCCACCACTGCACGTATTTTTTTTAAGTAATCTGCTTCAGGATCGTCCATGCCTTGCACACTCATCGCACCATGTATATCAAAAAAAATGCCATCATAAGGCATATTTTTTTTGAGCAGTGCAATCGATTTTGAAACCAATGATGCATAAGCCTCTTTAGTAACCACACCACCTGGTAAGGCATGGCCATATAATAAAGGTATCCATGTTGCTTGTTTTCTTATCACTGAATCAGTCTGCAAAAAGGGATAAAATGAAAAAATATCATTGCCTTGACTTGCATGAAAATCTTCTTCATGTGTTAAGGCTGGCGAAAAAGTACTAGACTCAATGGCTAATCCCATAATGGCAATACGAGGTAATTTTTTTATAGCACCGTTGTTCGTTTGAGCAAATACAGTTTCACTCATTAATAACAAGAAGAAAATGAAATAATTTACCATTCCCTTTAATAAAGTTGTAGACTTTTGTTTCATATAATTTTTTATTTTTTTAAGCAGTTCTTAGTTCTTGAATGGCTTTTACAATATTCCCCATCCCCTTTTCTAACTTTTCTGTTTTATCCCAACTATAACCAATACGCATATACCTATCATCTTGCTCGAACCAATGACCAGGCCCGACATAAGTGCTGTACTTATTTAATAATACCTCATGAAATTGTGTAGTATCTATTTGAATACTTTTTTTGATTCTAGGAAAACAAGCACAACCTCCTTGAGGCTCCACCCATTCCAACACCTCTTGGTTTTGCATAAAATGCTTAAGCACTTCAAAATTCTTTTTAATAGTGGCTTTTACTGGCGCAAATAATTTTTCCTTATTACACATATATTGATAAGCAATTTCTTCATCCACCACCGAATTGGTTATAAATATTTGTTCCTTCGCGGCCAAAAAGGTTTCCATTAGTTTTTTATTTTGGCAAATAATCCACCCCATTCTAATGCCAGGTAAACCATAAGACTTAGACATTGAACTAACACTTATAACCCTATCCGATAAGGTAGCCGCCAAAGGTAACATGGGTATGAAACTCATTTCACGATAGGTTTCATCCATAAGCAAGTAGCTGCCATTGGCCTCCACTAGTTGTATTACTTTTTTTAATGCCGATTCATTGATACTCACTCCAGTTGGATTATGCGGATAAGTAATACTTACAAACTTAGTTGCAGGAGTAAGCAATCTCTCCAATGCTTCGATATCTAATTGATACCCTTTATCAAAATCCATTTGTAAAAAAGAAACATTCGCCCCAATAGCACGTGGCGTTTCTATATTAGTGGCATAATTTGATTTAGCTACAATAACATGATCGCCTTTTTCTAATAAAGAACTTGCTACCATAAATAAAGCAGGCGCTGCTCCCGGCGTAAGCAATATTTGATCCGCTTTTAATTGATATTGTGAGGCAATTAATTCCCTTAATGCTGGTTTGCCTAAATGATCCCCATAAAATAAAACAAGATCATTCAATGAAATGCCTAAATCTCCTAAACGTTGATCGGCATAGGAGCTTTCCGATAAATTACAATCAATATTTTCATACCCATAGGTTTCAGGCGCTTCTATTTCAATGGGCATTCTTCTGTATTGCATGTAGTTTTAGTTTAATGAGTATTTACTTGCTATATAAGAGTATGAATTTACTTAAAACCGCCTATATGGCACAAATAGTTATTCTTATGTTTCAAACATTTGCTAATTTTGGCAAAACAAAACAACTATGCAAGAGCAAAATTTCAAAAACCATTCTAAAATGGAACCTGGATATCACTATGTAACGCTTACAGCTATTCTAATTTTTCTAATAGGATCTCTTAATTTTTTAGTCAAAAGCAGTGCAGAAAATAAATATTTAGGTGCTATGTTATGTTTGCTTTCTGTAATTCTTGTATTGATGGCCTGGTATTTACGCATCTTTGCTTTAAAAGCACAAGACAGAGCCATTCGTGCCGAAGAAAATTTTAGACATTATATAGCTACTGGCAAAACCTTTCCAAAAGAATTACGCATTGGCCAAATTATTGCTTTACGTTTTGCTAGCGATGATGAATTCGTAGCCTTAACAGCAAAAGCAGTTGCAGAAAATTTATCCAATAAAGAAATTAAAGGGTTCATTAAAAACTGGAAAGCCGATCACTACAGAGTATAATAAATTAGTATTTACTTATCTCCCTACCGCTGGTATCACTGGTAAACTTTCATTACCCGTTTCATTGACACTTTGAACTGCAAAGAAATAATTATCCTTGCTATAAGGCAATCTCATTTCTAAGCTTTCTGTGTATACTTTCTTTTGCCATACAGGGCTAGTCGTTTCTCTCATTAATATATAGTAACCTTTTACCAATCCTGTTTTAGGTGCTTTCCAATATAAGTAAGTTGAATTTGTTAATTTTTTTACATCTATCTTAACTTCATCAGGAACTGCTGGCGCCTTCGCTAAATTGGCCAAGTTGGCTAAATTCATACTAGTATTTTTTCTGAGGTATTCAAAATCGATATGTTCTATCACATCTCCATATTGTACACCATTCTCAACTCTTATGTCTTGATGCTGACGGGTATAGTTTTCATTCATCTCAGTTATTCTTACTGCAGCAAAACCATTTTCTACAAAAGCAGTATGATCACCGCCTCTTAAAAAACGGTCATTACGATAAATCATCATTACTTCTAAATGCTCTACATAACGCTCCCCTACTTCTTTAACATAGCGTGCCAACTGTCTAGATCTTCCATCGTTCTCTAAACCCAAATTACGAATTTGCATGGCTACTTTTCCAGTATCAGTTACCGATAATCCTTCACTAAAAACACGAATGCGAGTATTGTCCACAATATTAGTTTCATTACTATTATTAGAGCCCATTATATCATTATTCAATACAGCTTCAATTTTCCAATTTTCTTTTTTGGCTTTGTTTGCCATAAAATAGGCGCCTAATAAACCTTGTTCCTCTCCACTCACTGTTACAAAAATTATGGTGGCAGGAAAACTATGTTTACTCATCACTCTTGCACATTCCATTACAGCAACAGTTCCACTTCCATCATCATTCGCTCCTGGAGAATCGCCTACACTATCCATGTCATTGGAACGTCTGCTATCTAAATGTCCGCTAATAATAAATATTCTTTTATCATTAGGATCGGTGCCTTTTAAAGTAGCCACTACATTGCCTAAAATGATAGGTCTGTTCACCCTTCTTTTATCAGCGTTATATATTGTTGTATCTATAAAAGCAGACAACCTTCCATTGCTTGACTTTGCATACTCATTAAACCTACTTAATATCCAAGCTCTTGCAGCTCCAATACCATTTGTAGTA
>Ga0114977_10000935_pt1 | contig 19306 bp, 24 predicted proteins | sample S_130805_MF_Meta_FD_87026 | JGI IMG/M metagenome (GOLD analysis project Ga0114977, IMG submission 87026) | Freshwater microbial communities from Lake Simoncouche, Canada to study carbon cycling - S_130805_MF_MetaG | ecosystem: Environmental > Aquatic > Freshwater > Lake | place: Lake...
ATCATAAGTTGTTCCGTTTATAGTTAGTTGTCTTGCAGAAGAAACTCCACCTAAACCACTAAGCGTGTATGTAGGTACATTTAAAGTATTACTAACAAATGTTGATGCCCCACTTGAACCAGTAGTTGTTAACGATATGTTAGCTTGTTTAAGTGCTAACTGATCGTATAATAGTTTTGCAGTTGGATATTGTGTGTTAGTAGATGATCCACTAACGGATGTTACTTTATTTGCAATGTCCTCTGGTACATAACTAATATTAGTGTTTAGTGTGTCCCATTTAGAAGAAGTCTGCGCTGGTGTATCTGTATTTGCTATTAAATAGTCACCTACTTGTATCGCAACACCTCCAAGTGTCCCAGCTACCGAAATTACAAATACATCGGCTTTCATAATAGCACCACCAGTACCACTACCGCCAGTTGTTGGATATGTATTTGAAGACGCATTATAAGCGCCTCTGTAATCCATTAACCCAGTATCGTTATCTTTTAAAACTAAGTTGCCAGACGCATCAAACCAATATTCTGTATCTACAACTAAAACGGTTAATCCAGTATGGCGATAACCTACTGGTATTTGTGACAACACTTCTGAGGTAGTTGTATAAGGCGTATTAGATGTATTAAAATATTTAGCATCTAAAGGCTTTGCAGCCTCAACGGTCATGTTTTTTTGTAATATTATTGGAATCATACCGTTATATGTTTTGTGTATATAATGTAAACAACTTCTTCCGCTATCAAAGCATTACCAGTTAATGTAATAGAGCCAGTCAAAGCATTAAAAGCATACATAGAAGGCAACAAAGGCTGAACCTCTCTTGTCACTTGCACTAATGTAACTCCAACTAATTCAGAGAGATTAAATGTGTTTTCTGCTCCCACTCCAACGTACTGTACTCCGTAAGTAATGTAGTAAGATGTGCTACCACCAGTTGTTGGTGGCGTATATGGTGGATATATCCCCCCATTTCCAGCGCCTCCTCCGTTTCCTTGATCAAGAACAATAGACAGAACGCTCCCATTTCTCTGTGTTGATGTGGCATATATAATACTATTTGTTGTAGATGTTACGTTTACCGCTTGATCTGCCGTTAATGTTTCATCCCAATAAAAGACCTGACCGCTATATGGTACATAATTAACATCTGAAATATTATTGTCATTCAAAAACTTAAATAATAAATCAAACGATCCGTAAGTGTTTAGACACAAATCGAAAACACTTTGTCCAGTAACTGCCTTATATTGTAACATTTGCGTCTACCGTTAAAGTTCCAGTTGAATCATATCCAATAATAGGTTTTGCGTCGTATTGATCCGCTTTTAAATTGATCTTCATAGACCTGGTAAGTTGTGGTACAACGTTACGACCTTTTAAATAAGTCAGAATACCTACTCCTTCAGTAAATGATTCTTTCCACCACCCAGCACAAGCATTGATAGTATCTGCAATATGCTGCTCGTCACTATTTGTCCAAACAAGATCGTTGTTGTAAATATATACATCATTATTAATCAAAGATATGTCTTGTCGTGTTGCCATTATATACCATGTTTTACAGATGAATTTTCAATATCTAACGTCGTTGTCGCTGGGATTGTTTGTCCAGACCAAGCCGCCGTACTTGCCTTTAATGCCGCACCTCCATCAGAAGGTACAACCACCCAAGAAGCAAAAGCAGACTTTAGTGTATTTAAATCGTTTTCAAGTTTATTAAGTTTAGCGACAAGTTCTGTTCCTTGCACTAACCCTCCCATGCTGCCATCGTTAAAAGTAATACTATTATTTGATATTATAGTAATGTTTTCGATCTCGCTATACTGACAGATAAAAGGTTCTACCGTCTGCGAATAGATTACTTTTACCACGCTGCCGACAACTGGTTCGATCAACAAACCATCATCAACCACCGCCATTAAGCATACATCATAAATTACAAAATCAACTGATCCATCAATGGCAGTCACCTCGCAAGTTCTTGCGTCAAGATCAACACTATTTATCGTCGCATTAATATAACTAACTGGGTTTAATTTATGCGCTCCAGTCATCTTAGTTACCGCCTCAATTATAGACCTATCGCTCATAATATAATTTTATAATCAAGTTCAATAGCTTGTCTTATGCCGTTATTACCAGCCGTATATTCAACGCCACGAACTCGGTATGTTCCGTTACGTTCTGGAAGTATTGGATCAACGAAGGTAACTAAGTCGCCCATCTTAACATAAGGCGTTCCAAATGTTACAAATTTACCCTTGAATCCAGAATAATAATATTTCTTAATCTGCGCAGTTGCAAGTGAAATTAATTCTTCTTTTGTATTAGCACCCACATAAGGAAGTGTCATTCTTTCGCCACCAGTATTCGGTGGGTATTGGTTGTCTTTAGTTTTATTAAAGATTATCGGCGTGTCGCTTCCATTCTGCAAAGTTAATAAGACCTCAATTCTTGATTTTTTAGTCTTTGCTTTGCCATCTTTTGTTGTCTTGCCAGTTGCTTCTTCAACACTATTATGTGCCAATATTGAAAGAACGACATCTTCTTTTCGTTTATATTCCAGCGAATCTGAAATAATATCTTTCTGAAAAGTAAAAGTGTATTCTTGGCTCTCTGATTCTTTATATACAGATATTCCTACCCTTAACTCATTGCCTTTAAAATATGCCTCAAACTTAAATTGTTTTCGTAATCTGGCTAACACCTCCGCAACGGTTTCTCCGCCAACTCGGAATGCTCCAAAATTGGTAGTTGTAAAAGCAGTAACGGTAAATTGCGTATCTTTTAACAAATACCTCATTATATCTTCCAGACTATCCTTCGATGTAAAAGAATGATTTGGCACTTGTATTTGTTTAAGTTGCCACATATTGTCCTCAAACTCTATTTCGATTGGCTTTTTACTCCCAACCTTTGAGATATAACCTTCAAATAAATGTTTACCAGTCTGTGCATTATATGTGCCTTCTAAAACTTCTTTTCCGCCTTTTGGATAACGATAGCCATAGTCGCAAGTAATTTTATCACCACGCATAAATAACGGTAACGTATTACCATAACCGCCAATGCTTACATTTGTTCCATAAATAGGAACAAGTTTATTATTTGCATCTCGGTAGTAAAGATTTTTAGGTATAATCAATTTTCCCGAATTGGTTAAATCACGCCAAGTGTCTGAACACGACAATTCGTTAACAAAATCAAAAGTTAAGACCTTATTTCGTGGTGCTTTACCTTCGATCTGTGTAAGTTGCTGAATGGTTACCGATGTGACAACTCTTAACATTATAAGCCGCTTATTTTAAGTTCTAAAGGTGTGTCTGAAATTCCACTAAGCGCAAACGTTTGATATGAATAACCGCCCTCGTCTTGCTCAAAAGATGAATTTTCAAACACTATTGAATTAATGCCTAAATTAGTTAAAAATTCCGAGTAAACTGGAATAGCCATAGGTGCGTTTAGCATATCCTTTAAAGCCGTAACCGCATCAACTGGATAAACACCATTTGTGCCAGTTATAACGCCTTTAAAACTTACTTGTGCATCGCCTTGACCAATGTATTCCTTTACCGTTCCGTCACGACCTTGAATCTCTGTTTTGATTACTCTTTTGGGAAAAGTGACAGACACCAAGATAGCTTGAAAATTCAAAACAGATGTTGTAATTTCCTTCCCTTGATTATTAGTATATACGACAGATGCAAATGACACATCTCCAAATACCGATGTATCAAGATCAGATGTTATGCTTGTCGTTGTTTTTGGCGTATAATATCCATCTAATTGCCCATTATATGGATTAGATGTCGCAGCGTTTTTTCTTGCCTCAGTTGCTATATTAACGGCAATGATTCCAGCCGTTCTTGCGCCAATTAAAGCGTATTGCGCTGGCGTTACTTTAGGTATTAAAAAATCTTGTGCCATATTTTTAGTTATCTGCTACCATTACTGAATCGTGAGTTGCACCAGTAAGAATAGCGGTTACTTTAGTCTTTAATTCGTCAAATCCTTCCTTAACATTGGTTGTCGAAATAGTAAAGCCTTGAATTAAAGGTGCATTATATGCAACATGAATGTTAATTGTCTTTTGGCCTTCTGCTTTTGTTTTAGGTGTTGCAACTTGGTCAAGTAACGGATTTTTAACTTTTGTTCCTTCTCCAAGTTCTGCTTGATCGGTCAATGATTTGCCTATTGCTTTGTCAGCATCTGAACCATACATTAAATAACCTTTTGCACCTTCACCACCAGCATTAAATCCTTCTTTTATATTTCCAACCGCTTTTGCAACTTCAGCCATTCCTTGAACCATCTTAGCTGGGTTAAAAAGACCTTCAACCAAATGACCAAGACCAGTAAATAAATCTACAAAATTTGCCCCGAATGCTTTTATTGCTCCCCAAGTTGAATCAAGGACTATTCTCACCGAATCAAAATGCTGGTATAATTCATAAACAATGGCAACTAAAGCCGCAATTCCAGCAATAACAAGACCTATTGGGTTTAATTCCATAGCAGTATTTAAAGCATATTGGGCCGATGTTAAAACACCTAATCCCAATGCTCTGGTATATTCGTATGTTGTCATTGCAATTGTCCACGCTGCACTTACCGCTTTTATTGCTACATAACTTTGCTCAATAGTCATTGCTGCTAACGTAGCCGCTTTATAAGTTACATAAATGCCTACAAGTATTCCTAATGCAGTAGCGTGTTCCGCAATAAATTTTACAACATCTTTTATTGCTTGTGCCATTGATATTAGCGCTGGCATGATCTTTTTTAATATTTCAGTTGCATACTCTCCGACCTCAACTTTAGCAGAACCAATCATCTTGTTAAATCTTGCAATTGGATCAGCATTAAACATTGCTTCTGCAACACCTGCATAACCCGAATGTGCTATTGCATCCATCATCGCTTTTTGTGCTTCGATTAAATGTCCACTTGCTTGCAAATGGCTTATCTTTTCTTTTTCGGAAGCAGTAAATACAACGCCATAACGTGACATTTTAGCAAGTCCATCAATTGGACTATTTAATGCTTTGCCATACATAATAGCCGTTTCACTTAAACCATGACCAGTTTGTTTAGATAAGTCCGCAACTAATCCCATTGATTGCTGAAAGACATCTTTACTAATAGCTGGGAATGTAAGTAGTTGGGATTGCATATCTATCACCTCTGCTCTACTATTTTGAATCTTGCTTGATAAGTCTTTTGCAAAGCCGCCAAGTTCATCCATGCCAAGACCAGCAACTCCCTTAGTTGATCGCAAGTTGGCTTCAACTTTGGCGGTTGCCATTTCTAACTCATGGTATTTTTCAACACCTTCCTTGATAAAGGTTGCTATCTCAAATACTCCAAATGCAACACCTAAAGCACCAAGCGCAGACTTAACGCCTCCGACTGCTGATTCTAACTGGTTGACATGATTTTTAGCATTGTCAACTCCAGCACTAAGATTGTCTCTGACACCTAAAACATATTCGACTAATGTACTCATTATGAAAATTTAACTTGGTGAACGACTTCAAGATAGTATTTTGTTTGCACCCACGCAAGGCAAAATTCCTCTTCGGTCAAGTCTGTTATATTAACATGAAGGCAGCCCCTTATGAGAGCTGCCATTCGTGCGTGCGGCGCACTCGAGTTAGTTATTTCTAAATCCGCTATTTTTTTTTAAACGAATTTTGGACAATAGAAATAATCGGTACGCAAGCGCCAGTCATCCCCAATCTGTAAGCATCGCAATCTGATGCCGTTGAATAAGTTCTTGGATCGCTTTCTTCTTGTATTGTTAAGGCAGAACGAAGTTCATCACCAGCAGCAAAGATGCCAACCGTAGCGATTTTATCCATCGCATAGATTTTTTGAATATAGTTGGGTTCTTTTAAATAGCCTACGATTCTCTCTTTTGTGGTTGATTCGATAGCTATATAAACGTGAACCTTGCTTACTCCGTACTTTGTTGCCAGACCAGAAGCAATAGCCTCGTAAGAAGCTACTTCTTCGTCTGTCAATTCATCACTTAATATTACTTCTTGTTGTTTGCTCATGTTGTTTGTTTTTAATTGTTATCGAGAAATTGCTGCAATAATTAAAGGTATTTTAACCGTTAACTTTGTATCGCCTTCTTTAGCATTAAAAGGGTCTTCTAAAAATTCAACTCCTCTAAGAATGTCAGTAGTAATGTCAGCAACGCTATTTCCGTAAATAATAGATACAGGAAACCAACCGATAGCCAAAGGATCACGACTTGGTGCAGCGTTAATTATTTTCTTCCACTCATCGAGATAGATTTCAATAGAGCCTTCATACTCTTTTTTACCATAACCCCGAGAAACTGGCTCTTGACCACTTCCGTAGTTATTCGTTTTAATTTGCTTGGTCTTGTATTCAATTGATACAATACCAGAAACTGGAACGCCGAAAAGTACAAATTCAATCGTACTCCAGCTATATGCTATACCGTTAATTAATGGTGTCATAATGTTTATTTAAATGAAATTGGTACAACAATGTTTCTTGCAATGCCATTCTCGTTAAGAACTATATTTATCACCAACTGACTTGCAGTAGTCACATTCTGTGTAGGATCAATGTAAACATCTGAAGGAATTACTTCGCCCAAATCTTGATCTCTTGACATTTGATATAGTGGCTCAATTGCTTGTCCTTCTAAAAATTTAACCGTTGTGTAGCTAATGTACCATCAGCATTCTTCAACAATTTACTTTTTAAATAAGGAATAAGAGCGGTATATACACCTCTGATTGCCTTGTCAATTACACGATTGTCGTTGATATAAGCATAGTCAGAAGCCGAAGTGATAGCACAATGGTTGTCATTAAAGTATGTACCAGCATAACCAACGTATGTCTGACCAAAGATATGGCGTTTAGCATCAATAGCATCAAGTGCTGATTGACTTAATAATGGATCACTCAATAGTTGACCATTTGCAAATGCTGGAACATCATCCTCAGTACCATCTGAAAGGTTGAATTTTGCAGGCTCTCCAAAATCTTCACTAACCGCAGATGCAGATAAAATACCTAAAGCAATACCTAAATGAGTAATTGATTTGCCAGTAGTTTTAAATAAGTAAGCACCAAGTGCAGCACCATCTTGACCAATTATAGAAGATACTTTATTCGCAGTTAACAACGATACATCAGCAATAGTGGTGATGTCAGTAACGGCAGCAAGATTACCAGCGTAAAGTGCTGACAAAGGTTTGTGATTAGCATCATTGTAAGTAACAATGGTAGTATTAATCGCAGTTAAATCACCAGAAGCGTAAACCGCATTTTTATAAATACCTACTTGGCGAATCTTGCCATTTGCAGCAGTCTGAAGTAAAGTAATTTCAGAAAATGTATAGGTGGATGGGACTGGGAAATATCCAACCCAAAGTTGGCCAGATGGATTTCCTCTGAAAAATTCCGCAACATGATAATGAGAAACTGCCCTTTCAGAAGCAACACCACCAGTAAATTGAGTAATTGTGCCAGCAATTGTACCAACAATTGTTTTAACTAAAGGTGTTCCAGTATTTAAGAAAATACCAAGACCAGCCTTTGCGGTAATAGTGACCGTTGCCGTAGTAGCAACCGCAGTATAACCAGTTGTTTTGGTATTTGCATTAATAGCCGCAGCAATGTTAGTTGCAAGAATATTTACCGTTGTGTCACCAGCTACTTTTGTGTATGTTGCAAGCGTAACGACAGAGTTAAAAGGTTCTGTAACCGTCAGTGCAATAGTATCTCCAGTAGCACCAGCAGCAGTTACAAGTAAACTTGCAGTCGCTTTTGTTTCATCTGAATAATCAGCTACGATACCAAGACTTTCTGCTTGTACGACAGAAAAAATTTGCTTTATATTAGCCGTTGTTGTAAAACCAGAAGGTAAGGTCGCAGAATAAATAACTAAACCAGAGATGTAATCTTCTCCAGCAGCAACTCTTTTAGACGCTCCTTGTCCTTTGATAAAAGTTATATCACCTCTCATTATTTTTTATTTTTTTTTGGTGTGTCAATACTTGGCTCACTTATCTCGTTACGAGTAACTACCTTCTTGCAGCCAGATACGTTTTCAAGATGAAAGTGACCATCGTCTGTAATATAAAGCACTTCAACGTTTGGAAGTGCCTCAAAAATAGCGTTATAGTCCATTTCGTAAATTATAAAAAGGAAAGGGATTTTAACCCCTTTCCAATATTATAAACTATGCAGTAAATGTACCAGAAGTCAATGTTGTGAACAAGAAAACTTCTTCAGAAAAGCCGTACTGAACATCAAATTTCATCAATCCCTTTAGGAAGAATTTCTCTGAGTTGTTCTGCAATCTCATTAATTGAAGGTTGTTATCTTCGGTGCTATTCATTCCAACATAAAGGTTTGAAGAAACATCATCAAGACCTTCGCAGAATAAGATAGTATTTACTGGAAGTCCAGCAAGAGCAATGATTTCATAGCCTTTGTAAAGGTTGATACCACGATCAGTTGTGTTAACACCTTTGTAAATTAAAGAAGTAGTAATGTATGTCTGATAAATGTTTTCAGAATCAATTGACATAAAGAACTTTAGTCTTTGGTAACGAGTTGGGCGGCTTAATAGCGCTTTCTTGTTAGAAGCAGCAAGTTGAATCAGAGCATCCATCGCAGAAGCAATGTTGTAAACTGACCCAGAAGAAGCAGCAGCACTTAATGGAAGCGGTGAAGCAACTTTTAATACCGCACTATCAGCAACCATCTTTTTTAGGAAACCATCAAAGAAACAGATTTGTCCGTTTCCAGAAGTACCAGGCGTTGCAGTATAAGTTGTTGAACCCATCCAAAGACCATTTTCGATTTGCTCAAAAGCACGACGAAGGCCAATCTGCATCATGTAGTTTTCAGCAGTTACTGGAAGTTCACGAGCAAGAAGTGTTGGAGAAAGTTCTTCAGCCAACCAATGTTGTTCGTAATCTCTTGGGTTGAACTCAGTATAGACCATTAAGTCTTTTGGAGCAAGTACACGACCATCAACGGTAAAAGTACCAGAAGTAGTTGGAGTTGCTGCTCTTGTTTGTAATGGGTTTGCAAAGTCTACACGACCAATGGTGTGTTGCTTTTTAATTCCGTCTTGAACATATACACCGCCTTTAGCGATAGTGTCCATACCGAATGTTGCTGGAAGCCAAAAGTAGGAAGCAAATGTTCCCGCATAGGAGGTATCCGAAATAGTTAATGCCATAATTTTGTGTTTTTAAATTGTTTTTTATATTAAATTCTTCCTTCTCTACGAAGTTTATTTTTGATTGCAAGACCCATTGCAGAAGTTGGTAGATCATTAGCCGTTGTTACTTTGTTTACAACTGCATCAACCTTTACCGCTTCTTTGTTTAATGGTAATGCTTCAAGCATATTTTTAGCTGAATCAAAATCGTTTTTAGCAAGGTTAATCCAAACCGCTTTTACTTCTTCTTCATTCTTAATTCTGCCAGCTTTTGCATAGCCATCAACCATGTTCGTGGCTTTGTCAATTTTAGCATCTTCTTCTGCTTTTAAGCTATTTTCAGCTACTGCTTCAAGTTTGCTTTTGCAGTCCTCATACGCCTTGTTTGCTGCGTCTAATTCCGCTTTTAATGCAGCCAAAACTTCATCGTCTTTAGCTACTTTGTTTAAGACTTCGGATAAGTCCGTTTCTGCTTTCGCCGCTCTGTTTTCGAGTTCGTCTATTGCTAAAACGATACTTTCCTCAGTAGCCGCATCAGTCAGAGATAACCGATTCGTTACTTTTGTCATAATAATTTGTTTTTGATTAATTACTTTATTTAACACTAAATTACACTCTTTGTAAAATTCAACAGAGTTACTAATTTTCTTTAGGTATTTTGTATTCTCACCGACACTCGCTTCGATACTATCGCAAAGGTTCATGCTTAATGCCTCCTCTGCTAAGATAAAAGATGTTCTGTTCATCATTGAAGCGACTTCGCTTTCGCTTGTTCCGCAACGTTGAGAAACCATCGTAATGATTGAAGCCTTCATTGTTTTAAGCATATCGCTATTATCACCTCCAAATGGATTGTGATACATCAACCAAGCGTAGTCAGTCATTACACGTTTACGACCAGCCTGAAAAATTACGCCAGCAATTGAAGCCGCAGCACCTTGTGCGTAAGTATCAACTGGCGTTTTAGATTTAAGAATAGCCGAATATATTGAATAGCCATCAGTAACTACTCCGCCTGGACTGTTAATGTAAACAAGAATGCGTTTCTTGCCCATTGTATCAAGTTGAAGTAACTCTTGCTGGAATAACCCACCATCAACACCCATTCCGTCAGCGTCATCATATCCGATGTGCTTATTAAGAAGCATGATAGGTTCGTCAGCCGTTGGATCAATGCAGTAAATCATAGGGTTAAAATTAGGTTTTATTAATGCTCTTAATTAGTTGTATGCTACAAACGACCTTGTTTTTTTTCTGTTTGTAAGATACGATCACGCTCTTGTATTGGCATATTATCAAAATTTTTCTTAATTATAGCTGCTACAACGCCCGATTCACTCATGCCAGTATAAGCAGCATAAGATTTTGTCAACCTCGCATACAATGGCGGAAGATACGTTCTAATTGATTGTTCGTTTTTGTTGTTCATTTTATTTGTGGAATAGTATATAATCAAAATATAAACTTTGCGCTCCACTTGAAGCCTCCCGAATATATAAGGTAAATTGCGTTGGAGTTCGATCTTTTATGACCCAATATACGTTTGCATCAAGTGATAAAGTACCAGCACTTACCATACTTCCCATTACATAGTAGTCACTTGTGCCTACCGAAAAGCCAGTAATAGTATAAGATACGCCACCAGAAGGATCGAATGCTCCAGCAGTACCCGAAGCCAAAACTGGATTAAGATTACTTGACGCTGGAACGTTAACTATAATATTTGGATAAGTACCGCTCACAGATGCAAGACCAGTACCGCTTATGTTTACTTGTGCTGGAATAGTAAAGTTTAAAAACGTTACGCCAGAATAATCAGATAAGCCAGAACCCGAAGTTCCAGAACTGATCAAAACCTTTCGCACATTGTGAACGTTATGCGTTGACAGATCGCTAAATGTAACTGGATCAGCATTTGTAGTATATTGCGTTACCGCAAGTGTACATACCGCAACATTTATTCCAGAGATACTAAACGAAGCCGCATCAACTAAAAATATCTCTCCGTTATAAAATACCGCACCGCCACCGATGATGTAGTTTGAGCCAGCGCCAGTATTCTTGCAGCCGTTCAATACATATACCGTTGAGGTGTTATAAGTAGCACCTATCAACCCTTGAACAATAGACCCCAATGCTTCGTAGTTGGCGTCTTGCAAGAATTTCAAAGTGCCTTGTTTGATTTTGATTTGCGCCGAATCAGTTACGGCAGATACATCAAGTATTTTCATTAGATATAATTTACAATTGTAAAGTTAATAGAAGAAGGGATATATTGGCTTACAAAATTGGAAACCGATTTATAATTACTTGTCGTACTAATATTAAGTAACGAAGTAGGGATGTGAATGATAAAGTTATTCAAATAAACGTAAGGATTTGAAGTCCCAATATAATCAGAAGCCGTTGTTTGACCTACTGACGAGCAAAAAGGCTCTGTTTGACCAACAAAAAAACCATATTTAACAGAAGTATCGTTTGTTATATATATGTCGCTCTTTGTATCTGTTATTCCTTGAGGTGTCGTTGGCTGCCTAAATGTTCCGCTAAACTCCTTGTTAAGCGCATATTCAAGAACTAATTTGCCTCCGTTAAACAACACACGTTGTTTTAACCCGATAAAATTATCTGATTTTAAATACCAAGATGCAGCAACCGTTGGACTATCAGTATTTGCACTTTTTAATGACGAATAGACTTTTTTTTGATAAATAACCTCATCCCCATACGCATAAGTACCAGCCGTATAAATAGGAGCAGATGATCCTTCATAATAGGTGGTAAAAAAAGAATCTCTTGCCCACTGTAACGGTTTAAGCAACCCTTGAACAAGACCAATATTAACTGGGTATCTCTTGTCTGGCGGAAGCAACTCAATAGATGCTTGATTTATATTTACATTATACGTTGTCATTATTCAGCAATAAAATTAAGCGTGTCGTTTAATGTATGTCCTGTTGTTGTTTCTGTTGATACATAACCAGCCACCGAATTATATTGACGAAGTAAAGTCTGGCTATTGAAAATCAAATCTATACCACTTGCATAAGAAGTTGTATCTTCACGACCTCTTACATTTAATAATTGAACATCATTAACACCTTCAACGGTTCTAATTACTTGTTCTATATCGCTCATCTTAACTGCACCATTAAAGTTTGTCACCGATAAGTTAGACAAAAAAGTATTAATTGCAGTCTGAACATTAGCAACAATAACCGCAGAATATTGTCCAGAATAATAAATATTTGCGTTGATCATTAATTTATCAGAAGCCAACGAAATGATCGAATAATTAATGCCAGCAGAACCAAGCGTGTTAATATAGCCTTGCGCTGCTGCTATCTGTGGCGCATCTAAAGGAGAGAAAGAACCACTTACTGTTCTTGTTGCCTTAATGGTCACTACATTTGGCGTTGTAGATGTTACTGAACAAGCGGTAATTATTCTAAGCGTTGAATCCACTACTGGATAAACTGGAATAGTATTAACTAAAGCTAAGACTTGAGGGTTTGTAGCGCTATATTGAAAGTTAAACATTTGCGCTTGAATCCATAAAGGTGAAGCCGCAGCGCTCTGACTTGCAGTTACCTCAAGTGATAACTTTAACGTGTCCATTAGCTGCTCAAGATATGCCGTACAAGTAGCAAAGACAAAGCACAACAAACGAAGCATATTCCTTTTGCTCCAAGCCGTTGTATCAATAGTTATTCCAAGCGTTGCAAAATTCGTTGTTAATGCGCTCTCTGTTTGTAATTGTATATCCGAAACTGATCTTGCCATTAGTATTGATTATTAGGTATTATATAATAAGATTCGTCTGGTGTTGGTGGTGGCAATGTGCCGCCTATTGTAGTTGATGAATCCAAATTTGGATCAGAAGTATCAATGAATCGACCAGCCGCATCAAGATACCTTGAATTTCCAGAATCTCTGAAATGCGTTGTAAATTGTAAAACATAATGATACAAATTATCATGGTCATTGTCTACCGATTCACTTACACAAAGCATTGTTCCGCACCCAGTTGGCACATAGTCAATCAATTCAAGCAATAGCTTATCTCGAAGATCAAAGATAGTTAAATCTTGCTCGAAAGTAACTTCTGCATTATAATAGTCGTGTATCAAATGTATATTAATTGATAACTCCGCAGTTCTTACTCCAGCGCTTATGTTTACAAATGTAATCGGACTAACTAACTCAACAAATGCTGCTGGTCTTGGCCATTCGTAAATCTTACCCTCACGAATATCCCTAAGTTGATTGTTCCAAACACGACTATACAAGCCAGAATAACTACCTTCTTGATTAGGCACTACGATAGAATGTAACTTAGTTAATATATCTTGTAATGGTTCTCTTAACGTTGCCATATTTTGTCTACTATTTCTCTTATTTTATCAGTCTGCATCTGCGTTAATTCATCCGTTTGACCTACAAACTGGCGCTTCGGCATTCCTTTTAGTCCTTCATTATGTCTTGCTGCATAAGGCAAATCAACAACCATTCTTAATCTGTCGTCAGTTATTTCAGCCGTTCTATTCATTGCCGAAACCGCTCTCCTTAATGTGCCAGTTTCAACTAAGATAGGATTAGTTCTTGATCTTGCTCTTGGATATTTATACGCTTTATATCCTTGCATCCTTCTTTGTACGTTATCCCACTCAACACCGTTAAAACCTTGCTTAGTAAATGACTTTACAAAATAGTTTTGCGCTTGATTGCTTAATTGAACCATAACAGAACGTTGTGTCTGTTTTAGTTTTTTCAATATTTCATCAAAGCCAAACTTATCTTCAGCCATTACTTTAAAGTTAACATATAAAGAGTATGATTAACTAAACCTTTCATATCCGCTAAGATATTTAAAAGATCGGAATCTGCTTCGCTAACAATAGGCTCTGCATATTCGTTTAGAAATATCTGAAGGTCAATAAGGTATTTGCGTGCATCAACATTGGAATCAATTTTAATACTAATTGCTCCGCTAATCCTTCCATATTTTCCTTGATAAGTTTCAATAAAATCATCAGTAAAGCCGAGCCAATCAGAATAAAATGTGTCAAGAGCCTTATGCTCTGAATAGCTAAGTGTTTCAAGATGAAGATAATGAATCTGATCTCTTGCTTCTAAAAATCTTTGTAATACGTTTAATGCGGTCATAATTAATCTTCCTCTGGTATTGGTAAATTATAATTTTCTTTAGCGAATTTCTCGTCGCCTTTTTCTACTTCATAATATGGATGATCATCTTTAAATATATAGCCATCTTTGCCGGGATTCATTTTAAAAACATCATCCATATTGCCAGTTACTTCATCAACTGTTGCTTCTTTTTCATCATCTGGCGTTGGCGTGGCAGTATCTTCTTCTTGCGTTACAATGCACTCGCAATTAAAGTGATTAACTGGCATTACAGAATCCCAAATCGGATCATCCACCTTCGCCGTCATTCCATCCAATGGCGCACAAATATCACACGCATCGCCTATTGTTGAATACGTTAGATAAGGCAGAAGATCCTTATTCTTTTGGATTTCATTCCATTTTCCAGCCATCGTTGCTTGTGCTACTGCCGTATTATATTCTGTTTTTCCCCAGTTATTAATCCATTTATCGTATGTTTGTGAACCTATTTGATTAAATTCTTTTGATGTTCTACGTTCTCCATTTTCATTTGTAAGTAAAGAGGCAATGTCCTGTACCTGCTTAAATGTTTTGGCCGCAGAAAACATATAGATATTTGTCCTCAACTCTTGAAGCAACTCTAAATCTTTGCCTTCAAAGTCTGCTAACGTACCTCCAAAACCTTTATAAAGACCTTTTTTTAAATAATCAGCAATAGCAAAATATAAATCTTCTGGTAAGTCATACTCGGTAATTTCACCTTCGTATATGCTATCCAATAAATCTTTTATTTGCTTATCTGAATATTCCATTAAAAAATAGCTTTAATCTTGCTCCAAATTTTAAGCACAAATAATTTTATAACTCCGATTTCTTTAGCCGCTTCTTGCTCAACCAATTCACGCTCTTTAGTCAGTTCTTGCAGTACGTTAACCTTCCAATGGTTAATGTCTTCCTCGATTACTTTGATTTTCTTTGCCATTAGTGCTTATGATTATGTGAATTATAAATCTTGTCTAATTTATTTTTAATTTCTGGAGATAATCCTTTAGCCGCTGCCATAGGTTTTGGTATTGCAACTGGAATACCAGTTTGATCTGTAAAATAATTTGCCTCCATCGTCAACCCCGCTTGTTGCATAAGCACCGCTTGATTAATAATCTTGTCGTTCATTTCCATAATCTCCGAATCATTCTTTAATACCGCTTTTACATCGTCTGGAATATTAAATCCAAGTTTCCGCATTTTAGGTATTAAATCTTTATTTATGACATTGGAAATAAAAGCGCCATCTTTAGTCTGCTTATCTTCCATTGCTTGATCTGCTGGACTTTCACGATTTGCATTTCCAAGTTTGCCAGGAATACTATCTATTGCGTCAGCGTGTCCAAGAATGATCTTGCTTATTTTCTTTTCAAGTCTTTCCTCAAGGTTTGCATAACCTTTGTACCCAGTACCACCAAGAGCGGTTTCAAGGAATGTTATTTCATCTTCTGGATCAATCAACGCCCAGCCAGCAGAACCCATTTGTTGTATAGCGTTTGCCAATTCTGCACGCTCTGTTTCATTTGTTTTGCTTGTCTTTGCAACTCGGTAAGGTTGAGCAAATAGCTCTATAAAGTCACCGTTAAATCCTAACAAGTTTCTCAAGAATATCTCATATAATCCGACCTTATAAAGCAGTCCGTAACCGCTTTTACTTGTTCCAATGTCGTTATAAGTTTTTATGTAAACGTGCCAATCTGCGTATGGTTCTTCCAAAAATGGCGCACCACTAATTGAATAGGTAAAATTAGTCACGTTCAATCGATCTGGTGATATATTCCAACGTTTAATAATGTCCAAATCTGGAAATTCATCGTCAACTATATCACCCAAAGAGATTAAAGAATAGCCAAAGAAAATTGAATCCAACGAATAATTTAAAAATTTGTTAAACCAATCTTTATTTTGATTCTTACCAGCAACAACATCTTGAAATAATTCAGTTGCCTTTTCATCAACCTCTCCTTTTTTATTTACAAATTCCCATTTGCGCAATAACGTTAAATCTTTGCGCCTTTCCATGCAAGCAAAAACATGACCATTATTGATTGTGTCAATATATAGCTTTTGCGCCTTTACTCGGTGCGGATACCAGACATTCTCCGCCTCTTGCAATACCTCACGCCACGAAAAGACATCTTGCCTAATACGTTGTAATTGTACGGGAGCAATAAAACCAGCAAGGTTCTTTGTTGGATCAATACTTTTATCTCTTGAAAATGGATTAAGCGAAAGGAATATGTCTTGTATATTTGCCATTTTTAGTATTGATTAATAGTTTTAGTGTTACCACCAAAGCGAATACGATGACCTTCGCCTGGTTGAATTACTGGCATTTCTGCCGTTATATCTGTTCCGTCTGCTGCGCTTTGCAGCCAGCCTAAAGCCGAATATGTAGGATAAATTACCCGACCAGCTAAACTGATGCGATCTTCATGCACTCCCATATAGCGATGAGTTCTCAATTCGGGAACATTTCTTGGACTAATACGACAATGAGCATGATATAAAGCTATATCTATGCAGATCATTAATAGCTTTTGATCTCTGTTATCTCCAGCAATCCAATAAGTTGTATTTGAAACGATAGTGCTTGATGGGATTAAATAACTTACACCAACACCCCAATATTGTACGCCTTTTGTTGCATCATCTGGGAATATATTAACGGCTAACGAATCAACTGGAGTATTGATCTGAAGTTGTGCCGCATGATCAAGAATACTGGTTGCAATACGGCAAGTATATGTTTTATCTCTCCACCAGACTTGATCACCAATAGCATAAACTTTTTGATAATCAAAAATAGGTTGAGGATATAATCCGTAATAGGTTGCCCATTGTGCGCCTACTAATGTCCAATGTGCCGCATTCCATGCTTCAGCAACAACAATAGCAGTCGTACAAGTATATACATTGCCATTATACAATGTATATTTACCAATAGTGTATGTAATTAAGGCATTGTAAGCGGTTGCGTTAAGATAGACCGTTTCGCCAGCCTTATAAGTCGAGGCAAAATTATATTGCGTAACATTCTCAAATGCTTCTGTTACATCGTATTTTTGCTTCAAATAAGACTTGCATTCTTCAACTGCTGCCTTTTGTATGCCATCAAGAATAGACTGATTGCCACCGATAATAGCTTGAAGATTGTCCGCTTGTATCTGTTTAGCGTAATCGCCGTAAAATAAAAAAGAATCCATAATTTTTGCCGTTATGTTGTAAAATTACATTATTTTTTTATATATACGCATTTCGAGATATATTTTTACCAAGCGTTGGAATTATCACTCTGCCGCCTCGTTGGTATTCGTGGAATTTATTAGCAAATGCTGAACAAGCAATATAGTCAAATAAGTCGGAATAGTGACCAACCTTTTGAAACCTTGCTCCAGTTTGCGGATCACTTCCCATTTCTTTTAGCTTTGTTCCGTCAGCAGCCTCCTTTAAGTTAATAAAATCCGTTATAGCAGTCTTGCAGTTTTCACCTATTATGAATGTAAGACCTCCGACATTCTTCTCAAATACGGTATTGATCCAATTACCACGCATAACCACCGAAGGATTAGACGATAAAACTCTATTTGTTGGTTTAAAAGGTGCTAAATAATCAACGATTAACCTAAAGAAGTTATAACCCTTCTCTAATTTAGTATCTTGCTTATTTGCGGTTGCATCGCCATATATGAATAAGCCAGATTGATGACCAACATACCTTCTGGTAAATTCTGCGCATACATCTTTTACAGTGTTGCGTGGTGTTATGCCACTTATCTCATCAATCATCATCAACGTATCGCCTTGAATCTGGAATATACCACAAGGCAAGTATGGATTAACGTTGTCATCCCAGCTGATATGTAAAGGTAAATCTAGATTGTATTTAACTGGTTTAATGTGCTGGTTGATCTCAAAGCATTTATAAAACTCGCCTCCAGTTTTTAGTTGAACGTTCCAGTTGCCCTCAACAAATACCATGTACTCGAACTTAGGTAAGTTGGCAAGGTTGTCAATGTATTCTTGCGGCAAAAAAGGATTATCGGTTATTTTAGCTGGAATATATTTCCATTTAACTGGCAATGTATTATTTTCCCATCTGTCATATACAACATCTTTAACCCATCCAAACGTAGGATTGCAAGTGGCTAAAATGATCGGTTTTGGTTGTGTCGTGGTGTTCTTAATTATCCAAGAGCCAGCACGTTCAAAAGCCTTGTTGAATGTTTTTTGTTGGCATTCGTTGATTTCTTCAAATAAAAAGCCGTTAACCTCCAGACCACGCATCCAGTCAAGGTCTTTGTCTTGTGCGTAGTTCTCACTCTTAAATAATATAGTTGATCCGTTTGGGTGTGTATATTCGTATGGTGATTGCTTTAATGTTCCCGCTGGTTCTAACTTTCTAAAAGATGGAATAGTCGTTGTTCTTATCTTCTCCATATCTTCACGAATAACGCACCATCTGGAGTTGGGAAATATTTTGCACATAACAAGCAAAGCGGAAAGACCCCATACTGTTTTACCGCCTCTAATTGCACCACCATATAGAACGAAGTTAAAATCTCCGCTACTAATGGCATTCATCGCCTCTGCTTGCTTTTCTGTTAATTCAAATTTCAATCTCTTTATCTCCCCATTTAATGATTGTTGGTATCAATGGCGCACCATCTAATCCAGTAATTTCTGTTGTATTTGTTGCTTTGCCTATTCCCCGATCAAGCATCTTTTCGATAATGTCAAAACCTTTGCCAGACAAAATAGCCTTACCAACTATTCTTATCAATGCTGGTTGCGTTTTGTCATTTACTAAAATGGTAAGTTCTGGAACTGGTATGTTTATTAGTCGTAAATAACAAGAAGTTATATCACTTTTTGTTGCCTCTAAATATCCGTCATCTTCTAACTG
>Ga0114977_10000937_pt1 | contig 19294 bp, 22 predicted proteins | sample S_130805_MF_Meta_FD_87026 | JGI IMG/M metagenome (GOLD analysis project Ga0114977, IMG submission 87026) | Freshwater microbial communities from Lake Simoncouche, Canada to study carbon cycling - S_130805_MF_MetaG | ecosystem: Environmental > Aquatic > Freshwater > Lake | place: Lake...
AAAATGATGGATGACAGCGGTTTTGCAAAAAACATATTGAATAGCACAGAAGAGGATTGCTGGAATGACCTTTGAAATTATCCCCGGCACAATTTACAGTGCCTACTTCCCGTTCAGCGATCTCAGTAATCAGAAAAAAAGACCTGTTTTGGCATTATCGGCTAAAGATGAAAATGATGATGTGCGGATTGTTTTTATTACCAAAACGTTTGTTAATGAAGCCCAAGGTTCAACCTTTGCCGAAGGCTGGAACTTTGGCCCGAATGACGAAGATGCTCGTTCTGTTAAATGGATCGTTGAGCGTCTGGCTGAGTTGCGTAAAGACGTGGCGTGGGAATGTGATTCAAGCCCACAACCGCATGAGGCTAACTATTTAAAGTTGGATAGCAGTAAAGCAAAAGCGCGGCTTGGTTGGCAGGCGCGCTGGCGTTTGCAAACAGCACTGCAAAAAACACTAGAGTGGCATCAGGCTTGGCGTCATCAAGATGATATGCAGGCGATTACCCTCTACAAATTATCCAATATCAAGCAAGCTTGCAGGCCGATTAGCTATGGCACGATTCGATTTTAATTCTACCCCATTGCAAGGGCTCACCTTGGTGCAGCGCAAGGTTATTGAGGATAGTCGCGGGTTTCTTTCTCGTTTTTACTGTGCCGATGAGTTTCACGAAGCAGGACTCAACAAACCGATTGCTCAAATGAACCACACGTTAACGCGCACCAAGGGCGCAATGAGAGGGATGCACTATCAAAATGCACCTTATGCTGAAGCAAAGGTGGTGAGCTGTTTGCATGGAGAGATCTTTGATGTGGCAGTTGATTTGCGACATAATTCACCTTCTTTTTTGCAATGGCATGGTGTTATATTGTCAGCAAAAAATCGACAAAGCCTGCTAATTCCTGAAGGTTTTGCCCACGGTTTTCAAACCTTAACTGAAGATTGTGAGCTGATCTATTTGCATACAAATACCTATCATCCAGAATCTGAAGCGGCACTAAATGCAAATGATCCCAAACTTAATATTCAGTGGCCGCTGGCTATCAGGGATATGTCCGAGCGAGACAAAAACCATCTATTTATCGAAGATAATTTTCAAGGAATCACGCTATGAAATGCCGTCATTGTAAGCAAGAACTCACGTTGCCGTTAGTTGATTTAGCTACAGCACCGCCTTCTAATGCCTACCTCACACCTGAAAAATTACACGCACCAGAAAAATATTTTCCCTTGCGCGTGATGGTGTGTACCCATTGCTGGTTAGTGCAAACTGAAGACTATGCGGGCGCTGAAGAATTATTCGATGAGGATTACGCTTACTTCAGCTCCTTCTCTACCACATGGCTTCAGCACGCTGAAAAATATGTCAGTGAAATGGCAAGCCGGTTTAAACTCAATGCACAGTCGCATATTGTTGAAGTGGCTGCCAATGATGGCTACTTATTACAATACGCTAAAGCACGTGGCATACCCTGTTTAGGTATTGAGCCAACGGCCAGCACCGCCCAAGCGGCACGCGCAAAAGGCATTGAAATCATTGAGGAATTTTTTGGTGTCAAATTGGCTAAACAGCTCGTCGCGCAAGGCAAGCAAGCTGACCTGACTGCCGCGAATAATGTACTTGCCCATGTACCCGATATCAATGATTTTGTTGGTGGCTTCGCAGCACTTCTCAAGCCGACAGGCGTATCCACCTTTGAGTTTCCACATCTGCTTAATCTGATTGAACAAAACCAGTTCGACACCATTTACCACGAGCATTACTCCTATCTCTCGCTGACTAGCGTTAACACTATTTTTGCGGCAAATGGCCTCACCGTATTTGATGTGGAAGAACTCACAACTCACGGAGGCAGCTTGCGTGTTTATGCTCAACGCAGTGACTTAGGTCAACGCGCCGTAACAAACCGAGTGACTGAATTGTTAGTGCGGGAGCAAGCTGCGGGCATGACCAGTCCCGCATTCTACGCAAACTTCCAAGCTAAAGCGGACAAGGTAAAAAATGATTTACTTGTCTTTTTACTAGAAGCCAAGCGTGCAGGTAAAACAGTTGCCGGGTACGGCGCAGCGGCAAAAGGAAACACCTTGTTGAACTATGCGGGTGTACGCCCTGATTTATTGCCCTTCGTCGTGGATCGAAATCCGGCTAAACAGAATAAATTCTTACCCGGATGCCGAATTCCAATCGTTGCTGAAGCCCAGCTAAAACAAACCAAGCCTGATTATGTTGTGATTCTACCGTGGAATTTGCGCAACGAGGTTGTTGAGCAACTCGCCTATATTCGTGAATGGGGTGGGCAATTTGTGACGGCAGTACCAACTTTACAGATTGATTGAGAATTCCTATGAAAGTCGCAGTGACTGGGGCCAGTGGATTTGTTGGAAAGCATGTATTGGCCGAATTAAGCAAGCATACAGACTCAATCGTTGCCGTAACGCGTGATGCCAAACGCTTACATGACGTAATCAATTCCGTGTGCATTGTAGAAATGGACATTGCCCAACCTGCAATAGATTGTTTTGAAAGATTGGGGCGTCCCGATGTGCTCATTCATCTTGCTTGGGATGGCTTACCGAACTACAAATCACTCCACCATTTTGAAACAGAGTTACCGAAACAGTATCAGTTTCTCAAGGGGATGGTTGATGCGGGGCTTGGCTCGCTGGTAGTGACTGGAACCTGTTTTGAGTATGGAATGCAATCAGGAGCACTTGCAGTTGATATTGCCCCGAAACCGAACAATCCTTATGGCTATGCGAAAAATGCCTTACATCAGCAGCTAACCTATTTAAAGACAAAGAAACCCTTTAACTTGACTTGGGCAAGACTTTTTTATATGTATGGTGAGGGTCAATCAGATACTTCGTTATATCCGCAACTAAAAAAGGCAGTTGATCGTGGCGATAAGCTGTTCAATATGTCGGGAGGTGAACAATTACGCGACTATTTGCCCATTAGTGAAGTGGCTCACCAGATTGTTCAGTTGGTGTTAGCGCAACGAGATATCGGCGCTACTAATGTTTGCTCAGGGAAGCCGATTTCTGTGCGCAGACTGGTTGAGCAATGGAAGAATGAAAATCATTGGGAGATTGATTTGAATCTTGGTTATTACCCCTACCCTGATTATGAGCCAATGGCGTTTTGGGGGAGTAATTAGCGGTCGGTTATCAATATTTGTATTATTTTAATTTAAAGGAAAATCATCATGAGTTTTGAAAAAGAATGTCAAGAAAGAATCGATGCTATCGGTCAAAATGAAGTATTGAAATCGAGCGCTGCTGCTTTCATGAAAGCATCGGTTGATCCAAAATATTCCTATAATTTTTCTTGGTTAGGTCGTCCAATTATTCAGTATCCGCAGGATATGGTGGCAATGCAGGAGTTACTCTGGGAAGTAAAGCCTGATTTGATTATTGAAACGGGTATCGCGCATGGTGGTTCATTGATATTTTACGCATCAATTTTGGAGTTAATTGCAACCTGTACCGGACAACAGGGGGAAATACTGGGGATCGACATCGACATTCGCCCGCACAATCGTAAAGCCATCGAAGAGCATCCGATGTACAAACGTATCAGCATGATTCAGGGATCGAGCATCGCGCCTGAAATCGTTGCACAAGTAAAAGAAAAAGCCCAAGGTAAAAAACGCATTATGGTTTGTCTGGATTCCAATCACACGCACGACCATGCGCTTGCAGAATTGGAGGCTTATGCACAGTTGACGAGTATTGGTAGCTATTGTGTGGTGTTCGATACCTTGATTGAAGACATGGGTGAAGGTGCATATCCAGACCGATCATGGGGGCCGGGTAATAACCCTAAAACAGCCGTTTGGGAATATCTCAAGACCCATCCTGAATTTGAAATTGACAAGACAATCGACCACAAATTACTCATCAGTGTCGCGCCAGATGGCTATTTGAAGCGTGTGCGGTAGTTGTTTAGAAAAACAAAACCAGTTGAATTTATTGAGCGAATGCAATTTAAATGTCAAATCCAGTAAAGAACCTCGCGGAGTTTATTCATCGTGCAGTTGAACTTTCAAGTAAATACGACCGCGAGTATTTCTGGCGTGGACATTCGGATGTCAACTATAAATTGGTTCCGAATATTTATAGGAAAACAACTAAGCTCAGCGACAAGGAGCACCTGCTGCTGAAAGAGGCTGTAATCCGGCACTCTGATGAATTTTCTTCTCGGCGTTCTTATTTTGAGAAACTTTCGCTAATGCAGCATTATGATTTTCCGACGCGATTACTTGATGTCACAGAAAATCCTTTGGTCGCACTTTACTTTGCATGTAAGTCAGATATGCGCGGCACGAGAAATGGAGAGGTCATTTTGATTGGAGTAAAAAGTGACCAAGTTAAATATGGCGATAGCGATACAGTTTCAGTTTTGAGTGCGTTTTCTTGTGTGCCACCTCATAAATTCGTGGATTTCAATCATGAATTAAAAAACAAAATTCTTGCGTACACAGATAGCTCGTTGAAAAAAATCAAAACGCGACTGAACAAAAATGCCAATCAGTCGGCGATCACCACGCTAACCAATTATTTGGACAACATTAAGGGACGCTCAGATAAATCACAGGAGTTGCTATTGCAGATTTTTAATCAGTGTGCGTTGATAGATTATTTGGTTTATGAAATAAGAGCTGAAAAACCGCATTTCAGAAACGCAATTTGGCCAGAGCATTTTAACAATGCCATCACTTGTGTGAAGTCCAAACACGACAATAAACGTATAGCGGCTCAGCAGGGTGCTTTTTTGCTCTTTGGGATTAAAGATGGTGACAAGTCGATACCTGCAGCATTTCAGAAAAACGATATTTTGGAGGACAGGATTGAAATTGATCACAGTTCAAAAAAAGAGATTCTTAAAACATTGGCGCGATTTGGCGTGAGTGAAGAAAGATTGTTTCCTGAACTGATCACCTCAGCCAAAGTGATAAAAGAAAAATTAAAGATACCCAAATGAACTTAATTGCCATCCTCAAGCAGAACTTACAAAGTGTCAGTTAAACGTAACGTTATAGCCAATTACCTTGGCCAAGGTTGGTCTGCCCTGATGGGGTTGGCATTTATTCCTTTATACATTCATTTGATGGGTGCGGAATCCTATGGATTGGTTGGGTTCGCAATCTCCATGCAAGCGATTGTTTATCTTTTTGATATTGGCCTTTCCCAAGGATTAAATCGGGAAGCCGCACGCCTATCTGCATTGCCAGATTCAGCGGTACAACTTGTTAATACGGTCAAAACTCTTGAAATTATTTACTGGGGGATGGCACTGCTTGTGTTGCTTGTGCTTTTTACGGCGTCTCCATTTATTGCGAATCACTGGCTGAATGCAGAAAAAATCACAAAACATGAATTGATCAGCACGCTTCAAATCATGGCAGTACTGATTGCAATACGCTGGCCAATTTCACTCTATACCGGCGGATTAAATGGATTACAGCAACAGATCGGCCTGAATCTGCTTAATGCAGTTTTTGCTGCCTTGCAGGGAATTGGTGCTCTTCTGGTTCTGTCTTTCATCGCGCCGACAATACAGGCATTTCTTATTTGGCAATTGATGGTGACATTTGCTCAAGTGGTTATGATGCGCTGGCTGCTTTGGCAAGGCCTGCCTGAAGGAGGGAAGGCTGTTTTTAGCCTGGATGTGTTGCGTGGAATGTGGCGATTTACTTCAGGAGTAATGGGTATCGCCTTAACCTCTATTTTATTGATGCAAACGGACAAAATTGTGTTGAGCAAACTGTTAACGCTGACGGAGTTCGGTTATTACACTTTTGCTGCTACGGTTGCATCTGTGATTGTCAAATTTTCTACGCCCATATTTACTGCCTTCTACCCAAAAATCACCAGACTTGTCGCAATAAATTCTCATGCTGAGTTGATTGATACTTATCATAGAGGTTGTCAGCTAGTGTCCGTAGCTGTCATTCCGATTGCGCTGATATTGGCTTTTTTTTCCAGAGAAATTTTGGAAGTCTGGACACAGAATACCGTGCTTTCATCTAAAGCATCCTCCATCGTTGCAATGCTGGTATTGGGGAATGCGCTTAATGGCTTGATGACTATTCCCTATGTGCTGCAACTGGCTTATGGCTGGACCCGCCTCATGTTTTTTACGAACTGTATTTTGGTTGTGCTGGCGGTACCACTGTTTTACGTTACGGCATTGAAGTGGGGGGGCGCAGGCGTAGCTGCTGTTTGGGTGATGATTAATGCCAGTTATGTCGTATTCAGTCTTAATTTAATTCATCGGCGACTGTTAGTCGGAGAAAAGTGGCGCTGGTATTTTGAAGATGTTGGAAAGATCATGCTTGGGCCGTTGCTTATTGTTGTAACGTGTAAACTGATTTTAGATGCGACGAAATGGGGGCAGTTGCAGGACACGGTTGCCATCTTGGTCACTGGCGCGGTGGCTGTGTACGTGGCAATATCATCCGCTAACAGAATTCCATTCAAATTTAGAATCAAGGCATTTCAATGAACAACACGGTTACCGTATTGATACCGACCTATAAACGTCCTGTCAAACTTAAACAGGCAATAGAGAGTGTGTTGGCGCAGACCTATACGGATTTGAAGGTGATCGTTTGCGACAATGCATCAGGAGACGAAACCGCTGAGGTAGTGAATGCGATCATGCAGGCTGATAGTCGGGTGGAATATTTTCAGCATGCTGAAAATATTGGCATGAATGCGAATTTTAACTTTGCCATTTCTAGGGTTGACACGCCTTTTTTTACAATGCTAACTGATGATGACTATCAGTTGCCAAATTACCTTCAAGACGCGATGAGAGGGTTCGAGCAATACCCGCAGATTGCATGTTCTATTGTGAGTGCGCCGACGATTTTAGAGTCTGGTGAGATGCTGGGAGATCAGGTTGCGAATTGGCCAAAGGAAGGGCTGTACGAGCCTGGGGAGGCAATGGGCGAACTGATTTCATGGCGCCATCCGATACTGACCGCATGCATATTTAGAATAGAGGTACAGCAAACTATCAAGTTTGAAGAGCAATTTTCCACAATGTCAGATATTCCAATATTGGCGGAAATTTTGTCTAACTACCCGATCTGCTTGTCTAAAAAAGTAGGTTTGTATTTCGTACGACATCAAAATAATGCCGGAAGCGGGGATTCACCAATTGAATATGTATTGAACGTATGGCATTCTATTCGTGAAACGCTTAATCAAGCTAACAATATTGAACCAACCTTAAAACGCTTGCTTCAGGAACAATTATCAAGTCAACTGCGATATCGTTATTTGAGGCTGTTGCTGCGTGCCGTCAGCAAGCGGGATAGTCTTGCAATTTCAAACATATATACTGAAGTTCAGCGCGCTTTCCCAGCGCAAAAAAACTTGCTGGCTTGGGTAATATTTTCTCTGACGAAATCAAGAGTTACAATGTATTGCATGGGTTGGTGTTTGCGCGTATTTTTTGAAGTTAGAAAATTATGTTGAAACTAGAGAAATTAAGTGTCTATAAAATATTATTGAATACTCAAACTTTAGTCCGTGGCTATCTTGGTTTGGTGCCGCCAGGGAGGAAGATTAATGTACTCGAATCAGATATTTGGTTGGTCTCCTACCCTAAATCAGGAAATACATGGTTGCGGTTTTTGTTATCTAACCTGCTTTATCCCCTGGAAAAAGTTGATTTTTTCAGCGTAAATAAGATGGTTCCAGATATTTACTATAGCTCTACCCGTTCATTCAGGAAGATGGAGACGCCCAGGGTAATTAAGAGTCATGAGTATTTCGATGTGCGCTATAAAAAAGTAATTTATGTCGTGCGTGACCCTCGTGATGTAGTCGTTTCTTATTTTCATCATTGCAAAAAATTTAAGCTCATTGAGAATGATTTTTTGATGACAGATTTTTTACATGATTTTTTGGAGGGTAAGATAGACCCTTTTGGTACTTGGTATGTGAATGTTCAAAGTTGGTTAGACAATAGGCAGTGCGATAATAATTTCTTGCTACTTCGATATGAAGATATTCTGGATAATCCACTCATTGCAGCAGTTAGAATCAATAAGTTCTTAGACATTAACCGCAGCCATAAGCAACTTAGTGAGGCGATTGCAAATTCTTCATTTGAAAATATGAGAGAAATGGAAGCCAAAGATCACTTAACGTCCAAGAAAGAATTACCCGATAGGTACTTTGTTCGAAATGGTAAAAGTGCTGGATGGGAAACAGACTTAACGCAAGAGCAGGATTTATTGATATGCAGCCACTGGGGGGATTTAATGATAAAGCTGGGATATAAGTTAAATATAAACAAAGAAAATTATCAAACTTCACTGCACATTGAAACTCCATAAATTAGATGCTTGTGGTATAGTGGCCCCCAAAAATCAGACAATAAATTAAGATGGTAGCCTGCCGTAAAAAGGAGCAGGTGATGAGTGAGTCAAAACGAAAGATATTTAGTGGTGAATTTAAGGCCAAAGTAGCCCTTGAAGCGATTCGAGGCATCAAAACCGTCAACGAAATTGGTCAAGCGTTTGGTGTCCATCCGACCCAAGTTGGGCTTTGGAAGAAAGAACTGCAGGATCAAGCATCCAGCATGTTTGACGCTAAGCGCGGCCCGAAACCCGTTGATGCCTCCGCCAGTCCAGAACGGTTATATTCCGAGATTGGTCGGCTAAAAATTGAATTGGATTGGCTCAAAAAAAAGTCCGGAATCAGCCGCTAGCCGATCGCAAACAATGGGTCGGCGCTATCGAACCTCTGCCGCTGACCCGACAATGCGAACTGGCGGGAATCAACCGCAGCACGGTTTATGCGCCGCATTTGGTCGCAAAACCGGATGAACAGGAATTGATTTTGCTGGCACTGATCGATGCTGAATACACCCGGCATCCGTTTTACGGCAGCCGCAAGATTAAGGTTTACCTACGCGGTTTGGGACACAAGGTAAACCGCAAGCGCGTGCAACGGTTGATGGGTATGCTGGGACTTGCCGCCATGGCGCCAGGGCCGAACACCAGTCGCCCGCATCCGCAGCACAAGATTTATCCGTATCTGCTTCGAGGCGTGAATGTCATCCGCCCTAATCAGGTATGGAGCACCGATATTACTTACATCCGCCTCGGCCACGGATTTGTGTATTTGGTGGCAGTCATTGATTGGTACTCGCGCAAAGTACTGTCGTGGCGCTTATCGAATACGCTGGAAACCGGCTTCTGCGTGGATTGTTTGGAACAGGCGTTGCAAACGTATGGCAAGCCAGAAATCTTTAACACGGATCAAGGCTGTCAGTTCACCAGTGAAGCATTTACTGGCGTGCTCAAGGCAAACGAAATTACCATCAGCATGGACGGACGTGGCAGAGCGCTGGATAACATCTTCGTTGAACGGCTCTGGCGTAACGTCAAACACGAAGACGTGTATTTGAAAGGCTACGCCACCATGCCGGCATTATTACTGGGGCTGACGGAATACTTTGTACTTTACAACACGGCAAGACCGCACCAAGCGCTAAACTACGCCACACCGGATCAGGTTTACCGGACGGCGAGCGGTGGCGGCGCAAGGATTGTGGATAAATACAGTAAGACAGAAAAAGCGTCTTTAGAAAAAGAGTAAAACCGGGGCAGCGCCGTTCCGCTGCAAATGTAAGGTTACCCTCTTAAATATGGTGTTTTATTGTCTTGACGATGGGGTCCACTATATGGATAATAATAACAACGAAGAAGAAGTCAAGCTTACTGCCTGCATATTAGCATCGATAAAATTCGATAATAAAATGCAGGGTGGGCTTAGAACAAGAAATATATTTAAACAAAACACGCAAGATCAGCCATTGTTGACTGTAATAACAGTGGTGTTTAACGGCGATATTCACTTAGAAGAAACCATCCAGAGTATTTTAAATCAAACGTATAAAAATATTGAATACATTGTTGTTGACGGTGGGAGTTCAGATGGCACCCTTGAGATCATCCAAAAATACGACTCATTTATTGATTATTGGGTAAGTGAGTCTGATTGTGGCATTTACGATGCGATGAATAAGGGTGCAAGTTTATCTAATGGGAATTGGATAAACTTTATGAATGCAGGGGATTTATTCTGTGATAACTCAACTGTTGATAGCGTATTTCTCTATAAAAACGGATCGAGCGGCGTGTTGTATGGGGATACTATATTTAGCTACGGTAATTTCAAAAAGAAAATTAAATCTAAAGAGTTGAAGGAGTTTTTTAAAGGGATGCCTTTTATTCATCAGAGTGCTTTCATACGATCTGATTTGCAAAGACAACGGCCTTTTAAAACCTCGATGAAGATTGCAGCGGATTTTGATCTTTTTTATGAGATGTATTTGAATGGAGTGCATTTTACCCGTTGTGACTTATGCGTATCAGTCGCTACGCTTGGTGGTTTGTCAGACAACAAGCGAATCGATAGTGTGCTAGAACGATGGGGGGTTGTTAATAGCCATGGTGCTAATTTAAGAAACTTCTTTTATTTTTCTAATTGTTTGATTATTGAAATGTTTAAATTTCTCTTGAAAGTGCTGCTACCCAATATTTTGATTATGAAGATTCAAAAATCCCGATGACATTGGCCTTATGGGTAGGACTTGTCTTTTTATTGGCAATGTTAGCCACATATGGGATCTTTCTTAAGAAGGTCTCACCTATATCAATATTTGTAGTATTAGCTCTTGTGTATGTGCTTTTCCCTGTGATCTTTGATAATTATGAAAATCAATTGTTCGAGACGGTAGCAAAAGTTTATATGAAATATGATGGTCGAGACTTAGAGTATGGTATGTGTTTGGCGGTGTTAACCTTGCTACCTCCATTCGCCATTGACATAATAATGATTAAGAAAATTATGTTATTTCGTAGGCTTAGACATCAACCGAAATTCCAGGGGATTGTTAAAAACAGGTTGCCTTTAAAGATGATAATGGTAGTTTCATTTTTCTTTTATATATTAGGCATATACAGCTATGGAGTTGATAGCTATTTTAAGGGGTATCAGGATGAACTTGGTATCGGTACAAATTATGGCAGCTTCGGAGGCTCAATTATAGCAGCAGCGGATATTATGTTCTTTGTATCAGCAGGTGTGCTATCTAGATTAAGAAATAGTTGGGGTCTCGTCTTAACAGTTTTGATATTCATCGCGATCCATTTTATGGGTGGATCACGTCTTATGAGCGCAATAGGATTTTTAATGATTGTGCTAGTTCACAATAATTTTCTGATTGATGTGAATAAGAAATTTATTATTTATTTATGCCTTACGGCTACAATTTTTACGATCATAGGGATGTCTCGTGGTTCTGTGCACGAAATAGCACATGGATTTATGGAGTTCGCCTTTGTAGGCTTCGGTTATTATAACGTTATAGCCACAAGACCTCCTTTGGATGTACACATGTTGTATTTTATTAAGGACTTATTAATTTTTTCACTTCCTTCTTTTTTTGATAAAGCTGCTTACATGGAAACAACAGGGCTGATTCTAGAAATATTTAGAGATGCAAGAGAACTTACACCAGTGGGTGGGATTTCCTTTCTAACTGAAACCTATCTCTATATTGGGCTGTTGTCACCGATTGCTGTGTTTATAGTTTTTTATGCTTACTCTAAAATAATTTTATTTTTATATAAGTTGGAAGACTCAAAATTTTCGCTTTTATATGCATTTTTTGTCGGACTTATGTGTTCTTTCGTGCTGGTAAATCTATTAAGAAATGGGGTTTTTCCGGCTGCTTCCGCAGCATTAAAAAGTGTTGCAGTATTTGTTTTTTTTATAATATTTCTTCGTGCCTATAAATTCAGAATAATGAAGTTGAGAATGTTAGATGGATCTCTGCCGATCCTAGAGGGATGGCGGTCATGAGAATACTTCAGGTTCTTTCTTCTAGGCAAACTTCCTTGGGGGGGCCGTTACGGGTTGCTGAATACATAGCTAACTATATGCAATTGGCTGGTGAGGAAGTAAGAATATTCCCAGAGCGGGATGAATTGACTAAAGGAAGGTACTTTATACCAAGTCTGGTTGGGATGAAGAGATTGTATGAATGCATATTGTGGGCGGATGTTGTGCACATTCACGGTATTTGGACATTCCCTGCAGCCTTTGCAGCATGGGCTGCCCGATCCAATGGAAAGCCATATTTTGTAAATCCTCACGGGATGTTGGATGTTTGGCAACTTAAGCAAAGTAAGTTTGTTAAAACGATCTACTCAATGCTGATTGAAAAAAGGAACTTAAGAAAAGCTACTGCGGTTTGTTTTACTCACGATGAAGAAATGCAAGAGGCCGGTGCTTATGTTGATTTTAAGAACGCTTTTATTTTGCCCAATGCTGTTGATACATCTATTTTTGATAACTTGCCAGAGAGATTTGAGTTAGAAAGGCAATATCCTAAAACGGTTAGGAAAACAGTGATATTTTCTATGGCTCGTCTGCACCCAAAAAAGGGGTTGGATTTACTGTTAGAAGCTCTTTCAAGGTTGTCGGATATTAAAAGGGAATCCATTCATCTATTAGTGGCAGGCGAAAAGAGCGGGGCCTACTACAACGAAATGGTTTCGCTTGTTGGAAAGCTGTCACTCGATCAACAGGTGACATTTGTTGGAGAGGTACTCGGGGGGCAGAAGTCCATTTTGTTAGGTGGTGCTGATATTTTTGCGCTCACTTCCCACCAAGAGGGGGATTCAATTGCACTCAAGGAGGCAATGGCATCTGGTTTGCCATTGTTAATGACGAGGCAGTGTCACTATCCGGCTTGGGAAAATGCCGGTTTTGCAAAAGTTGCCGATACGGATGTGGAACAGATAGCCTCTGCTCTTGATACATTGCTTTCTGACTCAACAAGGCTTGGTGAGATGGGTGTGATTGCGGCTCAGTACGCGAAGGATTATTTTCACACTGGGGTCGTATATGGCTGTCTTCGTGATGCTTATCGGGATGCGATTGATGAGACGAGAAACAGTATTGGTTGGGTGATAAAGAGTGTTTCGAAATGAAAGCGTTAGTGCTGGGTGGTAGCGGTTTTTTAGGTTCATATGTTGTGGATGCTTTGTACGACGCGGGCTACAACGTTTCTTCATTTGATCGTTATCCTGAACGCTTTAGAGGTGAAAATGAAAAGATCGATTTTCATCAAGCTGATTTCGGTAACCGTGGCGAATTGGAGTTAATTCTTAAGCGTGGTGTCGATTTCGTATTCCATTTGGTTTCAAGCACCATTCCCCAATCGTCAAATGATGATCCCATATTTGATGTTCAGTCAAATGTGATTGAATCAATCGCACTACTAGAAATGTGTGTCAAATATTCAGTAAAAAAAGTAATTTTTATCTCTTCCGGGGGGACGGTATATGGCATTCCAGAGCAAGTGCCCATACCTGAGAGCCATCCAACTCAGCCATTGTGTTCTTACGGTATCACCAAGCTAACGATTGAGAAATATCTTCACTTGTTCGATGTGTTACATGGCTTGAAATATAGCGTGCTGCGTGTTTCCAACCCATATGGCCCAAGACAAGACCCACGAGGTAAGCAAGGTGCGGTCACTGTGTTTATGAATAAATTATTGAAAGGTGAAGAAATAACGTTGTGGGGCGATGGCTCTGTTGTACGTGACTATATTCATGCTTCAGATTTTGCGCGTGCATGTATCGACATGGTAAGCACTGATAAGATCGGAGTTTATAACGTGGGGGCTGGTACAGGAATTAGCCTTAATGAGTTGATCTCCCTACTAGAACAAGTGACGGGTAAGTCGGCGAAGGTGGGTTATTTGCCTGGGCGTGGGTTTGATGTGCCTGAGCTATATTTGGATTGCACACATATTCGACATGATTATGGTTGGGTACCGCAAGTCGATCTTATGTCAGGTCTTGGGCAAATGAGTGAATGGATGAAGACGCAGATTGCTGCTTCGCGTTTTTAGAGTATGGGAAAAAGAAAATGAAAGGTGAATCTAGTAAAATTCTTGTAACGGGCGGGTCGGGGTTTATAGGTACAAATCTGATCGCAGATTTGCTTAATAGTGGCTGTGATGTCCTGAATATTGATATTGATGAACCAAGGTGTGTTTTGCATCGCAGTGTTTGGCGTAATGTGGATTTACGAAATCGTGAACAACTATTTGCAATCATTAAAGAGTTCGCGCCGACGAAAATTTATCATTTGGGTGCGCGTACCGATTTGAATTCAAATAATGTGGCAGACTATTCGGCCAATACAGTTGGAGTTACTCATCTGATTGATGTTTGTGTTGAAGTGGGCGGAATTGAAAGAGTGATTTTCGCGTCATCACGTTTGGTGTGTGAAATTGGTTATCAACCTAGGTCTGAAAATGATTGCTGCCCTACCACTGCGTATGGTGAAAGCAAGGTCATGGGTGAAAGGATTGTTCGCGCGCGTGAAAACTTGCCTTTTGATTGGGTGATTGTTAGACCGACTTCAATTTGGGGGCCGTGGTTCGATGTGCCCTACCGATTGTTTTTCGACCATGTGAAGGCTCGGCGATATGTTCACCCAGAAAAGACGGTAATTCACAAGTCGTTCGGATTCGTGGGTAACTCAGTTTTTCAATTAAAACAACTCATGAATGCGCCCTCGCATGCAATTGCTAGCAAGACTTTTTATCTGGGTGACTACGTGCCAATTGAAGTGAGTTCTTTTTCCAAAACGATTGCAAATGAATTTGGTGTTTCTCCCCCTTTATCTGTTCCGATGTGGACTTTGGTTGTGCTTGCAAAAATGGGAGATGCGATGAAAGCCATGGGATATAAAAATGCACCTTTAACCACATTTAGGTTAAATAATCTAAAAACAGAAATGATTCACGACTTTGCAGATATTTCGGTCGTAACAGGCCCGCTACCTTATACGGTTGAGGCGGGAGTAACTGAAACCGTCAAATGGATGATGTATGAGTCAAATTCATGAGCGCGTCTAAGTATCAAGACCTGTCAAGTTTTTCTGTACCAGCTGATTTTCGTGGGCGCAGTAAAGTTGTTACGCAACTATGGTGGTTGGTGCAGGATTCGTTATTCAAATTCTCACCAAAGTTTTTGTATGGGTTTCGTTGTGCCCTGTTGCGTTTGTTCGGAGCGAGAATTGGCCGGGGAGTTTTGATTCGGCCAAGTGTGACAATTACTTACCCGTGGAAATTAACTATCGGTGATCATTCTTGGATAGGTGATGATTCGGTTATCTACAACTTAGGGCAAGTCGACATCGGGTCAAACGTAGCCATAGCTCATCGTGTGTATCTCTGCACCGGTTATCATGAGACCGATAAAGTTTCTTTCGATATCGGGGCGAAGCCAATCAAGATCGAGAATGAAGTATGGCTAACCAATGATGTTTTTGTCGGCCCGGGTGTGACTATCAGGCGAGGTGCTGTTATTGGTGCAAGAAGTTCTGTTTTTTCAGATATACCTGAAGGGGTAATTTGTTATGGTACACCAGCGAGGTCAGTTAAACCGCGAATATCTGCTTCACGTGCGAATCCTAATTCAATGATTTCATCCCTTCCCTGACCTTACTAACATCGGGAAAAGATGCTCTGAGATGACGGAGTGGCTGGCGAAAGTCGGCGTGGTTCCATGGTAAGCAAAAGAGATAAATTGAATATTTACACATGCGCATCCTGATCAACGGCACGAATTACCACCCCGAGAAAATCGGCATCGGTAAATACACGTGCGAGATGACTGAGTTGACTTGCGGTAGAAGGCATAGCGATTGCTGTGACAGATTAAAATTGTTACTCTGCTATCATCCCGTCATAAAGGGGGTTTGGTCATGAATACAGCAGAGAAAATTTTCGATGAGGTTCGAATTTTGCCTGAGTCGCAAGCGCGCGAGGTTTTAGATTTTGTGGGCTATTTAAAATCTAAGATTAAGTCAGAGTCTCAAGTCACTCAGGGTGTGAGTGAGTTCGATCAGTTCGGCGTAGTGTTCGATGGACGGTTTAATCGTGATGAGTGCTATGACCGCCAAAATCTTTCTTGATACCAATATTGCGCTCTATACGATGGGGCAAGATGACCGAAAGAAATTGATCGCGCGTGAACTTGTTGCCAAGCTCCGTATCGTCAATCCGTTTGTTTGACAGTAACTATAGCGATCGGCCTGTATTTTGCGTATCTTAATTAACGGCACAAATTACCATCCCGAAAAAATCGGTATAGGCAAATACACTGGGGAGATGGCCGAATGGCTGGCATCGCGCGGACATGAAGTGCGTGTCGTCACAGCTCCGCCGTATTATCCTGAGTGGAAAATTGGGCAAGGCTATTCTGCCTGGTGTTACAAGCGCGAGATCATGGTCGGAGTCGCTGTTTGGCGCTGTCCCTTATGGGTTCCAAAAAAGCTTTCCGGTTTGAAGCGGGTATTGCACTTGGCAAGTTTTGCATTAAGTTGCTTACCTGTGATGCTTAGACAGGTGTTCTGGAAACCTGATGTGGTTCTGGTCATCGAACCCCCTTTGATGTGCGCGCCGATAGCATGGTTGACCGCAAAGTTGTGCGGTGCGAAGTCGTGGTTGCATATTCAGGATTTTGAAGTGGATGCTGCATTCGACATGGGGATGCTTCAATCACCTTCGATGAGGCGCTTTGCATTATGGTGCGAGTCTCAGTTGATGCGCAGCTTTGACCGTATTTCAACGATATCGCCTAGGATGCTTGAAAAAGTAATCGGCAAGTCTATAGCGCCTTCCAAGACTTACTTGTTCCAGAATTGGGTTGATACCAGTTCCATTTTTCCTATGGAGTCGGGTAGCTCGTTTCGTGCGGAATTGGGGATATCTGGCGATAAAGTCGTGGCGCTTTACTCGGGTAACATGGGTGAAAAGCAGGGCCTTGAAGTCGTTGTGGACGCAGCACGCCGGATGGCTAATGTAAGTGCTGTACAATTCGTGCTCTGCGGGGATGGTGCAGCTAAGGTCCGGTTGCAAGAATATGCTGTGGGATTGAGTAATGTCATTTGGATTCCGTTGCAACCAACAGAACGGTTGAATGAACTGCTGAACTTGGCCGATGTACACTTATTGCCACAACGTGCTGATGTTGCTGATTTATTGATGCCATCCAAATTGTTAGGGATGCTTGCCAGTGCTCGACCGATATTAGCAACAGCCTTACCCGATACTCAAGTGGGTCAGTTGGTAGCTATTTGTGGTGTGCTTTCTCCGCCAGGAAATGCAGAAGCGTTTTCTGTAGCCCTACAAAAGTTGTCTGATGATGCGACAAATCGGAATTTGCTCGGAAAAAAAGGGCGCGAGATTGTTGTTAGTAAATTCGGGTATAATTCAGTACTGACTTATTTCGAGTATGAATTAAATTATTTAGCTGAAATTGCTAGTTAACCTCATGAAAATATATAGACTTGTAAAGAGAATAATTGATATTGTGCTTTCTCTGGCTCTCATCCTATTATTTTCGCCCTTGTTTGTGCTTTTCTCATTAATGATATGGCTGTTTGAGGGGAGACCCATTTTCTATATTTCGAAGCGAGTTGTTTCCGTGAATAGTTCGGCTACGATTGTTAAATTTAGAACCATGGTAACCGATGCTACGTCTTCAAAATATCAACTTGAGGAACGATTTATGCGTGAAGGGTATTTGGATATTCCACTTTCCTGTGAGGTTTACACTCCTATCGGTAGATTTTTCGAACGAACCCAGGTGGTTGAGCTTTTGCAGTTGTTTAATGTGCTTTTGGGGCAAATGAGTTTTATTGGAAATAGGCCGTTACCTCTTCGAAATCTTGAATTTCTACAGAAAACAGGGTGCTGGAAAGCTCGCTTTGATTCACCTGCAGGAATATCTGGAATTTCACAAGTGGTTGGCAAATATGGACTGTCACCAGCAAGTCGTAGCGCTTTATTCCGGCAATATGGGTGAAAAGCAGGGCTTAGAAATCGTCCTAGAAGTGGCAGCGAAGCTGGTTAATCATCCTGGAATTGTGTTTGTGTTGTGTGGCGATGGGGCGGCCAAAACGAGGTTGTTAGCGCAGTTTTCACATTTATCGAATGTGCAATGGCGGTCGCTACAGCCTTTGGATAAGTTGAATGAGTTGCTTAATCTGGCAGATATTCATTTGTTGTCACAGCGTGCGGATGCGGCGGATTTGGTGATGCCTTCTAAATTGACGGGTATGTTAGCCAGTGGCAAGCCGATTATCGCGACTGCGCTGCTGGAAACACAAGTGGCGGATGTGGTTAAACAATCCGGTTTGGTGGTGGCGCCGGGTGAGGTGGATGCTTTGGCTGAGGCGCTGCTGCTGCTAGCCGGTGATGTTGCTTTAAGGAAGCGTTATGGCGCAAATGCGCGGACGTTTGCTGAAAATAATTTGGGACGAGAGCTTATTCTTTCCCAATTTGAGCGCGAGCTAAAATCAATCATTAAAAATTAATATGTTGAATACAAAAATAGAACCCAAAGAAGCGTTTCCCTATAAACCACCTACCGAGGAAATTAAACAAAAGTACTCGCATATTTTTGAGTTGAAAGTCCCTTTGCCGGGGCGTTTCTTTAAGGTGGCATTTGAAAAGAGTGTGGCGGCGATTCTGTTGTTAGCGGCTGCGCCAGTGTTGTTGCTATTAAAAATTGCGTATGTGATTGAGGGTTGGTTGATTCCTGAAAATGCGGGGCCGATGTTTTTTTATTACAACGCGGTGAGCGCTGGGAAGATTGTTCCTAAATATAAAATTCGTTTAATTAAGACTAAGTTTATTGATCCGGAAGGGGCGAAGCGCCATGACTGGATTGCGTATTCTGCCGAGTGGACGCCGGAAAGTCGCACGCACGTTGGGCAGTTTGCGAAGAAGTTTTATTTGGATGAGTTGCCGCAGTTTTACAGTGTGCTGATGGGCGATATGAGTATTGTTGGGCCACGGCCATTGTTGGTGTTGCATTATGAACGGGATAGGGCGCAGGGAAATGTAACGCGGTTTTTGATTAAGGGCGGGTTGCTGGGGTTGGGGCATATTAATAAAGGGACGGCTGAAATGGGTATTCCTGTTTAGGAATATGAGTATTTCGATCAGTATATTAAACGGTCGTCGTTTGGGTTGTTGATGCTGGATTGGTGGGTAATCTGGCGCGGGGTGTTGGTGATTGTGAAGGGCGGGGGGCATTAGGGTTTCGTAGGTATAAAACCCACCAACCTGTTTTTCTTAGGTCGTGTTTTAACCCGACGGGTGCCTTGGGTTCATATCTTGTTGTCGGGATAAATCCCGACCTACAACGTCAAAATCAAACCGCTGTTTTTCAT
>Ga0114977_10000942_pt1 | contig 19266 bp, 16 predicted proteins | sample S_130805_MF_Meta_FD_87026 | JGI IMG/M metagenome (GOLD analysis project Ga0114977, IMG submission 87026) | Freshwater microbial communities from Lake Simoncouche, Canada to study carbon cycling - S_130805_MF_MetaG | ecosystem: Environmental > Aquatic > Freshwater > Lake | place: Lake...
AATTAATATTAAGTTAAAGGTTGATTATCCATGTTTATTTTAAATAATCCTATTTAAAATAAAAAACTCCTACTTGTGAAAGTAGGAGTTTTTAAGTTTTTTAATGTAATATTTTATCCGTTTAGTGCTTCAGCACCAGCTACAATTTCTAAAATTTCTGTTGTGATGGCTGTTTGACGAGCTTTGTTGTAACTAATTTTTAAATCACGCAACATATCCTTAGCGTTATCAGTTGCTTTGTGCATGGCTGTCATACGAGCACCATGTTCTGATGCAACTGAGTCTAATAATGCTTTATAAAATTGTGTTTTTAACGAGCGTGGAATTAAATCGCCGATAATAAATTCTTTACTTGGTTCAAATGCATAATCAACAGATGATGTTTTACCTTCTAATTGCGATGGAACAACTGGTAAAAATTGTTCATCTTGAACTATTTGAATAGCCGCATTTTTAAATTGATTATAAACTAAAACAACTTTATCAAATTCTTTATTTAAAAATGAAAGCATTACCCTCTCAGCAATATGAGAGACATTATCGTAAGATAGATTATCAAATATCCCAATTAAATCAGGCATGTCGTCTGAGTGCATGCCTTTATCACTATGAACGCCATGCATGCCATATTCAGTACGTTTAAAGGCATCGTTAGCTTTTTTGCCAATACTTACAACAGATACATTATTACTAGCGTAATCGTTTTTAATTAAGCTCCATGTTTTTTTAATAACGTTAGAATTAAATCCCCCTGCTAATCCTCTATTAGAAGAAATACAAATTATTAAAACATTTTTAGAAGAAGAATTTCTTGCAAAGGCATTCTCAGATGAATCTAAGCTTGAACTTACATTTTGCAAAATTTCTTGTAATTTATTTGCATAAGGACGCATTTGGGTAATAGCATCTTGCGCACGTTTTAACTTAGCAGCACTTACCATTTTCATAGCACTTGTAATCTGCATGGTTGAACCAACGGATACTATTCTATTTCTTACTTCTTTTAAATTTGCCATCTTATTTTAGTTCTTAGTTTTAAGTGTTTAGTTTTTAATAGTATTTATTAAAAACTAAACACTAAACATTTAAAACTTGATTAGTTATATTTTGCAGATAATTCTTTTGCTGTAGCTTCTAATACTGAAGTAATACTATCATCAAATTTACCCGCTTTTAAAGCATTTAATTGTTCTTTGTTTTTGCGTTCACAAACATCTAAGAATTCTTTTTCAAATTCTTTTACTTTACTTACAGGGATTGAACGTAATAAGTTTTTAGTTCCTAAATAAATAATTGCAATTTGTTGTTCAACTGTTAAAGGAGAAGCATTTGCTTGTTTTAAAATTTCAACATTACGAGCGCCTTTATCTAAAATTGATTTTGTTGCTGCATCTAAATCAGAACCAAACTTTGCAAACGCTTCTAATTCGCGGTATTGAGCTTGATCTAATTTTAAAGTTCCTGCAACTTTTTTCATTGATTTAATTTGAGCATTACCACCAACACGAGATACAGAAATACCTACGTTAATTGCTGGACGAACACCTGCGTTAAATAAATTTGATTCTAAGAAAATTTGTCCGTCAGTAATTGAAATTACGTTCGTTGGAATGTATGCAGAAACGTCACCGCCTTGTGTTTCAATAATTGGCAATGCTGTTAATGAACCTCCGCCTTTTACTATTGGTTTTAAAACCTCTGGTAAATCGTTCATGTTTTTAGCGATTTCGTCAGAAGAGTTAATTTTTGCAGCACGTTCTAATAAACGACTGTGTAAGTAAAATACATCACCAGGATATGCTTCACGTCCCGGTGGGCGACGTAATAATAATGAAACCTCACGGTATGCAACTGCTTGTTTCGATAAATCATCATAAACAATTAAAGCTGGACGACCAGTATCTCTGAAGAATTCACCAACGGTTGCGCCTGCAAACGGAGCGTAAAACTGCATTGGAGCAGGGTCAGAAGCATTAGCCGCAACAATAACTGTATAAGCCATTGCACCATTTTCTTCAAGTGTACGAACAATATTTGCAACAGTAGAACCTTTTTGAGCAATGGCTACATAGATACAAAATACAGGTTTTCCTGCATCATAAAATTCTTTTTGATTAATAATTGTATCAATCGCAACTGTAGTTTTTCCAGTTTGACGATCTCCAATAATTAACTCACGTTGTCCACGTCCAATAGGAATCATCGCATCAATTGCTTTAATACCTGTTTGTAATGGCTCAGTAACTGGTTGACGGTAAATTACACCTGGAGCCTTACGCTCTAAAGGTAATTCGTAAGTTGTGCCTTGTATTGGTCCTTTTCCATCAATAGGATTTCCTAAAGTGTCAATAACACGACCAAGCATACCTTCACCAACTTTGATTGATGCAATACGACCAGTACGTTTTACTGAAGAGCCTTCGCTAATTCCAGTGCTTGCGCCTAATAATACAGCACCAACGTTATCTTGCTCAAGATTTAAAACAATCCCTTGAAGGCCTGTTTCAAACTCAATTAATTCTCCTGATTGAACTTTAGATAAACCGTAAATACGAGCGATACCATCACCTACTTGTAATACAGATCCAACTTCTTCTAATTCAGACTCAGATTTAAAGCCTGATAATTGTTCTCTTAAAATTGCAGATACTTCTGCTGGTTTTACTTCTGCCATTGTTATATGGTTTTATTATTAGTTTAATGCTTTGTTTGTTAATTCTTTTTTCAAATTTGCTAGCTGGCGAGAAACAGATTTATCCATTTGTTTATCACCAATTTTTAAAATAAATCCGCCAATAATATTTGAATCTATTTTTTCTTGTAATTCAACTTCTCCGTTCAATTGTGTTTTTACTAATTCTAATACTTTTAGTTTAGTTGCTGCATCTAGTCCATTAGCAGAAGTTACGATAGCAGTTAGAATATTTTTGTGATTTTTGTATAATTCAACAAAGCTAGAAGCGATTTGCGGAATAATTGATTCTCTGTGTTTTACTGTAATTAATGAAATAAAGCTAGAAGTCATGACGCTTAATTTGCCATCGAATACCATTTTTAAAGTACTCACCTTTTTTTCAGAATTGATAATAGGGCTATTTAAAAACAAAGTAAGCTCTTTGCATTCTTTACACAAGGATTGTATTTGAAGCATGTCGTTATAAACAACATCTAACTGCCCTTTTTCAACAGCTAAGTCTAATAACGATTTCGCGTATCTTGAAGCTACTATCATGATTAGTTAAGGTTAACGTCTTTCATTAAGTTGTTCACTAATGCCTTTTGTTTTTCATCACTTGATAATTCACTGCGTAATATTTTTTCAGCAATTTCAATTGATAAAGTTGCAACTTGATTTTTTAATTCAGCAACTGCTGCATTTTTTTCATTAGTAATTTGCTCACGAGCAGATGACATAATACGATCAGCTTCAGATTGCGATTTTGCTTTAGCTTCAGCAATAATCGAATCTTTTGTGTCGCGCGCTTCTTTTAATAAGTTATCACGTTCAGTGCGTGCATCTGATAATATTTTTTCATTGCTTGATTTTAATTCACGCATTTCATTTAAAGCGTTTTCAGCACTTGCCAAAGCATCTTCAATTCCTTTTTCACGAGTTTTAATCGCTGTTAAAATTGGTTTCCAAGCAAACTTGCCTAAAATAACTAATAATAAAATAAATGTTAGGGTAGTCCAAAATATTAAACCAACTGCTGGTTCAATTAAACTTGCTAATATGAATGTACTTGTCATCTTTTTTTAATTAATATAACGTTTGTTCTATTCTTTATTTTTGTTGATTATGAGTTTCAAATCAACTTTTGTTTTACTAATAATTTAAACCAAAGCAATTACCAACCGTAAAAGCTTTGGTTTGTTTTTTGAACTACTTACACATTAAAGAAACAACTACACCAAATAATGCAACACCTTCAACAAGGGCTGCAGCTATAAGCATAACTGTTTGAATTTTAGAAGTTTGTTCAGGTTGACGTGCAATGGCATCCATTGCGTGTCCACCAATTTGTCCGATACCGATACCAGCGCCTATTACTGCTAAGCCTGCTCCGATTGCTGCGATACTACCTGTCATTTTTACTTTGTTTTTATGGTTATTAATTATTCTTATTTTCTAGTGACCTTTCACTAATTTCTCATCATCATCTGTATGTGCTCCGTCATGATTATGGTCAGCTGTAGAAGCACCAATAAACAAGGCAGTTAGCATAGTGAAAATATACGCTTGTAAAAGTGCAACTAAGCACTCTAATAAATCAATAAATAAAGTAAAGGCAATTGAAACTGGAGCCATATAAATAGATTTAAAAACAAATATTAAGCCTACTAATGAAATAACAATAATATGTCCCGCAGCCATGTTAGCAAACAAACGCAACATTAATGCAAATGGTTTAATAAAAATACCTGCTAATTCAATTGGCATAAGTATTAACCATAAGAAAAATGGTTTTGGTAAAAAAATATGTTTCCAGTAATCCTTATTTCCATTAATATTAGTAACTATAAAAGTACCTAATGATAATACTAGTGTGAAAGCAATATTACCAGTTAAGTTTGCACTTATAGGAATCATACCTATTACGTTATTTATAAGAATAATAAAAAATACAGTTAATAAATAAGGAACATATTTTGCGTAACCATGACCAATATTTTCTTTAGCAATTTCATCTCTAACAAAAACAATTAATGGCTCGAAAAATGATTGTTTTCCTTTTGGAGCAGAAGTAATGCCTTGTTTTTTGTAGCTACTTGCAATTGATAAAAATATCCATATTATTAATAGTGCAGAAAAAAGTAATTGAGCAACATTTTTAGTTATTGATATATCAAATAAAGATTCAGTTGGGTTAGAAGACACTATTTTTTCGTCAACAATTGAGTAATTTCCATATGCATCATGTCCGTGATTAAATTTCGAAGACATAAAAAATTGTAATCCATTAATATTTGAATACAGAATGACAGGCAAAGGAAAAGAAACTGCATCGTGCCCTTCTCCATATAAGTGCCAAAAATGAGAATCTGAAATATGTTCCATTGCTACAGCAGCAATGTCGACATTAGCATTAGGATCTTTTATTGTTTCGTGAGAAACGGCAGCACCAATATTTTCATGAACTTCAGAAACTATTTCCTCCTGAGGTTCAGATGCGATAGACTTAAGAGAAAACGTAAAAAACAGAGCAAATATCAATAAAAAGACATTTGAAAACTTCTTGTATGTATTGATTTTAGTAGTCATTGCAAAAAAGAAAAAATTTAGCTTTAAAATTCGGGGGCAAATGTAGGTATAAATTGATTAAATAGAAAATTTTTTTATATTAAAAATAAACTCAACCACATTTCATTTGAATTTGGATTTAATTTATAAAAAAGCAGAAATTATTAATGTAAATATGGGGTTTAAAAAACCACATAATTTTGCGGATTAATTGAAAATCCATTGTACCAAATTTCGAAATGAAGATGTGGTCCATTACTATTTTCACCTGTATTTCCAACAATTGCAATTGGTTCGCCTGCCTTCACAAAATCGCCTGGTTTTTTTGTTAATGTTGAACAGTGTTTGTAAATGCTTGTTAAATCATTACCATGTTGAATCTGAATGACGTAGCCGTCATTTGCCGTGAATCCTGAAAAAATAATTGTTCCATCAAGTGTTGCTTTAATAAATTCATTTTCTTTCGACACAATGTCAATTCCAAAATGTTCTTCGTTTAAATTATAAGAGGTTGTGATTATTCCATTTATTGGACTAAAAAAGAAATAATTACTCAATGCATTCAATTTGTTTGCAGTAACCTTGTCGCTTGTTGAAGTTAATTGATTTGTTTCAATTTCATTTCGCAGTTTTAAATCCTGATTACTGGGTTTAATGTCAATATTAGTATATTTTCCGGTTGTATCTTTAATGGGTTTTGGGGTTTTGCCATCTGTTTTGCCAGAAAAAACATTTAATAAATTATTTATGTACCAATCTCTTGATTTTAAAGTGTTTTCGAGTGAATCTGCTTTTAAATTCAACGATATAATGTCTTTTCTGTCATTTACATTTCCATAACCAGGAATATATTCTCTTAATGATGTAAATGCAATGATGCTTATAACAAATGTTGTCATAATAATGGTTATAGATCCAAATAAAATTATTATTCCTAACGGAGAAAGCCTTAATGAAAACTTTTCAGCAAATGAATCATCATTTAAAATAACCAAGCGATATTTATTTCGCAATTGTTCTGTAAAGATTTTCCAACGACTATTTTTTTTATCTACCATACTTAGAACACAAAAATATACTAAATTTACTATTTTAACGTTATAAGATTATTTTTGTACACTATTTTGAGAAAACACCAATCATATAAATTTATTATAATTGCTTTAATTGCTTTTTTTTCGGCATGTAAAACTAATAAAAACACTTTTGTTCACAGGGGCTACCATAATTTAACGGCTCGTTATAATGGGTATTATTATGCTACAGAAAGTATAGAAGAAGGGGAATTTAAAATTAGAACAAGTTATAAATATGATTACGACCAATATTTACCTGTTTTTTTAACTCCATCTAATTTAACTACAAAAGCAACATTTCCTGAGTTTGATAAAGCAATTAAGAAATCTTCAAATTGTATACAACGCCATACTATTAAAGATAAAAGCGGTAATGAAATTCCAACTGCAGGTAAATGGATTGACAATAATTGGAATGCAATTGGAATTTCGCATTTTTATAAGCGAGAATTTTTTTCGGGAATAGAAGCGTTTGAATATGTAATTAGAACATACAAAACGCGCGATAAATACAAGGCTTTGATTTTTTTAGCCAGGTCTTATAACGAAATCGGTTCGCCAACACAAGCCGAACCTATAATAGGATTATTAAAAGATGATAAAAATATTTCTAAATACGCAAAAAAAGAATTGCCTGCTGTTCAAGCTGATTATTATATGAAGCGTGGCATGTATAAAGAGGCTGAAGCCTCGTTATTAAACGCTTTAAAAGGTGGAGAACCAAAGAAAACAAAATCAAGATATAAACTCGTTTCTAATTTTAAAAGCAAACCTTCAAAGCAAATCCGAGCAAGGTATTCATTTATTTTAGCCCAACTTTATGAAGAGAAAAAGGAAAATAGAAAAGCTATTCAATATTACCAAAAAACAATTTCTGCCAAACCTGATTATGATTTAGTTTTTAACGCTCGCATAAAACAGGCTCGTTTATTTGATATAAAAAATGGAAATGTAGCAAAGCTAAAGCGTGATTTGCTAAATATGACAAAGGATATTAAAAATAAGGAATATCTTGATATTATTTATTATACACTTGGCGAGATTTTTGAAAAAGAGAAAAACGAAACACAAGCTATTTCTAATTTTCAATTATCGGTAAAAAACAGTACTCAAAACCCAAAACAAAAAGCGTTATCCTATCTTAAATTAGGTGACATAAGTTTTGAAAATGCTAATTATACTGCTTCAGGCGCATATTATGATAGCACAATGATTACTCTTCCTAAAGATTATAAAGATTACGATAAAATTAATGCAAGAAAAACAACCTTAGAAACATTAGTTGGATATATTAAAGTTATTCAAAGACAAGATAGTTTGCAAAAAATTGCAAAAATGAACGAGCCAGATAGAGATAAATTTATTGAGAATTTAATAAAAAAAATTGAAGCAGATGAAGAGAAGGCAAAAGAAGATAAAGAGGCTCGTGAAGCACTAAATCAAAATCCTATAAATAATTCGAACCCTGGGCTTAATGGTTTACCAGGCATGAATGGTGGAGCAAAAGGTGATTGGTATTTTTATAATCCAACAACTCTTGCATTTGGATTAAATGATTTTGTTAAGAAATTTGGAACACGCAAATTGGAAGATAATTGGAGAAGGAGCCAAAAGGCACTTACAATTGATAATCCTGAAGATGTTTCGGAAAAGGGGAGCGATACCATAAAAGGTAAAGGAGTTGTGAAGGTTGTTAAAGGAAACAATAAAAAGAAAAAAGAGTATTATTTAAACGATTTACCATTAACGGATTCGTTAATAAAAAAATCAAACGGAAATATTATTGATGCTTATTATAATTTAGGAAGTATTTATAAAGATGAATTAGGAAATAATAAAAGAGCTATCGCTTCATTCGAAGAATTAAATAGCAGATTTATTGAGCATAAATACAGACCATCAACATACTATCAATTATATAAAATTTTTACTGAAGTTAAAAATAAACCTCAAGCTGATTATTATAAAAACAAATTGTATAACGAATATCCAACTTGTGAATACACTCAGTTAATGAAAAATCCAAATTATGCAATTGAAAAAATAAATAAAAAAGGAGAGGTTGAAATTTTTTATACTGAAACATATAACGAATACACAACTAGTAATTATGCAAAAGCATACGATTTATCAAAAGAATCAGATCATAAATTTGGCAAAAGTGATTTTAGTGGAAGATTTGCTTTTATTAGAGCAATGTGTATAGGTAAAATGAAGGGCGTAGATTCTTTAGAAATGGCTTTAAAACAATTACAAGTTTTGTATCCAAAAGATCCAACAGCAAAGCAAGCCCAAGAAATTTTAGAAGTATTATATAATATAAAACATCCAAGCGAATCTAATGGCTTAATAAGTGAAAACAGGACTGATACATTTACTTTAAAGTTAGGTTCTGAGCATTTTATTGTAGCCGTTTGTCCGGATGATCCAGCTATTGCAAATGCCTTTAAGTCGGCATTAACCGAGTTCAATTCTAATTTTTATAGCATTAGCAATTTAACTATTTCGAGTAGTTTATTTGGAAGTGCGGAGCAAATCACAAACATAAAATCTTTTAAAAATTCGGAAGACGCTATCCGATATATTGAGAATTTGAAAAAGGATAAACTTGTATTTAATTCAAAAGTGAAAATAGAACAGTTTATTATTATGGCTATTTCTGCAGATAATTTACCTAGGTTGTTCCGAAAAAAAACAGTTAGCTCTTATATGCCTTTCTATGTTGATCATTATAGATAAGTATTTTACTTGTTTATGTAAATCAAGATTTTAAATATTAATTAGATTTTGCTGATAACAGATTATCGATAAGTGATTCGTATTTTTTACAAACCGTTTTCCATCTATAACATCTCTTTGATATTTCGCCCATAGCTAATACATTATTTTTTAATTTTTCTATATTTACATTAGTAACATACTTATTAATTTCATCTGAATTAGTGAAATAAGCTGCAGCTCCTTCAGTAAGTAAATTGTTGTTTATGTTGTTAAATGCTAATATTGGCAAATTTGAGCACATCGCTTCAATCAATAAAATATTTCTGTCACTCGAATGATTCGTTTGTAAATAAATAAAGGCATTACTTCTAATCAAATCTAAACTTCGTTTATCATCAATAGGGTCCAACATAAATATGTTTGAAAATGTTGAATATTTATTTTTTAGATTTATGCCGTAATTACTATTATTCCAATCGCCGATAATGGCAAGAAACATTTTGTTAGTTTGCGTAAATCCTTCTAAAACTATTTCAATTTTGTTTTCTGGTCTTACATCGCAAATACTCATAACATATTGGTATTTTAAAAACCGAAAAATTCTATGGTCGTTAGATGATGATTCAATATGTTCAACATGATCGCCGCCAGGTAATATGTGAACTAATAAAGCACTATTTGTATTATTTTCATTTGAAGTTAAATGATCTACAATTATAGCATGAGCAAATTTATCTGCAATTTTTTCTTTTAAGAAAAAGTAAAATTTTAAAAAATAATTAGTATTTATTAATTTTAATTTTGAAGAAATAGTAATAATTTTTTTTTTGGAAATTAATCTAATTAAAGGAAATAGCAAGGCATAAGAAGTTCCTTTTATAAAAAGTAAATCCGAAACAAAAAGTGTTTGTATTGTAGATTCTTTTTTGGAAATAAAATTATATTTTTCCCCGAAAGCTTTAATTAATTGAAGTTGGATTTGTTCAAATTCGTCAAATGATTTTTTTACTTTACTATCTAAAAAAGCAATTTTTTTCATAGTTTGTTAGGATTAATAATCTAAATCTGATGAATTTATTAAATGGTAAACTTCAATAACAAAATAACAGTTCTAATTTTTTGCAAAAGTTTTAAAAGTAAGATTTTTTAAAACTTATAATTTTGAATTCATTTAAAATCGGCTTACAGCCAAAAAATTCGATTATAAATACGTTTATTATATTGAATAATCTTTTTTCATTTGACAGGTAATTGATTTTAATTTTTCAGTAATGACATTTATTTTTTCAGATATGTCGTTATTTATTTCAGAGGACAATTCAACATCTCTTATTAAATTTGTTAAAGAATTAATATTTAGGTAATCGAGAGAAGGCTTAATACAATGCGCTAATTGTTTTACTTGTAAAATATTTTTTTCTTTTACTGCTATACTCATTTTTTCAGAAAAGTCGTTTGATGATTTAATGAATAATTCAATCATTTTATTTATAATGGTTGGATTACCATAGCTCATTAACTTATCAGTGTTATATTCTCCTGTAAAATTATTTGTTTCCATTTTAATAGATTTTTAAATTACTTTTAGTGCAAATGTGAATCCAATATTTAATAACATTTGCAATATTTGTTATCACCAAAGGATGTTACCATGTTACATTTCTTTTTTTTGTTCATTTGCCAAAAAGTTGAATTCCGATTGGGGTATTAAATATTTCTGACCATTCATCTGTAGTTAGTTGCTCAGCTTCGTGCAAATATAGTGGTCTATTTCCAACAAAACTCATATCACCCTTAAAAACATTAAATAATTGAGGCAACTTGTCAATATTTGATTTCCTTAAAAATTGGCCAAATTTTGTAACTCCAGGTTCTGTTAAATATTTTATTAAACATAAACTTTTATTTTTCTTGTTTATAAAATATAAGTTTTCGCAAATTTCGCTCCCTTCAATTATTAAAATTGGGGAGCATGGAGTTCCCAAACTTTTACATTTAGTGCATTCTTCAATTAGGACATTTCTAGTTTCTTTTGAGTTAGAATGATTTTTCAATGAATCAATCATTTTATCAGTTTCTGAATAGATGCTTCTGAAATTAATAAATTTGAAAATTCGGTAACCAATTCCAACACGTTGGCTTGTATAAAATATTGGACCATTTGAATCAAATTTAATTATTATTGCCACTAATAATAATATTGGACTCAACAAAATAATGGCAATGAATGAAAATAATACATCGAAGCCTCTTTTAATGTAGTTTGTTTTTATGTTAGAGACAATTGCTTTTTCTTGGAAATTTATCCGCTTACTTAAAAGGTATTTAATTCTAATTGATAACTGTGATTTTTTGAAAGGGAATTCAATAATGTCATCAATTTTTAATTTTTTTGCACTTTCTACATAATTGCTACTTAATTCGTGTTGAGTTGTAATAATAAAAATTGTAGTTTTTTGCTCTATTTTTTTAATTAATTGATAAAATTCAATGGCATTTATCCCTATCATTTCCGAGTCACAAAAAATGATATCATATTCTGTTTTGTTTTTTTTGATATCGTTATATGCCGTGATTGATTTTTTGTAATGAGTGAAGTTGGATTGATAGCCTTCTAAATTTTCTAAGTTTAAATTTACTTCTTCAATGTTGCCTATATAAAGAATATTAATTTTTTCAGAAGTATTTTGATTATTAAATGCTTTCATGATAATATCGTTTAAATATATTATTAATTCTAGCTTTCAATTCCTGAGGGTTAAATGGTTTCATCATATATTCATCTGCACCAGCTTCCAAAAATTTAATTCTTTCGTCACTATTTTCTATAGCACTTAAAACTAAAATTGGAATATGCTTATAAAATAAACTTAATTTCAAATTATTTACTAAATCCCATCCGTTTAAATTTGGCATCATTACATCTGAGATTATCATATCAGGAACATTGCCAGTTTTCAACCAATTTAAAATTCCAGCTCCATCATTAAACGCAATAATTTCATAGTCTGATTTTAAAATTTCAGTTAACAACATTCTAATGTTATTGTTGTCATCTGCTATTAAAATCACCTTTTTCATTAGTTTGGTTTTATTATTTAAAACCAACTTAATGCCAATTAAAAGAGTGTCACATAAATTAAATATTAATAAATCAAGATGCCTATAAACAAAAGGGTTTCAAGAGTTTAGGTAAAAATTTTAAAAATTAAACCGTATAAATAGCTATTCATTTTTTCCAAAATATAGAAAATATTCATTTTTTTTGGAAAATATAATGCGCCTGGAGATTTAGATTTTATCTAAATAAAAAGTAATTTTTTAAGTAAAATTGTTTTAGATTTCTGCTTTTAATTGAAGTATAGCTTTGTTTAGAATGATAAAAACAAATTTAATTTGCGTTCCTAACTCTTGAGAATCTATTTGATCTTTTGCGTTTTTTTCAATATACTTAATTGGCTCTTTTAGGATTTCTATCCCCATTAAATCTATACTTGGTTTAATCTTATGAATGACTGAATAAACATCTTTCAAGTTTTTCGCTAAATAAGATTCAGTTATTTGTGTAATTGATAAATTAGATTGGTCAATAAAAATATTGATCATCTTTTTGAAATAGTCAGTATCGTTTCTGCTAACAATACGCAATTGATGTAAATTATATAATTTATCAGTATTTAGAAGCATTGTTGGTTCTATATTTACATTGGTAGAATCAAAATTTGTTAATTTGTAAATAGAATTTATAAGTTTCTCCTCTTCAAATGGTTTTGTAACACTATCATTCATTCCAATATTTATACATTGTTCCAATTCACTTTTAAATGCATTTGCAGTTAATGCAATTATTGGTGTATTTATTTTTAATTCATTCCTAATAATTTTGGCACTCTCAAAACCATCCATAATTGGCATTTGCAAGTCCATTAAAATTACATCAAATATTTTCCCTGTTTTTAAAATGTTTATTGCTTCTAATCCATTTATCGCTTCTGTAACAGTACAATTAAAATGATTAAGTGTATTTCCTGCAACAAGTCTATTAAATTCATTATCTTCTACAAGTAAAATATCGAGAAATCTTCCATTATTTGCAATGGTTTCAAAATCTTCTTTTAAGAGCTTATCGGGTTCTCCAATTGGTAATAAAAATTTTAAGTGAATTGTGGTTCCAACATTTTTTTTACTTTTTATTTCTATAACACCATTCATTAATTCTATCAATTCTTTGGTTATAGACATTCCTAATCCTGATCCTCCGTATTTTCTTGAAGTTGAAGTGTCTTCTTGCGAAAATTTATTAAATATATTTTTTAAATAGGACTCATCCATTCCCACTCCTGTATCTTTAACAGAAATATAAACGGTTTGATAACCTGGATTTAAATTTTGAACATCATATTCAATTGTAATACCACCGGTATTTGTAAATTTTACTGCGTTGCCAATTAGGTTTAATAAAATTTGTCTTATTCTTGATGAATCTCCAATAAAGAAAACATTTTTATTTTCAACATGATTTATTTTCAAAAACAAGCCTTTTTCTCCACACTTAGCCAGCATAATTGATTTTACATCATTTAAAATTTTCTGTAAATCAAAATGATGTAAGTCTAGTTGTAATTCTCCGGCCTCAATTTTAGATATATCTAAAATATTATTTAAAACGGATAGCAAATGTTGTGATGCAATGGATGTATTTTGAACATATGTATCTTGTAATTCGGATAATTTTTCTTTTGATAATTCTCTTATCATTCCAATAATAGCATTGAGTGGCGTTCGTATTTCGTGACTCATATTTGCCAAAAAAGCTTCTTTTGCTTTTGAGGATTCTTCTGCTTTTCTTTTGGCTAGTTCTAAATCTAACTCAAGTTGTTTTTGGTCTGTAATATCTAAATGTATTCCTATTGAACCTATTAAATTTCCTTTTTCATCATAGTTTGGAGCTCCGCTTATCATCCACCATTTTAGTTCTCCATTTTTGTTTTTAATAGGAACTTCATACATGTCTGATTTTCCTTTTGCTCTTAATTTATTTTTATTTTTTACAATACTATTGTCTGTTTCTGATATCAAAAGTTTGTGGACATTTTTCCCAATTAATTCCATTTCACTATACCCAGATATGCGTTCGAATCCTGGATTTACAAATTGAATATTCTCATCAAAGTCAACTTCTAATAAACCTAAGTTCATATTAGCGATAATATTCTGGTATTTTTCTTTTTGCATTTTAATTGTTGCTTCAATTTGCTTTCTTTCTGATATATCTCGCGAATTTGCAATGATATATGCAATTGAATTTAGTTCTAAAAACCTTACTGTTACTTCAACTGGAAATTTGATGTTTGTATTTAAATTAATATTTTCACCTTCTATTATTAAGGAATCTTTTCTTCTAACTTTCGAAACATGTTGGTACCAATCTTTATCATTTTTGAAAATTGTTTCAAAGTCTTTTATCTTATATTTTGAAGCGTCTTGTGTAGCTATACCAAGTCGTCTTGACGCTTCATTGTTAATGTAAACAAGTTGTCCATTTTCTTTGGAAACTTGTATTGCGTCTGAAGTGTTATTAATAAGTGTTTTAAATAATTCAAGATTTTCATTCGATTCAATTAATTCTAATTCAAACTTTTTTCTTTCTGTAATGTCTGTATATTTCCATAAATGTCCTTTATATTGGTTATCTATATAAATTGGAATATAATCTCTTTCTAGTATTCGGCCGTCTAATAACTTTAATTCATCTGCGAAAACAGAAATTTTACGGTTAAGAATTTCTTCGATTCTTTGAGGGAACATTTCAGGGTCCTCAAAGTAAATTTTAGATTGTTCAATTAAATTTGTGCAATCCATTCCAGTCATTATCTCAGGAGAATACGGTGAAGATAACATATCACAAAATAACTGATTTGTATAAAGAACCTTTCGGTGTTCATCAAAAACTAATATCCCTGAATTTAAATTAGATAAAAGAGTGGTTAATAGTTTCAAAGTTTGGTTCAGACTAATTTCTGTTCCCTTTCTTTTTTGAATTTCGGAATTTATATATTCAACAATGCCTAAAATATCATTATTTTCTAAATTATATTTTGAGTCATTTTCTTTTTCAATATTTTTAATTGCGTTTTTAAGATTTTCAATGGATTGATTTTTTAAATCATATTCTTTGTTTAAGTTATCGTAAAGTAATTTATACTCTTTTTCGCTGATGCTAAATGCGTGATTTAATAATTCATTATCTCTTTCAAATGATAAATAAGATTCATTTACTGATTGTAAAAAATTTTCAAATCCCGGAAGAAGTTGGAATTCTTCGGGGAAATGCTTATTTATTTGCTTTTGAAGTAATTTGTGGTAACTCATTTTATATTTCGTCAAATGTGGTAATAGTCATTGTTTGATTGTGAAGTTCACATTTAGTATTTGGGTGTAATGGCGATATTTCTCCATATGAATAAAAGCCTGTAATTACTGTATCCGTTCCTAATACATTTATAACTGCTTCAACTTCTTCATCTATTCTTTTGTCTAAAATAATTTTTCTTCCCACGCAGCTAATCAAAATAGCAAGTTTTGGCGTATTTTCTTTTAAATTAACTAAAGAATTTTCAGCCGCATCACTAGCCGCATCAATTAATTTATCAAAATTGGCTTTCATAAGTCTAACTTTAGAACCTTCAGGCACATCGCCTGCAAATATCATACTCTTAGTTTCATTGTTTATAGATAGTATGGTTCTAACAATTGGATTTTCTGATTCATTTAACTTAATAGACAGTGGAAATAACAAAGCAGAACTTGGAAGTTCATTTGCATATTTTCCTAAGTATTCTTTATAAATATCTAGCGCATTTGCATTATCAATTTCAAATAATTCATTAGAAATTGATTTTGTGATTTTTTTCTCTAATCCAAACATTTCCCAACCACCCATTGAGCCATGCCCTATTTTTATATAATTTCCATAAAGGCCTACTGCCACTATATTTCCTGTTTTTGGTTTTTCATTTAAGCCTACTAACGTTGATTGAAAATTTGTCCCATCACCAGCTAATCCACCAGTAACTGGAATTTTGTGGTTAATTATAGTTTCAATCCCTCTTACTAGTTCACTTCCATTCACCATTCCGCCATCGGAAAGCACAAACACATATTTCAAATCATTTTGTTCTAAATTTTGAATAAGGGCAACTCCGGCATCAAAACTGGATTTGTAATTACTAATATTTATACTTGTTGATTGAACTTTTGTTTTTTCAAATTCAATAGCAGTTAATGTTAAACTGTCATTTAATACTTCTGATGAAAATATTTCGCCTGCTGTTGAACATAATGCAATTGAAGCATTTGGAAACTTTTTCTTTAGCTCTTCATAAATTGGCTTTTCTAATAAAAGTCTTTTTTCGCCAAACCCAATTAATAATTGACATTTATTAGTGTCAACAAAATTTTCATTTTTGCTTTTTTCAATATTCCCATTAATATATAAATATGATGAAACTTTCATAAATTGAAATTACTTGATTAGTTACGAGATGATATTTCTTTTTTTTGAATTAAATTATAAATCGTTGATTTTCCAATATCAAGTCTTTTCGCCACTTCAAGTACATCTTGATTGTGTTTTTTGAGAAAGAATTTTATAATATCGTGTGTGTATTCCTTTAACGTTTTTTCTTCAGATGTAAAATCTTCATTTCCTTTAATTTTATTAAATCTTATGTCTTCATCTGTTATTTCATTGTTATTACACATAACACATGCTAAATCAATAATTGATTTTAATTCTCTAACGTTTCCTGGATAATTATATCGTTGTAGCTTATTTTTTGCGGAATTTGATATTCCAATTGATTTTAAATTATTTTCTTTTGCGAATTCATCTATAAAGTGTTTAACCAATATTAAAGTGTCATTACCTCTATTTCTTAATGGTGGTAACTCAATTGGTAGTCCTATGATTCGGTAAAATAAATCTTCTCTAAATTTCCCTTTTTTAACCTCTTCAGATAAATTTTTGTGTGTAGCGGTAATTAGCCTTGCATTAATTTTCACTACTTCATTTCCGCCAACTCTAATAATTTCTCTTTCCTGCAAAACTCTCAATATTTTACTTTGTAAGTTTAAATCTAATTCTGCAATTTCATCCAAAAATATAGTTCCTCCACCAGCCTCTTCAAATTTTCCAATTTTCCGATTAATCGCTCCAGTAAATGCCCCTTTTTCGTGGCCAAACAATTCACTTTCAATTAATTCTCTTGGAATTGCAGCCATATTTACAGCTATAAATGGTTTTTTCTTTTTATCACTATTGTAATGTATTGCTTTTGCAATTACCTCTTTTCCTGTCCCTGTTTCTCCTGAAACTGAAACATTTATGTTAGAAGAAATTGCCTTTTCTACTAGCATAAATGTTTTTTTTAATATATCGCTTTGTCCTATAATGGTTTTTTCAAAACTATATTTTTGTTCTAGTTGTTCTTTTAATATTTCTACCTCTTGTTTTAATTCTATGTTTTCCCTAATCTTAATGATTGCATTCCAAAGCATATCTTTTGCGCGATCATCCTTAATAATATAGTCTTTTGCCCCAGATTTTAGACAATTTACAGCAACTGAAATATCTTCCTGCGCGCTTATTATAATAACTGGGATATTTTTATTCACTTCACGTATTCGTTTTAAAAGTGTCTCGCCATCCATATCTGGCAAACCAAAATCAACACAAATAATGTCAGGTTTTAAGAATAAATTATTTAAACATTCTTTTCCTGATTTAAATAAACTGATTTGGTAATCAGGATTTAGAGTTAAATGATGCTTATATAATTCTCCAATCCAAGGATCATCTTCTACTAAAAAAATTTTTGTTACAATCATAAGATTAATATTTAAAATATTTTATTACTTAATAAGACTTCAATTTACGTAAAATTTCCAAAATATGGAATTTTTTTCCATTTTTTTAGATTAAATTCTTTCACATGTAAGTAATTCCTAAAAATGGTATGTTTTCGGTTTTATTATTAACGCCTCCATTAAGGATAAAAACTATAGCCCCGAACATTATTTGCCATTAATTTATACTCTTGCCTTGAAGGAGAATAAAGAAAAAATTACAATTTTTAATGATAAGGCTGTTGCGGGTTCTTTAACCATGACGTCCTTAAAAATAGATTAGAATATTCTTATCAATTTGGCATACTTTTCTTTTTTAAATATAATAATTTCAATTATTTTGGCTTTGATTAAAAAGTATAAATCATTAAAACAATCTTATCTTTACCTTTTTAATTTATGATTATAGAAGCCTTAATACCATTATTATCTTTAATTGCTCTTGAAGTAATTTTGGGGATAGATAATATTATTTTTATTTCAATTTTGGCCGACAAGTTGCCAGAATCACAAAGAGATAAACTTAGATATTGGGGAATAGGTTTAGCAATGATTATTAGATTGTGCTTACTAGGTGTTATTTCTTGGATTCTAAAACTAGACACTGTGCTTTTTACAGTTTTTGATGTTGACTTTTCTGGAAAAGGATTGATACTTATTTTGGGAGGAGTTTTTCTTTTATATAAAAGCACAAAAGAAATATTTCACAATACTGAAGTTAGTGATGGTAAAGACATAACTTCTGTAAAAAAGGGAAGCTTTAAAAAATTATTGTCTGAAATAATAATACTTGATCTGGTGTTTTCTATTGATTCAATAATTACGGCAGTTGGTATGGTTCAGGATTTATGGATAATGTATGTTTCTGTTATTGCAGCTGTCACTATTATGTTATTTGCATCAAAACCAATTAGTCAATTTATTCAAAGGCATCCTTCATTTAAAATATTAGCCCTTTGTTTTTTAATGATGATTGGAATTTCATTAATTGGAGAAGGCCTACATTTTATTATCCCTAAAGGATATATTTACTTTTCAATGGCATTTGCTTTTTTAGTAGATATAATTCAAATGAAGAAAGTGAAAAAATAAAATCTGTTTTTTTATTCCATTTAATCACAAAATCAGTATTATAAAGAGCAATTTTTGGCTTATATACGGGATTGCCTTTCGTGTAAACTTCTTACATCAAAAGGTGTTTTAAAAGTGTGCGAATAATGAAGCAAATATTAGTCATATTTGATTATATACCACACTAGTTCATAATGGAACATCATTATAATATTATCGTCAAAACTTCTTTATTTGTTTATTTTTTTC
>Ga0114977_10000951_pt1 | contig 19193 bp, 14 predicted proteins | sample S_130805_MF_Meta_FD_87026 | JGI IMG/M metagenome (GOLD analysis project Ga0114977, IMG submission 87026) | Freshwater microbial communities from Lake Simoncouche, Canada to study carbon cycling - S_130805_MF_MetaG | ecosystem: Environmental > Aquatic > Freshwater > Lake | place: Lake...
ATCCGTTGCTCATACGCTAAGTAAAAACTTTTTCGGCCTCGTGCCGTCAACGCTACAGCATCCCCCGCCGATATGAAATCTTGAACTGTTACCATTCTCTGATTTATCGCACTAAGCACTGCGGAATCTACCACCAACGGACGAAATGGCTCCATCATGTCTAGTGCTAACGATGCCCTACCAAAGCGAGGCTGATGATAAAAACCAAGATACGGATCCAATCCAACAGTTGCACATATTACTGTCAAGTCTTTGGCCAATACGCCGTACCCAAGCGAAAGTAATGCGTTGATTGGATCACGCGGGGGACGACGATTGCGTTTCTCAAAGTCGAAACGAAATGGATTTTGCACCACTTTGTTGGCTGCTAACGCTATGACTTCTTCGGTTTCGATCGCTTCTTCTGATGGCTCGTTAACATACCCCTCTGCCTGAGACAAAGATGCAGTTTTTTTCTTACCAGTGACTTTTATCATCCCCGAAAAATCGGAAAAATAAGCTTTCGCCGCGACCCCTTCAATCCCCAAAAGCGTTGCGAGACTACTCGCCCTTGACGCTTCAACAATTAAGGACTTCAGAAAGTTCAATGTCTCACTCGGTGGCTCAATGTGATTACGTTGAAGCATCGTCCGCTGATTGCGGATCTTACCGATGACTAACTCCTTAGCGAGTGCGAGGCAAAATGCCGGTTCATCCGCCTTTCGAAACTGCTCGCGCCTCCAAAGTATGTTTCTTAAACCAACCGATTGTGTCATCCCATGAAACCAGCCACCAAAACTAAAATATGCAAGTGGAATGTCCTCCTGCATCAGTACCTGGATGGCTTGCGTGGAAACCTGTACGGCGCCGAAAAGATTTAACTGCGAGACATCTTTTAAACGGATCTCCTGGATCTTTTTATCGCGATCTTTGATGGTCAATACTTGACCGCTAACTCCGACACTCATCCCTTGAGTGTTGAGATAGACCGGCTTGGCGTCGTCTCTAACAGTAAGCAATTGACGAATGGGTTTGTGCTCTCCACTGTCCGTTAAATCGATCTGCTGACGCGTTGGTAACCCAACTTCGAAAAGTAGCGGCTGTCGCAAAGATTGCGGTTCGCTTGGGGGAAAACGACTGCAGCGCGATGTCTCATCAGGTAAACAAATCGACACCAACGAACAACGCGGACACTTGGGACTATCTACCAACGGTGGGGGGGCAACAAGGCTCTCGCTACACACATTGGCGTCATGGATCGCACGGCGCGTCTGCTCTATCAATGCATCATCTATAACAATTCGGACGCGTTGTCTCGTTTCCCAAAAAAAGATCACTGCTTCGGAACACTCATAGCCATTTTCCCGTAGCACGAGCGCTTGAACGCACACTTGTACGCGCTCCGGCTCCCAGGCGTCTAAGGTACCGTCCTCCATCTTCCGCGGAGAACCTCGCTTGTAATCAACCGGTGTTGCCTCTTTTCCTTGAACTTCGATTAAATCCATTTTAGCTATTACGCCAAAAACTTCGCTCGACAATGTAACGCTTCTTGCATGAATCGTTTCATGCTCTCCATTTGCATCGTTCGAGCCATCGTTTTTTGAGGGAAAAAGGGGGGTGTCGGTATCGGCCGGTGGAAGTGGGTCCGTTTTACGGTCGACTCGGCGATGCTTTGAAGCACCATCTAGCGTATCGGAATTATGAGTAAAAAGGCCGTCTACGAATTCCAGATAAAACAACCGAGGGCAGTAAACAAACTCATTGAGCATTCTTGCGGGCATGTAATCGCCAGGTAGTCTTTCGTGCAGAAACCCAGACAGTGTCGATGGTGAGGCGATGGGATCGAATGGCTCTTGCATAGGAGGGATGATAAATGTCGACTATAGGTACTGGAGATTGGATGGAGATGAACCTAAATGACAAAACATGCGGCATCGATGTTGCAATATGCAAGGCCGATGGAATCGATTGAACGCTCGCCGCGTCCTTCGCTCGTCCCAAGATGAATGAAAAGTACTTGATCGACGTCGTGATGTATAATCTGGCTGAGCAAATCGGTGAGAATGGTTTTTTCTGAATCGGTCAACTGGCATTCGAAGACACTCAACTGTAGATGGTTACCCCAATTTCGCAAAGTACGAAAGATTCGGCGTAGCCGTTTTGGATCGCAGATGTCATAGGTGATGATATAAGTATTACGACTCATGGTTACCCTATTGCCATCGAAATATTCCGAATGCCATACCGAACGAGCAGTAGGACCCTTGGTTTCCTCGCGCCCCAATGGGACTTTCTACCGAATTGCCAATGATCCTCTAGACGCCGATTTGCTACGCGCCTGTGTACAAGTGATCCCTCGGATTCTCCCCTATAACAGCGCAATCGCTGGCGTAAAGTTGGGTGTCTTTTCTACAAGGATGCGCCTCGATCGATACACACTACCGATACCGCGCGCTCGAAGCGACTCTGCACGAATGGGGGTGTCTTGTAATTCGGCTAATCCAAGTAAACTCGGAAGAACGATAATACTGAGCCAAACGTCCCAAATAGGCCATGTCCAAGTCGCGTCGTCCGATCGCACACCAGTCCAACCCGTCATCAATAATCGTGCGGGATTGTTCGATGGTAGCCCCATAAATAACGGAAACGCTTCCACTGCAAGCCGATTTGCACCTAGAACATTCCCCTCCTTATTGCGGTTCGGATCACCACTTGGCTTGTTCCATTGATACGCATGTCGCCGGTCCTCAGTCGGTTCCAAATGCAACGATTGCCCACTCAATGCATCTTCGTATCGCCATGCTTCAAACAATGTCCCCATGATGTGCTCGCGCGTCGTACTCCGAAGGACCTGGTCGAGATTACCGACGAAATAGTCACTTCTGGTCAATTGCAGTGGTGATGTGGCATCCGGATGAATGTCATTTGTCAGTGAGGTAATCCAATAACTCTTCCCAACATCGAACGATTCTCCTTTGCGGCAAGCGTGATAGAATTCATTCGCTTCAATATTGTTGTTCTTGTAGTCGATAAACCGACTTGGGTGCTCCATCCGATCTGTCACCATCGCACCGTCAATGCATTCGACGATCTGTTCCTTAGATACGTTTTTGCCCGTTCGAATCTCTGGACGCCACGCGCCCTCAAACCGAACCCACCGCATCTCGACCCGTTCTGCGTGCTTCGCATTCGAAAGCACCCGAAACGCCCCTAACGCAGCAAGGTATCCAAGTGAATTACCGCCATCTAGTCCTCGAAGAATTACACTATCGCTAACGGAATGATTCCCCGTATCGCGTACCGCTTGGCTGCTTGGATTCGTCATCTCGGCGCACTCCGAATTGAAACGACCGAACTGGCTTGTTGGTCGGCTAAACGCAAAATAGATTCGATGTACGCAACTCCCCACCAACCATATTTTCGAACTTGATTCCAGAACCGCTCAGCAACCAACGAATCGATCCGGTGAGAGGGCACCCAGGCTTTGCGCACAAGCGATTCTGTAAACCGACCTTTCCAATCAAATGTCAGTAATTCATCATCACTTGGTTCGTCCACACAGATAGGAAAAAAGGGTCGTGCGTATCCATGATGGGATGCAATCAAGTGCAGTACTAAGTCCCCATCTTCGCTCTTTACCTGTTCAAGAATATCGATGTGTTCCTCTACCCACTGCACGGAAAGAGATTCATGTCGAAAACCGGAAGGAAGCAGGGCTCTGTTTCGTCGATCAATGCGCTCTTTCCGCGTTAACCAGCTTTCTCCACTTTTTGCCAATGCGGGACGACCTAGAACTTCGTACGGAGTAACCCCTGCAAGCATCGCGGTAAATCGTAAATCGGCCTTTCCGATGTCATGTAGCTCTGCCGCTGTCACTAAAGCCGCTGACAATGAATCGCACCCTAACTTATTTACAGCCTTTTTCGTGCACTCGACGACATCCTTTAGATGTTGTTCTAGCAATAGTGGTGCAACGGAGTCGGTTGTGGAGTCGTCCCCATCGTCAACGAATCCGATTTGTTGTTTCCAGTCCTCTCTCGGTAACAACTGATTGAATCGGAAAAGGACTCCTCGCTTATCGGGATACAGCACCTCGGCTGGCCCGCTTGTCATTCCGTTGGCAAGTTCTCCGAGGCATTCACGAATCTCCGCCTTGGTGAATGTGTCCTCAGCAGCAAAGTAATTTGCAAACTTAGCGTGCAAATCACGATTAACGGCGGGATGTATCCTTACGATTCTTTGTGATCGCGACTCCTCAATCGCTTGTTCGGCCACGTCGTATGTGATGATGTTATTTTTCGAAGGTATATGCCCAAGTACCAGGGACGATTCGTCAGGGGCTGGGATCACGATCGTATCACCGGGACGGATGGCGTATGGGTTTTCAGTAACCATCGACGCATCGACGCCTCGCCAGCATAGGACGCTGCGTCGTTTCCTTGGAACATCTTTCGCAGGTTCCTCGGTTTCCACGGACACATCGGCGTCAATCGGTTGGTCTTCGAATCTCATCCAGTGTCTGAGGGCACGAAGCGGGACGGGCATGCACTCAAGCGTGCTTGGGGGGACCATACCGATAATTGTTAGCCAATCGTTCGGATTATCTCCAATGTCTACGCGCCAACAGACATTGACTTCCGCGTTATCTCTATTGGGGCCATGGATGAAGAGACTAACATCGGGTGTTGGTAGTGGACTTGGATTGGTTTGGCAAAGAGCGTCGAGGTGAACCGGAAGCAAGACGGCGGCGTCGGGTGCAGTGTTGACGAGTTTGCTTTTTCGTTCCGTATCCAATTCATCCCAATGGTGACTGAAAGCTTGAATTCCAAAGTCGAATTCGCTTCGATCGGACTCAGTCAACCAGTTCCAAGTCTCCATTAGCGCATGTCCGTAGACGGGGTCTATATTTTTTAGTGCTGCCTCGGTGGTGAGGATGCTAGCGCAAGCCGAAATGTTACGCCCTTTCCGATTGAGTCGTCCGAACCGTTGGCGTAGAGCATCGATGCTAGCGCACTCCGTGATCAGTGCATCAAAATCGTAATCGGCGCCAACTTCCAAGCATTGGGTTGCAACGACGAAAACCGGTTCTTCAATCAAGTCAGGTCGATCGGGTCCGACAACGCTACGCAATGCGAATTGCAATTCATCCCGATCTAAGGGACGCATCCTGCCGATTACCAAATGCACGGACGTCGGATACTTCTTAGAAAGCAGTTCGAAGACGTCTCTTGCTGTCTGGATACGGTTTACGATGATCCCAATGGCTTTTCGCTCATCGTTGATCGCTTCAATTCCTTTCTTTGCGAGTTCTGACGCGAGAGACTTGTTTGCAACGCAATGCAATGATGCTGGTTTGGAAGCATTTAATCGCGAGTTTAAGATCGGATGCGCTCGGTCAGCGGATTCGAGCGTGAAAGCATTTTTCGGTGGTTGGCTTGGCGTGGCAGTCATTTCCACAAACCGAAAACCGGGGAGGAATGTTTGGTAGTTCTCCACAAGCCGAAGTGTTTGCGAGAGTGCTTTCGTTACATGTGATTCGTCGAGCAAGATGACGCTGTCGCACGCGCACGCGGCAGCGTGAATGGGCTGCATCCCTGCCGAAACCCCATATCCTCGAAACAGCAGTCGCGAACCGAGTTGGTCAGCAGTCGTGCAGACAATCGTCGGTTGAACCATGTTTCGTATCCACATGGAATCACAATAAACACCCCCTCGTAGCAGCGCCACATCGAGGGGTAGTTCCTGATCACCCCCGATGCTTCGCAGTGAATCAGCGACTTCTTTCAAAATTCCGTCTCTGGCATTCTTTAACGCAGTCGCAAGTACAATCGATCGCTGGAATGCTTCGTCGACAATGATGCGGCGATTCACTGTGAAGAATATACGGCGACCTGTTGTGCGTTGATTTGCTGCTCGGACTGCTTGCGATGCGAGTGAATAGACAAGCACATCAATGACACTGGTCTTCCCACTCGCTGTGGGCAAATCGATGCAATCGGGCCAATTTTCATTCGCAATTTCTTCGGCGAGTCGGCACTGCCAAGGAAATGGACTTTTGCCGTAAAGCGCCTCGAAAAACTCATTGAATCGCGATGGCGTTATGTTCATTGGATTTCGGTTCTCCATGGTCGCATGAGCCCGTACCCACGATATCGGCCAGCTCCCAAAAGGATCGGTCCAGTAATGAGGCGATCAAAAGTAATCGTCGCATGCACTTGGTACTTATCTTTGCGGAGTTGTGGATATCCCCCTTGGCCCGGCATTGCACGTAGCGAACCTTGAAAAAAAGGTGTCTTTTCAACACGAACGTTTTCAGGTGCAGGCAATCCTACATTCTCACAAGCAACACAGATGATATCGGCAACTTCGTTCCGCCAGGATGCTGGGTCTTTCACCCGGTCGGACTTAGGCATGCGATCCAAGACAATGGGTGTGACCGATGCCCACGTATAGCTTTCTTCTGTGTACGTTTGTACGCGAAGAGTATGTTTCGTGGAGACCGCAGCATCTCGAATAAGGTCCCAAGTACCGAGTCGCCCAAGCTTGAGGGTGACGGTTTTATCCACCCCGGTGTGTTGATCGAAGAGGAATCGGGAGAATGCTCGCCCACGTTCGGCTAGCGATATCGAGCGAGGGACAATCAGTGCTACGCCAAGCAGCCTTCCATCGGAGAACTTATTCCCAACAAATCCCAGTGTCGCGAGTGCAAGGTGCGATTCAGACTGAAGTTTATCGCCATTAGGTTCATGTCCGCTGATCCACGATGGTATAGGTTCCGTGCCGAATGAGGCAAGAATTGCACCTCGCAGCGCATCGGTGATGATCGCGGAAGATTCGAGTCCGAATACGCGGCGAGAATCATCACGACCACGCAGGACCACCATGCGGTCATCGAAAACGGTTGCGCTCAGTGAGGCCCTAGAGGTAACTGGTGTCCGGTACCCCTGCCATAAGGAAACAACGGGGCGCAATGAGGTTGGTGCCCCAGCGGGAAAGCTTTCGGCAAGCTTTGCCTTGAGTTTCTTCTGCTCAGCACCCTTCGAATTCGCAACCATCGACTTGAGTTCTACAAAAGCATCTACCGCTGCTTTATTGTACGCATTTTCTAGGCGTTCAAGGAACCCACTATCAGCAACACGGAGTCGCTCGGAGAATACGTGGTCATCGCGTACAAGGGACGGTGGAAGATTACCCACGGTTCGCTCAAGTCTCGCCCACACGAGTGAAGACGAGTGACCGATCCGAGTCACTCTCCGACACACACTTTCAAGGGCTTGCATGTGATCGGCAGCCGAATCTGGGTCGGTATTCCACACGAATCTGACCGGTTCATCGCCAACGTAAACGCGAGGGAACGTTCGGGGTTGACGGGATCGTCGAATAAGTGCTTCACCGGCGGATTGATCGTTTACGGGAACGTAGGTGTCCCTCACATCTCGGAGAGAATGTTCCGGGATCACGATGTCCGGCGGCGTTAGCGTCGCAAGCCACTCGAGAGCGGCTCGTTCCGCGGGGCTGTCGTAACCTTGGTCTATCGTTTCAAAATAGGCGGCGGCTAGCGCCATGTACAACCGGGCTGGATGGGGAGGCCATTCCGCAGAATCTCGCGACGCCGGATTTGTTGCAACCGCATATCCGGTCAAGTACTCGATAACGATTGAGAACCCGGCCACTCTACTCTCCCTCCGCGCTCAGCGCCGCATATTGCTGACTCTTCTGGACGAGTGCGATTAAATCATCCGAGGGGGTGAGGAGCAGTGGATTCGACTCCCATTGCATTCCCAATTTCGCAGCTTTCTCAACGGCGGATTCCAAAAGTTTGATCGCTTCCTTAGAAGTGAGTGTAAACGAGGCTGGTTTTCCCGGTTGATCGAGCAATTCAAAATGCAATTGGGTGTCTGGGAACAGCAAGCAGCGAGAACGAAGATCTGCACCGCGTTCGATCGAGAGAGTAAGGCCGACAAGTGCCAAGGCCGCCAATACCGTCCGTACCGCGTCTTCAGCTTGCTGGTTGTACTCCCCGTCTTTAGGAAATCTCAAGCGTCGCAATTGCGCAAGCGAAAGGACGGCAGAGTGTTCAGCGTACGCGATTGTCGCGCTACCATCGGCTACATCGGGCGGGATGTTGCCGTGGTTGATCTCAGCCGGAGATACCGCTCCTTTGGCCTTTTCATCCTTGGCAATCTTCCATGATCCATCCTTCTCCTTGATGACTTTCACTGCTGCTCGCGCTTGAAGTGGATCGATACGACTAGACGTCTTCTTTCCAATGATTGCATCGATACCAACGATTTCACTCACCAGCGCACGGGCAAACTTTGCTCCCATTCCGCCCTTTGGACCTGTGGAATCCCAGACCCCGAGAATCAACGCGTGTGGGCAGTATCGAAACAAGGCGGTGGCATTCGCAATGCTGCTGTCGGTGACATTTTGGCCAATCTCTGACTGCCGAAAGGGTTTGCCGCTTAATAGGCTATCCCGAAGAATCGCGTCTGCAACGCGATGCGGAGCTTGCAAGCTCGTCACGCGTTGAATATCCGCAACGGTGTTTCCGAATTGCACAATAATCAAGGGAATTGAGATCATTTTCCGATCTACTGCGTCTTGCAGTGCATCTTCGATCCGGTTCGCTTGGCTTTGAACAGAGTCAAGCAACACGCAATCCGCTTCACGCGTTTCAGAGCTATCATGATTTACAGGTAATCGGCGTTTTTCCAACGCGTATAGGCCACCAGCATGGGTTGGCGGAAATACCTTGGTTCCAGCGCCTGCTGCTGGTTGTAAACGAGTGCGACTGCGAATCGCTACCGCATTTCCAGCGATCGCTCCGGCTAACTGATCCAACGTGAGGGGTTTGATTTGTGATTCGGCCATTTCTTCACTCCTGTGTGACATTGACGTTATCAGTTCTATGAAAGCAAGTATGTAGACCGTAACAAGCTCGTGCGTGCAGCATAGTCGTAGATTCTTATCGATCTACCATGATGGGACATCGGCAATGTCATAAGATATATGTCTCGATGACAGATGGTGCGTGTTAGTTGCTAGATTACGGTAACGAGCATGATACCTATTTTCAATACCCGGGCTGATTGTGCAAGCTAATTACTTTGCGAATTTTTCTTATTTGTGAACTTCTATGCTTCTTCTCCCCGCTTTTCGGTGTTTAAGCACTGTGTGGTTCTTGCAGTCTATGCTTGTCATTGAGTAGCTCGAGCATCGCATGACCCGTTGCTTCATCTGCGTCTATGTAGATTTGGGCTTGGTCTCCATCGTGATCATTTCTGCTGCCACCCTGTACCATAGGGTTGGTGTAAACAGTCGCTACGTTTTACTTGATTTTGAAGAATTCTTAAGTTGTACCGTTCACCGCCAGGTGGGCTTCAAGCAATCTGCCGGTGTTTCCATGGCTCCCAATGACTACTCCGCTATATGTACAAAGATAGTCGAACCCTTTTGTGTTTGCGTGCGGACCGGTGGGTTTCGCGGTCGGTGGTTAACGAAGTAGATGGAATGGTGGTGGTTGGGTTGTCGCAACGGTTTAGGAATTGATCGGCCGACCGCTTCACCACACCCTACCTGCTGCCCACCCTAATCCCTTGCTCCTTCTCCCGTGTAGCCTGGGACTGTGTCCCGGGCGAGCGGTGCGTTCATTTGCGATCGAGGGGGTGCTTTGTAGTGTGTAAGGTGTTGGTGCGCTTGGTTTGCGCGGTCACCACCCTCATCCCCTGGCCCCTTCTCCCGCCAGCGGGAGAAGGGTAGGAACGCGCGCGCGGGTGCGTTTGGGTTTGCGCGGACACCACCCTCATCCCCCAGCCCCTTCTCCCGCCAGCGGGAGAAGGGGAGGAACGCGCGCGCGGGTGCGTTTGGGTTTGCGCGGACACCACCCTCATCCCCTGGCCCCTTCTCCCGCTAGCGGGAGAAGGGGAGGGGCGCGCGCGTGGGCGCTTGGGTTTGCGCGGACGCCACCCTCATCCCCCGGCCCCTTCTCCCGCCAGCGGGAGAAGGGGAGGAGCGCGCGCGGGTGCTTGGGGTTGCGCGGTCACCACCCTCATCCCCCGGCCCCTTCTCCCGCCAGCGGGAGAAGGGGAGGAACGCGCGTGTGTGTGTGGGGGGGATCGATCGCCGGACGGGCGGTGTTATAGCTGGGCGCAGTACCAAAGCATTCGCGGGAGATGAAAGGGCCCCTTCCATACGCTTCCCTTGAGCGTGTTCGACTTGCGACCGTCGCGGTGCAAGTACCCGAACCACTCACCGAATTCTCGATCGGCGAAATGTTCGAAGCTCCATGCGTGCACGTCGGCATGCATCTGTTGATACTTCTCGTCGCCAGTGAGCTTCCATGCTAAAGCCGTAGCGATAATCGCTTCGCAGTGCGGCCACCAAAACTTCATGTCGTGCCAGTACTCTTGAACGGGCTTGTCGTAGACGTCGCGAAAGTAGAACAAGCCCCCGTATTCTTGGTCCCATCCTCGTTGCCACATGCAATCCAAGATATCGAGTCCAAGCTTTTGTAACCTTGCATCAGACCTTATGCGGCTTTCGTGTAGGATGAACCAAGCGCACTCTATCGCGTGACCGGGGTTGAGTTGCCTTGTGTCGAAGTGATCTAAGACTTCTCCATCAAGTCCTATCACTTCCATCAGCACCCCGAGTTCACGTTTAAAGAACGATTGATCGATCTCCTCGATACAGCGATCGATCCACTCCGAACATGATTTACCATAGACCGAAACGTCTCCCAAGTTCGCTCGCAATTCCTGGGCGGTTGCCATGGCGATCATCCAAGGTCCAATACCGCGTGTTGGTCGGGTGCGTGGATCGGTCTTGGGTTCGGCCTTGCTCTTGTCCAAAATGGAACGCAGGAAGACTTCGAGCATCCCAACTGCGGCTTGATGGTATCGATCGACTTGCGTCGCTTTGGCCATGGCCGCATAAGCGATCGCAGCGAACGATTCGCTGTAGTAGTATCTTCTCATCCGAAGCGGTTTCGCATCGCGCGTGACGGTAAAATAAAGCTTCGGGACTGCTTCGCCGTTTCGGCGCGACAACAGGTGGCTTAAGGCCTGCGTACCTTCTGCGTGATCAATTGGTGCCGCGCAGCGATCGAGAAAATCAACGCAGCTTTGGGCAACTTCTAACCACAGCGGATTTTGCTCGACAGTGTTGAACATCGTGGCGAACATCCAACCCGCTCGGCCTTGAAACCACACAGATTTGTCGCTGTCGAGCAGCGTTCCGTCGCGATCGACACAAGTCCACATCCCACCTTGCTCTCGATCCCAACCATGTCGGATCCAGAATGGAAGAACATCTTCGAGAAGATATCGCTTATAGAATTCAGGAGTGATGTTGTCGTTCACGATTAGAGTTCTTTTCCTGTGAATGCTTCAAGGCTAGCGATGGCGTCTTCGGGCCTTGCACGACGAATCTTACGCGTGGCAGGATCGATGCATGTTCGCAATAAGATTTCCGAACCGATGCTTGCTAGACCTCGGAACGTTTTCTTGGAGATCTCTGCTGAGTCCTTAGGTAAATTCCATTTCTCGATGTACAGTTCGATCTCTTTCGGGTGGCAGGGATAAGCGATTTGCTGCGTTGTGGTATTTCGAAGTTCGCATAGGGGTGGCAATGCGATGAAGATACGTCCCGTTTCTAGCAAAGGACTCATCCAGCGGTGAAAGAACCAAAGCATCAATGCTGAGCAGTGGATTCCGTCTGCATCGGGATCGAACAGGAATACGATTTTCGAATAAGGACAAGCATCGATATTAAAATCATTTCCGATTCCGGATCCAAGCGATTCGATGACGCGTTGGAACCAAGGATTGCTTGCGACTTTCTCTCGCGAAGCTTTCCATGCATTGAGCGGTTTACCTTGCATCGTTATCACGTGTTGCGTATTGCGATCGCAGACTCGTTCAACAGCTAGTCCAGCCGATTCGCCTTCGACGACAAAGAGTTCGGGGAGCTGAGTCGTTTCTTTGGTGTTGTCCAAGGCTTCGTTACCGATTCAAGTCGAAAGATTTGCGTGGGGCTTAGACGAACGCGCGGCGATTGAAGACGATCCATTCGAGGGTGAGTAAACCGAGAGCTATGAAGAGCCACCATCTCCAAGTTTCTTGTCGGGCGCGGATCGTGGTGTCCGTTGCGCTGATTGACTCCGCACCTGTTTTGAGTTCAAGGCCGACTTGCAGGTTACTTTCGCGTGAAGAGAAGAGGTTCACACAGAACCGTTCGACCGGTTCGGCAATACCTTGAGCGTAGACTTCGTAAACGCCGATTTCTTCGGTTTGAGTGAATAGGAAACGGCCATCGGATCCGCGTTCGATATTGGTGAGGTTGCCTGATGGGTTTTTGATTTCGTAGTTTGCGAAGCGATTCGAGAGGGTCAGGTGGATAGGCCAGCCGGGTTGGACGGTCGGTGCGCTCGCTTCGGTGATTCCACCTGCGAGTTGTTCGACTGCGGAGTAGATGAAAACGGGGAAGGAGCGTTTGATGCCCCAGTCGCTGTTGATCTCCGTTCCTTCTTCGGTAGGGCGAACCAGATCGAAACCCAGTACCGCGTCTTGGTAGGCTCCTCGTGGAGCTACTGCGCAGACGGGTCCGATATCTGCGATCATCAAGACTGTTCCACCTGCTGGTGGTTTAACTGTGCGCGACTCGACGATTCCAACGGAAGCCATTTCTAGGTATTGGCTGATAGGGTGGCTGCGGTTCACATCGACGATGATCACCGGTCCGGTGGGTTCGCCGAATACCCAAGCGGAGTCGGTATTTGAATCTGTGTTGGTGTCTGTTGTGTTGGCGTCTGTTGTGTTGGCGTCTGTGTTAACGTTGGTGTCAGAGTTGCTGTTGGTAGTGTTGTTAGAAATGTCGTTTGAAATGTTGTTTGAGCTGTCGCTGGATGGAACGGCAGTTGGAGTGGTTGTTGATTGCGGGGTGGGTTGGATCGGGGTAGGTTGGATATCGGGTGGTGGTACAGAGCCGAAGAAGAGTGTGTTTGCTTCGGGCATTTTCTTCGGAGCGCAGCGATCGAATACGATCAGGTCGTACTTCGAGTCGGCGGCAGCGTTCGCGTAGTCTTGGGAGTCGAGGAAGCTTTTTGTTTCGACGGTGACTTGGGCCATCTGAGCGATGCGGGATGTTTGCAGAGCGCGTTCGAGGGCGGTGTTTCCGTTGGTGATCAGCAGTACGTTGACTTGTCTATTTGGACGTATGGCAGCGAAAGCGACGTTATCGAGGGGAAGGGGATCTGGGTGATCGATTTGTAGTTTGAGGCTTCCGGAGTCCACGCGATCGACTTCGAATTGCAGACCGATTTCGCGGCCTGGCTCAAGTTTGATTTTTTGAGCATCGAGCAATTCATCGTTCCAGTAGAGAGATGCGGTGGTTTCGATGGGAGTTGAGTCAGCCGGCGAAGAGTTAGCGGGATTCGATTCGTGCAGGACGATTCGCGCGAAGGCTTCTATTTTGTCCGAAGACTCCGAAGTGTTTTGTGGGCGTTGGAGGGCGAAACCGAGGATCGCGACGTTTTGGGTTTGTGGTTGACCGATGGGGACATATTCGATTTTCAGTTGTCCTAGTTCTGTATCGTCGAGTTGTCCGACAGCACCGTCGCTCAGGATATAGACGGTGGCGGGGATGGCATCAGCGACTTGGACATCGACGGAGTCTTCAAAGCTTGCGCGGCCCGGGTTTGCCAGACCGGCGGCAACACGAAGTGCTTCGCGGATATCGGTTGTGTGTGCGGTAGGTTCGATTCGATCAACGCCGTTTAAGAGCAAGCTTTTGTTATTGGTGAATCCTTGCTCGACGCTTGCGCGGTCCGAGCTGGCGATCACCATAGCAACATCGTCGCTTGCGGCATCTTGGATCAGCTTGGTCGCATGTGCTTTTGCCAGTTCCAAGCGGCTTGGTGTCTCATCGGTGGCTTGCATGCTCGCCGAGTGATCGACGATATAGATCCGTCGTTCGCCGGCGCGGTTCATCCCGCTCCAACCGGGTCTTATGCAAGCGAGCATTAGGAGTGCAACGAAGAGGAGTTGCAGGTAGAGCAGTAGGTTTTGGCGAAGCTTTTGCCAGATGCTGTTGACGTGTAAGTCTTCGATCGCTTTGCGCCAGAGCATCGTGCTCGGAACGGCGCATTCGCGTCGTTTAAGTTTGAGGAAGTACAAGCTCAGGATAGCGGGAGGGATGGAGGCAAGGAGCAACCATTGCCAGGGGCCGAGCATATTGATCCAGTTCATCGCACCAAACCTCTGGATCGCAAGTAGTCATTGAGAAGGGGTTCGATATCCGAGTCGCTACGGACGGAGACGTAAGCGATGGAGCGGCGGTTGCAGAACGACTTGGCGGACTCGATAAATCCATCCAAGGCCTGTTGGTAGCGTTTAAGCAGAGTGGAAGAGATAGAGACTTCTCTGATGTCCGAGTCTTCGCAATCGAGCAGTTTAAGATCACCTGTGAGAGTGGGTTGCAACTCTTCGGGGCTAAGGACATGGAGCACGTAGATATCCATTTCGCGAGCGACGAGCATTTTCAACGCGGATTCGTAACCTGATTTATTCATCAGATCGGTGATCAGAACGACGATCCCTTTCCCTGTGTTCTTCAGGCAGAAGCGTCGCACGGACTCTTCCATGCTTGGGGAGTTCGTCTCGCATTGGGCCGATTGAAGGGTTCCCAAGAGACGATGGGTGCTGGATCGGCCTCGAATTACAAGAGGTTGGCCGCTGCGGCTAAAGGTGCTCACCGAGACGCGATCACCTCGGCACAGACCGATGTAAGAAAGAGCGGCTGCCAAGCGTTTGCTCGTGAGGAACTTGCTTGGGGATCCATAGTCCATCGATAGCGAGTCATCGATCAGGGTGTAGAAGTGCAAGTCTTCTTCTTCGAGGAAGATCTTCAAATAGAGGCGATCGAGTCTGGCGAAGAGGTTCCAGTCGATGAAGCGAAGGTCGTCGCCAGGGACGTAGTTTCGGAAGTCGGAGAATTCGACACTTTGTCCTTTGCGTTTGCTGCGGCGTTCCCCTTTCATTCTTCCGCGAAAGATTTTTCGGGAGATCAATTCCATCCGCTCAAGCTTGGCCATCATCTCCGCAGACAGGACGATTTGATCGTCGTTCGGAGGTGTCATGAGGAAGCTCTGAGAGGTAACAGAGGAACAGGGGCAGAAAGGTCGCCTGTGCGGACTAATTTCCGCGCAGGTATGTGCTTGGCTAGTAGTATAACAAAATTTCTGGCGATGATTGAAAGTTTTCAGTCGGTCAGGATTGTAGGTTACAATCGGAGGTTGCCCATTGACGCCGAATTGTGACGGTACTTTAGAACCACCCATCGACAGGAGAAAGACCAAAGATGAAACGAAGAGATTTTTTGCATGGTGCTACGGCGATAACGGCTTCTGGCATTGCGATGAGCGGTATTGGTCGCAGTGCGCTATCGCTGGGGGCAACACCCATGCAGTCCCTTCAAGTGGCCGTGGTGGGGGTCAATGGGATGGGTTGGTCGGATTTGTCTTCGGTCGGCTCGCACAAGCAGGTCAAGTTTGTTGGGTTTTGCGATATCGACAGCCAGCGGTTTGACCAGGCTGACAAGGGGTTTCCAGGGGTGAAGCATTACGTGGATTACCGCGAGATGTTTTCGGAGCTATCCGATCGTTGTGATGCGGTCATCGTTTCGACGCCGGATCACATGCATGCTCCAGCGGCGATGATGGCGATGGGGATGGGCAAGCACATTTACTGTCAGAAGCCGTTGACGCATACGGTTTGGGAAGCGCGTCAGATGCGGAAGCTTGCTCAGAAGAAGAATCTGACAACGATGATGGGGAATCAGATCCATTCGGCCAAGGAGTATCGGTCAGGAGTGCGCATGATTCGCGATGGGGTGATCGGTAAGGTGCGCGAGGTTCATTCTTGGGTGGGGGTTCAAGGTCGTCAGTATTGCAATCGGACCGATCGACCTGCGGCGGCTGCGGTTCCGGCCAATGTGAACTGGGATTTATGGTTGGGAGCGGCGCGCGAGCGGCCTTTTGCTCCAGAAGTTTACCATCCGTTCAAGTGGCGTGATTGGCAAGACTTTGGTTCGGGGGCACTGGGCGATTTCGGCTGCCATATCCTTGATCCCGTCTTCTGTGCATTGGGGCTGACGGCGCCGACGAGCATAGAAGCGACCAATGATGGCACGACGCAAGAAGTATGGCCGGGGCCTGAGACCGTGACTTATGTGTTTCCTGGAACGGAGCAAACGGCTGGTAAAGAGATCCGTGTTGTATGGCGCGATGGGGGGCTTAAGCCACCTCGAGAGTTAGCGCAATTGCCAGACGGGGTTGAGCTTCCAAGTGCAGGATCGCTCTTTATCGGCGAGGGGGGGACGATGGTCTTGCCTCACGTGGGGATGCCGTTGTTGTATGAGGGGAACAAGGTCAAGGCAGTATCGGTTCTTGAAGTGCAAGGAACCAATCATTGGCACGATTGGGTCGATGCGGTTTTGGCGGGCAAGAAGACCACCGATGGCTTCGAGCTGGCGGGCCCTTTGACCGAGTGCGTGCAGTTGGGAAATGTTGCTGCGAGAAACCCAGGAAAGAAACTTCAGTGGGACACTCAGGGTATGGCATTCACGAATATGCCTGAAGCCAATCGCTTCTTGACCAAAGAGTATCGCAAGGGATTTGAAGTACCCGAAGTTCGTTAAAGAGGATGTTTCGTAGGAAAACAGACTAGGCAAAAAGGCGCAGGGGTTTCTAAATCCCTGCGTTTTGTTGCAAGTTCGGCTATGTCGCCCAAGACTCTGCAAATCTGCATGTATACGATTGAATGTGTGTCGAGTCAGTCGTCTTCGTCGCTTCCTCCCGCTTCGAGATCGACTGTTACCGGCTGGTTACGACCAGATAGTGGTGTCGACACGAGTTCAGTCAAGCGGGAGGAAAACCCTCACACGACTGGTAGGTAAACGATGATTCATGAAGTCTCTGGTGACATTTTGTTGACCAAGGCGCATGCGATTGCGCACGGGGTGGCTCCGAACGAACACTTCGACGCAGGTTTAGCACTTGCTTTGCGCGAGCGATGGCCTTCGATGGCAAAAGACTTTCGTCACTATGCTCATCAAACTCATCCGAAGCCCGGCGAGATTTGGATGTGGAGCGGTGTAGGAGATGCCCATATCATCAACTTGCTCACTCAAGAGGGAGAGCATGGACATGGGACGCGACCTGGCAGAGCGAGCGTACCGAATGTTCATCATTGTCTGAAGCGGTTGCGACACTTGGTCGAGAAAGAGAAGATCAAGAGTTTAGCATTACCGAAGCTTGCTACAGGCGTTGGTGGTTTGGAGTGGAGCGAAGTGAAGCCATTGATTGAAGAGTCTTTGGGTGATCTTGGGATTCCCGTTTACGTTTACACGACTTACCATGCGGGAGTAGCGGCGAACGAGCCCGGCGCATAGGACTAGTATGGCTTCAAGTAATTCAACATCGGTAATTCCTCCCGCATCGCTCTCTAGTAGGACCGATGCGGATTGGATGCGGTATGCACTAGAGCTTGCGAAGCAAGGTCAGGGATATGTCGAGCCGAATCCGATGGTTGGATGTGTTGTGGTTCGAGGTGGGGAGTGTGTAGGAGCGGGTTACCACGAGCGCTTTGGAGGTCCGCATGCTGAGGTACGTGCTTTTGAGAGTTGTGGCGCGGAGTTATTCGAAGGCTCAACGGTTTATGTAACGTTGGAGCCGTGCAGTCACTTTGGCAAGACACCTCCGTGTGTTGAGTTGTTGCTCAAGCATCGACCGAGCCGAGTGGTGGTGGCGATGAGCGATCCTTTCGAACAAGTCTCTGGAGCGGGGATTCGCAGGCTGCGAGAGGCTCAGATTGAAACGGTCGTAGGGGTGCTTGAGGATCAAGCAAGGGCGCTCAATGCACCGTATCTCAAGCGGATCAGGACTGGGTTGCCGTGGGTGATCGCTAAGTGGGCGATGACGCTCGATGGAGCGATGGCGACAGTGTCGGGAGATTCGAAATGGATCTCGGGAGAGGAGTCGAGAAGGCAAGTGCATCGATTGCGGGGAAGAGTGGATGCGATTCTTGTCGGCAGTGATACGGTGTTGGCGGATGATCCGATGTTAACGGCGAGGCTTGAGCCTGCGGATGGAGAAGTCCTTCGGCGAGCGACCCGTGTGGTGCTTGATCGGCGATTGCGGATAACGCTCAGCAGTGGGCTTGTGCGGACGGCTAGAGAAGTACCGGTCAAGGTAGTGACGCTTGTTCCGCAGGCGAACGATATGCAGGGGCTCAGGAAACTAGAGGAGTTAACCAAGCTAGGCGTTGTCGTAGAGGGGTTGGATCGGTCGTTGGGGGAAGACTCAAAGGGGTTTCTCACAGGTGCTTTAGCGTCGATAGCCAAGCAGGGGGGGACGAACGTGTTGCTTGAGGGGGGCGCGAGGGTCTTTGGCGGTTTTTTTGAAGCTGGTTTAGTCGATCAGGTAGAGGTTTATGTAGCCCCGAAAGTGCTTGGGGGTTTAGGGCGAAGGACGCCGGTGGAGGGGAGTCAGGAGCGCAAGTGGATATCGCAGGCGATGGGTTTTGCGAGTGGGGAGTGGGAGAGCATCGGTGGTGACATACATTTCAGTGGCATCGTGAATTCAGCGAGCGAGCCTGAAGAAAAGTAGTCCATGTGGCGAGAGATTGCAGTCTCGTGCCCCGAGGGGGGGCTTGCTGGAGTGGATTTAGGGCAATTTTCGTTGAGATTCCGCTCGTCGCTTGACGCACACGGGGTCCAAGGGTGTAATAATACCAAGTAGTTTCAGCGAATTGAGGGAAGCGAAGAGAGAGATTTCAACGGTTCCGCAACCGCGAGGCACGATCGGTTTTGTTTCGAGGATAATACCTCTCAACTTTCATTGAGGATTACGATGCGCGCTAAACTTTTGTTGGCTATGTGCTTGGCAACCATGCCAATGTGCTTGGTCGGCTGCGACTCGGCAGGCGAAAATCAAGTCGGTACTGGTTCGAATGAGCCACCACCAGACGTCAAGAAGCGGATTGAAGAACAGAATGCCATGTATCAGAAGATGCAACAAGAGCAGTCGAAGAATCCGACCCCACAAGATGGTCGTGGTGGCGGCGCGCCAGCAGGTGGCTGATTCGAGTTTCGAGAATCGGCTTAGTAGTTGCTAGCTCAGTAGTTGCTATATGAGCAGCTCATTAATTGCATGG
>Ga0114977_10000957_pt1 | contig 19096 bp, 17 predicted proteins | sample S_130805_MF_Meta_FD_87026 | JGI IMG/M metagenome (GOLD analysis project Ga0114977, IMG submission 87026) | Freshwater microbial communities from Lake Simoncouche, Canada to study carbon cycling - S_130805_MF_MetaG | ecosystem: Environmental > Aquatic > Freshwater > Lake | place: Lake...
AGACATGATTGAATGGTTGGAATCGTATTTGGCAACTTCTAAATCTACTATTTTAATGGTTACCCACGATCGCTATTTTTTAGAAGTTGTATGCGATACAATTTTTGAATTAGCAGACAAAACACTTTACAAGTATAAAGGGAATTTTTCCTATTACTTGGAGAAAAAAGCAGAGCGTGAAGATCAATTACAATCCACAATTGAAAAAGCAAAAAATACCTTTCGCAAAGAATTAGATTGGATTCGTCGCCAACCAAAGGCAAGAAGTGTGAAGCAAAAAGCCCGAGTAGATGCATTTCAAGATATAAAGAAAACAGCACTTCAAAATACCGATGAAGACGAATTGGAATTACCCGTTAAGATGGAGCGTTTGGGTTCTAAAATCGTAGAATTTCATAAAGTTGGAAAAGAATTTGGCGAAAAGAAAATCCTTGAAGATTTTACCTACAATGTTCAACGTTTAGAGCGACTTGGAATTGTTGGAAATAATGGCTCCGGAAAAACAACTTTTTTAAAAATGCTCTTAGGTGAAGAGCCCACAAATAAAGGTAAAATTGTCATTGGCGAAACGGTTGTTTTTGGCTATTACTCTCAGGATTTAATAAAAGTTAAAGATGATTTTAAGGTTATTGATGTTGTAAAGGAAGTCGCCGAGTATATTCCTTTGGAAAAAGGAAAACAATTATCTGCCGCGCAATTATTGGAGCGTTTTCTCTTTCCACGTGATATGCATTATACCTTCGTTCATAAATTAAGTGGTGGCGAAAAACGAAGATTGAAGCTTTTACGCGTTTTAATGAGCAATCCTAATTTTCTTATTCTGGATGAGCCAACCAATGATTTGGATATTTTTGCGATGTCTGTTTTGGAAGATTATCTGCGGAATTTTCAAGGTTGCTTAATAGTTGTTTCTCACGATCGTTATTTTATGGATAAAATGGTGGACCATTTATTTGTATTCGAAGGCGAAGGAGTGATAAAAGACATTGTTGGAAATTACACCGATTTTAGAAAGAAGCAAATTCAAGATAAGCGAGATGAAAAAAACACCATTTCTCAAGTTAAGATTGAAAAAGTTGTTGAAGAAAAGCCAAAACTAAAGGAAGAAATAAAGCGAAAATTAAACTTTAAGGAAAAAGCAGAATTTGAATCTTTGGAAAAAAATCTTGAAAAATTAGAACTTGACAAAGCAACAATTTTAGCTAAAATTTCGTCTGAAGGAGTAAGTAACCAAGATGTGTATGAACTCGGAGTTAAATTAGGTGAAATTGTTTCAGAAATTGAAGAGAAAACCAATCGATGGATAGAATTATCTGAATTTACTTAAACTTTAGTAATTTAGCCTTGACATAACTAAAATAAATTAATGTTTAAAAAGTCTATTTTCTTTTTTTATCTAGTTTTTATAAATTGTATTCAGCTGAATTCTCAGACACTTGTATTTGCAGAAATTCAAGGTTCTCCGATTATTAGCACTGCTGGTTGGAATTTAACAGGTGCCGCAGCAATTGGAGATACTGGTGGGGATGCAGACATTGATCCAAATGAACTTATTCTTACTCAAAATATTGGCACTTCAAGTGGTGGAATTTTTTATTCTCAACCTATAGATCTTTCAACTTGTTATCAATGGACTTCTGAATTTGATTTTAGGATGTTTGACGGGAATGCTGCAGATGGAATTGCTTTTTGTTTTCTAGATGTTCCACCAACGGGATTTGTTAACGGAGGTGGCATGGGAATTCCTGAATTTGCAAATGGTATAAAGGTAGTTTTTGATACTTGGGATAATGGTTGTGGTGCAAATCCTGAAATACAGATATATAATGGTATTGGTTATAATGAATGTTCTGTTGGTATCGTAAAAGTTACAAACACAGCTGGAAATTTAAATTTTCTTCGCTCAAATAATTATAACCATGCAGAGATTAACTACAACAATGGAATTATTTCAGTGAGTGTAAATGGTACTTTATGGCTTTCTACCACTTATACGGTTTCATTTGTTGGCTATATGGGCTTCACAGCAAGTACTGGTGGAGCGAATGACAGACATTCTATAAAGAATGCAACAATTTATGCAGATGTCGCACTTTCCACTGCAGGACCAGATATAGTTATTTGTAACGGTGAAACTGCGCAAATTGGTTCTACAACTAATTCAAATTATAACTACTCTTGGTCGCCTTCAAATGGTATAAATGATCCTACGATTTCAAATCCAGTTGTTTCAATCGTTAATAACGGTGTAACTCCTATTTCACAAACCTATACAGTTCAGACAACTTTATTATCTAATCCATCTTCCTGTCCAACTACTGACAATGTAACTGTAACGATTAATCCTATTCTTACAAGCTTTGTGAATGCCTCAATTTGTGCAGGCTCTTCTTACACAGTAGGAGGTCAGTCATTTTCTTCTTCCGGGAATTTTCAAGTGATTATTCCAGATGGAAATTCGTGTGATTCAATTATACAACTTACATTAACAGTTAATCCAATATTGAGTTCCGATCAACAAATTCAAATATGTCAAGGTTCAAGTTATAATTTTTATGGTCAAACACTCAATTCTCCGGGTATATTTACTCATTTACTTCAAACTGTCGCAGGATGTGATTCATTAATAACTTTAACACTGTCTTTTCTTCCGATTTCTAGTTCTTCCATGCAAGAAGAAATTTGTGCCGGTGAAACATTTACGTTCTTAGGGCAAAATTTAAGTGTAACGGGATCTTTTCCATTTACAATTCCTTCAGCTAATGGTTGCGATTCAATTATAACTCTAAGTCTGCTTGTCAATCCTATTCCTCCTGCACCAAGTTTGACAAGTAACAGTCCACTTGAGTGCCCTGGAGATTTACTCACACTTTCTGCCGTAAATATTCCAAATGGAGTTTACAATTGGTCAGGCCCTGCAAACTTCACTTCAAATCAAGTTGAAAATAGCTTAAATGTTGAAATTGAAAATACCGGAATTTATACTGCTACTGTTTCATTAAATGGTTGTATTTCTCCTGAATCTCAGATCAATGTTTTAATTGAAAATATTTTTACATTTGATGATTTTGATTTTCCAAATGTAATTACTGCAGATGGAGATGGAATAAACGATTCAATGGATATTAGTGAACACTTCCAAACCTGCTTGACATTTGAATTATTTATCTATAATCGTTGGGGAAATTTGGTGTTTAAACAAGAATATGAGTCTACTGCTTTTTCCGGAAAATCTGTCGGCGGTGATGATTTGCAAGAAGGTTTATATTTTTATAAATTAGTTTATGTAAACGGAGAAAAATCTGGGTTTATCCATTTGATTCGTTAAATCTCGCTGTTCAATCCTTTTAAAATCCTCTCTTGTAAAGGAATTGCTTTGTTTTTATTCGCAAGTTGCCCGCAGGCTGCATCGATGTCTTTACCACGACTTCTTCGAACATTGACAATTAGATTTTTTGCTTCTAAATAATTTGCAAATGCAATTACTTTTTGTGGATCTGCCTGCTGAAACTGTCCGTCATCAATCGGATTGTATTCTATGATATTAATCTTACAAGGAACGCATTTACAAAACTGAGCAAGCTCTTGTGCATCTTCAATTTCGTCATTAAAATCTTTAAAAATAATGTATTCAAATGTAACACGAGTCCCAGTTTTTTCATGAAAATAAATCAGAGCCTCAGATAACTCTTCTAAATTATTAGATTCATTAATTTCCATTAATTTATTTCGTTTTTCGTCATTCGCAGCATGCAAAGAAAGGGCTAGATTGAAGCGAACTTCGTCATCTCCTAATTTTCGTATCATCTTTGCAATTCCAGCTGTTGATACTGTTATTCTTCTTGGAGAAATCCCTAATCCTTTTTCTGAGCAAAGCATTTCTGTTGAGCGAAGAACATTTTTATAATTTAAAAGTGGTTCTCCCATTCCCATATAAACGATATTTGACAACGGGGTTTTATAGCGATTTTCAGCTTGGTTTCGGAGATAGACCACTTGATCTACAATTTCACCAGCAGTCAAATTCCGCAATAATTTTAGACGACCAGTTGCACAAAAGCTGCAGGATAAACTGCAGCCAACTTGCGAAGAAATGCAAGCAGTCATTCGAGATTTACTTGGAATTAAAACACCTTCAACAATTTTCCCTTCTGCTATTTCAAACGCACATTTAATGGTTTTGTCCTTACTTATTTGTTCATCTTGAACGCTAATAGCATCGATAAAGAAATTTGCATCCAAAACACTTCTTAATTCAATGCTGAGATTTGACATTTCTTCAAATGTATGTGCATTTTTTTTCCACAACCATTCAAATACTTGTTTTGAACGAAAGTCTTGTTGCTTTAATTTGCTTAAATGTTCTTGGAGTTCTTCAAAAGATAATTCCCGAATATTAATTTTATCTTCTGCCATAATTCAATGAATAAGGCATTTTTTATCGATTAAGCATTACAGGCATTACCAACATCAAAACTTCTTCATTTGCATTTTCAGGATTGCAAGGAGTTAGTATTCCAGCACGACCTGTTTCGCTCATTGAAAGTTGAATTTCTGTAGCTTCGAGATTACTCACCATTTCCATTAAGAAGCGTGAGTTGAAAGCAATTTCTAGATCATCGCCATCGTAATTACATGTAAGTCGTTCTGATGCTTCGTTTGCAAAATCAAGATCTTCTGCAAAAAGTGATAATTCTGAACCAGCTAATTTTAATTTAATTTGGTGAGTTGTTTTATTTGAAAAAATAGAAACACGTTTAATAGAATTCAAGAATTGCAAGCGATCAATGGTTAACACATTTGGATTTTCCTTGGGAATAACCGCTTCATAGTTTGGATATTTTCCATCAACTAATCGACAAACGATCACTAAATCATTAAAGGTAAAAATTGCATTAGATTCATTGTATTCAAATAGAATTTCCTCTTCACCGTTAAGATTTGATTTTAGCATGTTTAATGCTTTTTTGGGCAATATAAATGCAGCGCTACCATTTGCTTCAGCATCTTTTCTGCGGTAACGTACTAATTTGTGAGCATCTGTTGCTACGAATGTAATGTCGCCAGGTGTAAAATGACAGTATACGCCACTCATTACGGGTCTTAAGTCATCATTTCCTGCAGCAAATAAGGTTCTATTTATTGCTTTAGAAAGGATTTCTCCAGAAATCTTTATTGAATTTTTATTTTCTATGCTTGGTAATTTTGGAAATTCATCACCTTTCATACCATTCATTTTTGACTTCCCATTGTCATAAGCAATTTCAACTTGCATGTTTTCTAAATTTACGCGAATAGTGCAAGGTTGTTCCGGAAGACTTTTTAAGACGTCTAAAATTAATTTAGCTGGTAAGGCAACTTTTCCATTTTCTTCTGATTCAACTTTTAAAGTTGTAATCATTGTAGTTTCTAAATCAGATGCTGAAATTGTTAATTGCCCATTTTGGATATCAAACAAAAAATTATCCAGAATTGGCAATGTATTGCTTGTGTTTATCACACCAGAAATGCTCTGTAGATGACGCAGTAAAATGCTACTTGAAGTAATGAAATTCATATAAAAATATTTAATTCAAAATTAATAAAAAAGGATGAGGTTTTAAACATTTATTTACTTAATTCGATCATCTTTTATGAAAATATGGTTTTTAGAAACGGAAAACTTTACAAACTATAATATTTGCGAAGAAAGACTTTATATGCTTCTCGGTATAGTATTTTCTCATAAAGAATATTAAGGAAATTTTCATGGTGACTTGCAGAATGAAAATCAGTTTCTTTGAGGTCAATTAAATAGATAAACTGTTGAAGTTCAATAGAAGTTAAATTTGAGATAGTTTTTTCTACTTCTGCGATTAGCTGGTTCTTAAGTTCTATTTTTTTATCTTTCTCAAAGTTAAAATCCACAGAAATTCTAGCAAAATCCTTTGTAATTTGTGCAATTGTTAGCGCTGCAAATGAAAGGTTTTTCAATTCATTTAAGGGCTCAAAAATAGGAGTAGTTCCCATTTTATTTTTCAAATATTTTCCAAATTGCAGTATTTGGTGTATCAGCTGTAAATGTTAAGACTTCCTTGGTAACTGGATGATTTATTGTCAATCTTCTGGCATGCAAGCAGATTGATCCATCTTCATTTGAGCGTTTTGCACCGTACTTTACATCTCCTTTAATAAAGCATCCGATAGCTGCTAATTGTGCACGAATTTGATGATGTCTTCCAGTTTCAAGCGAAATTTCTAATAAATGATAGCGCTCTGAAGATGCGATAAGTTTGTAAGTAAGTTTCGCTTCTTTTGCACCTCCTTTTTCGGAATCTGTGACAAAACTTTTATTTTTTGTCTCATTTTTTTTGAGGAAATGAACCAAGGCGCCTTCGGGTTTTTCTGGCTTTTGTTCAACGATGGCCCAGTAAACTTTGTTTGTTTCTTTTTCTCTAAACTGCGCATTCATTCGCTCAAGTCCTTTACTTGTTCTAGCAAAAACAACTGCACCACTTGTAGGTCGATCTAAACGGTGAATAACACCACAAAAAACATTCCCTGGTTTGTTGTATTTTACTTTTAAGTATTCTTTAATTGTATCTGGCATCGTTTTATCACCCGTCTTATCTCCCTGTACAATTTCAGAAGGTTTTTTATTGATGACGATTAAATGGTTGTCTTCGAAAAGAATACTTGTCAAATCCATTTATCCCACTATTTTTTCTTTGTTACGTTTCTTATATGCCTGGTATCGAATACCTGAGAAAATCGTAAAAATTAAAAAGCTAATAATTAATACAATCAACCATTTTGGAAATTCTCCCAGACCTTCACCTTGGGCATAAGAATGCAAGCCAACAAGCATAAAATTAACGCCAAAAAAGGTAAATAAAATTGCTGAATAACCCCAAAGAGCCATTGCATTAAAAACAAACTTGCCATTCAACTTGGGTATAAACCGAAAATGTAAAATCACGGCATAAACTAAAACAGAGACCATAGCCCACGTTTCTTTTGGGTCCCAAGCCCAGTAACGGCCCCACGATTCATTAGCCCAAACGCCACCTAAAAATGTTCCAATTGTAAGCATAAAAACACCAATTGTCATAGCCATTTCAGAAACGTAGGTTAATTCGCTAATGTGAATTGAAATTATTTTTCCATTTTTTTGAGTCCGAAAGATGTAAAGCAACAAATTTATAAGTCCAAGAATAGCAGCCAAGCCAAGTGGACCATAACTTCCAGTTATTATTGCAACGTGAATCATTAACCAATATGACTTAAGAACAGGAACAAGTGGTGTTATTTCTGGATCCAAAAGATTCATTTCAGTCACAAAAATCATTAAAGAAGCTAAAATGGCTGTTCCTGCAATAATCACTGCATTTTTTCGGGAAAAAACAAAACCAAAAATCATGGTTACCCAGGCGATAAAAATAATTGCCTCATATCCGTTACTCCAAGGAGCATGATCCGAAATTACCCAGCGGAATCCTAATCCTATTCCATGATAAACAAAAAATACAGTTAGCAAGAAAAAGAAAATCCCGCGAGCTACTGAGAAGATTTTTAAAACTTTAGATTTTGGATTGATAAAGAGTTGAACAAAAAAGAGGATTAGCATTAAAAATCCAATTAAGCCATACGAACGATAGGTATTTTTAAAAATCTCCATTTTATTGTAGGAAACTTCAATGCTCACTTGATTTTCACTTGGCACTACTTTTTTTCCAATTTCGCGTTGGAAAGCACAAATTTCAGCCAATAAACTTTCTGCCTCAGTGAAATCATTATTTTTTGCTCCCTTATCAATTGCTGAGAGATATTTTAAGGATGTGATTGAACTAAGCGTATCAATTTTTAATAATTCCATATCCATTGGAATAAACCAAGTATTGTTTTTGTCATTTGCTTTTGGAATAATTCGCATGTATTGCCAGGTGAAAACCCCTTGTAGGACCTCAAATTTTTCATTCAGCTTGATTAATTTTTTATCAAATTCATCTCTTTTAGATTCTAATTTCTGATGAGAAATTTTATATTCAGCCAACCATTTAAAATTACCTCCTTCTGCCATTAAATCTTTTGAACTGGCATATTCTTTTAGCTTGAGTCTTTCTCTTAGGTTACTTGAAACTTGAACTATTTTCTGATCCATCCAATACTGTGGATACATGTGCATACTCATGATTACTTGCGATGCATTCAAATTCCTGAATTTATTTCCACGGTAAATTTTGCGCAGTAATTGATCACTTAAGGTATGAAATGGAACAATACGTCCGTCAAAATCTTGCACCAATAATTTCGCTAATTTTTCTGAATGTTCTTTGGAAACTATTCTAAAAACAGGTTTTTTAACTTTATGATTAAAGTGTTCATTTTTGTGATCGTGTTTATGATCGTGACTTTTCTGCGCAGAACTTATAAATGAGTTCAGACATATAAAAACGAAAAGAATTGTTGTTAATTTCTCTCGTCGAATCTTTAATTTTTTCAATTTTTCATTTAATTCTCTAAATCGTCCTTTTGGCGCAAATAAGGAAAGAACCATGCCTATTGTCATTAATAAGTAACCAAAATAAGTAACATTTGTACCAATTGCATCATGGTTTACACTGAGTCTCGTTCCCTCTTCATTTTCTGGAGTGCTTGGATCGTCTAAATCATAGGCAGCTTGAAAAAAACGATAACCTTCGTAATCCATGATATTATTCATGAATACTCGTTGATTTCGCTCGTACTTTTTTGCTTTATCAAGAATGGTAAGTTCACTTGCAAATGAAGATGGGGATTCTGACCCCGGGTATTTGTCTAATTGAAAATCACGGCATAAAATGGCAAAGGGAAGTTTTTGACGAATACTGCCATATTCCAACTGAATACTTAAGCCATTTAATTCAAAACGAGTTGGAGTTGGAATTGCACCCATTCCACCTTCTAAGCGCTTTTCAATGCTTTGTTTTCCTGATTTTACCAAAACAGTTAAATAATCTGAGCCAACATTCTTTTTTCCAGAAGAAACCAACATTTTTTTAGCATGCTTTATTTTTCTTTTGAATACAAATTGCTTGTCGCCAACTTGGTACAATGTGGTTGTTTTGAAGTTTACCCATTTATTAAGCGGAATTTCCGTGAACATAGAATCAGATGGACTCTGTCCACTTTGTCTGGCTTTTTGCATTTCTGACATCGCTAAATAACGAAGTGGTAACAGTGTTTTTACCTGAATAGAATCTCCAAATTTCCGGGTTTCAATTCCTGGTGTTGCTAATTCTTTTTCAAAAGATAAAGGAATTTCCCCCATCATAAAAATATCATTTTCGCATAAGAAATTGGATTTCATTCCATCTGTCACAAGCTCCAAAGCTTCTTCTTTAAACTGGCTATTTATAACAAAGGAATCAATCATTTTCGATTGAAAATTGAGGTAGGAAATAGTAATATCTTTGCCAGAAAAATCATAGTTATGCTCAAAATTATTATTGGCAATTTCTGACATATAATGTTGTTCTACAAAGTTTGAATCTTCTCCAGTTTCAAGATTTTGAATACTAACTAGTAAATGTGGATCAGAGGTAAAGATAAAATCAGAAGTTTTCCCTTCTGGTATTAGCATGAGCCCATCAAAGCTAAAAAAACGTGTTACTCCTGCACCAATGATTATAATTATGAAGGAAATGTGAAATGTTAACAATGCAATTTTTTCACGTTGAAACATTTTGTGTTTAAAAATATTTGAAATTAAATTGAAACATAAATAGATTAAAAGTAATTCAAACCATGTTGCGTTATAAATAATAAGTTTAGCGCTTTGAATTCCGTAAATTGATTCTATAAAAGTTGCAGCAGCAATGCTTGTAAGAAAAATTATTAAGGCCAATGAAGCCGAACGAATGGAGAAAAAAGCTGAGAGGAATTTTATAAGCATTTATATTTTTTTACAAAAATAGTCAATGTCTTTCGATAACATTAAAATCTGTATTATAACTTTATTTATTTGATTTTTTTTTCATGTATAGATTTAATTTTTTCGAAGAAAAAAATAGATGAAAGTCGAAGAGTGCGTCATTTCCTTAACTTTGTGGTCTTATTTAAGGTCATGAAAATTCTAATTAATTGAAAATGAAATCAATACTAATTCTCGGTGCTGGAATGTCGAGTTCTTCTTTGATTAAGTACCTCTTGTCACATGCTAAAAAATATGATTGGAATGTGCAAGTTGTAGACCAGGATGTTGAATTAGTAAAACGCAAAATAAATAACCATGAACGAGGAGAAGCGCTTGCATTTAATGCTACTAATTCTGAAGAACGTAAAATCAGAATTGCAAAAGCTGATTTAGTAATTTCAATGTTGCCTGCTCGTTATCATGTTGAGGTTGCCCAAGACTGCATTGAATTAAAAGTTGATCTTATTACTCCTTCTTATATTTCAAAAGAGATGCAAGCTTTGGATGAGGCTGCTCGAAAGGCTGGAATTGTAATTATGAATGAAATTGGTGTCGATCCTGGAATTGATCATATGAGTGCAATGAAAATTATTCATGCGATTCAGAAAAAAGGGGGTGAATTGCTCAGTTTTAAATCTTTTTGTGGGGGATTAATAGCGCCAAAATACGATACAAATCCTTGGCATTATAAATTCACATGGAATCCTCGGAATGTAGTTCTTGCCGGACAAGGTGGCTTAGCATGTTTTATTGAAAAAAATGAATATAAATACTTGCCTTATAATCGTTTATTTCAAAAGATTGACCGAATTAAAATACAGAAATTTGGTGCTTTTGAAGGGTATGCAAACAGAGATGCTTTGAGGTATAGAAAAACCTATGGAATAGATGAGATTCCAACTATTTACAGGGGAACGCTCAGGCGTCCAAATTTTTGCCAAGGATGGGATGTTTTTATTGAGTTAGGAATGACGGATGATCAAACGAGAATAGAAAATAGTCATTTATTAAGTCCTAGAACTTTTCTCAACGCTTTCTTACCATATAAGGCAAACGTTTCTGTTGAAGAAAAATTTAAATTATTTCTGCGTGCTGAAAGACACTATTTATTTGAGCAATTTGAATGGTTAGGACTATTTGAGTCCAATGTATGCTTTGAGAAAACAAATGCTTCTCCTGCTGAATTACTTGAAGAATTATTAGTGAAAAAATTAAATTTAGAGCCAGGAGATAAAGACATGTTAGTGATGTATCATAAATTTAAATACCGTTTGAACGGAGTTAAATATCAAATTGAATCTTCAATGGTAAATTTAGGTGAAGATCAAATTTATACTTCTATGTCTAATACAGTTGGTTTGCCCGTGGGAATTGCTGCAAAAATGATTCTTTCAGGAAATTTGCATGAAAAAGGTGTAACTTTACCAATAAATAAAGAGGTTTATGAACCAATTTTAAATGAGTTGAAGAGTTATGGAATTGAATTCACAGAATCTGAAAAAGTAATTAATATAATATAAGAACTATGAAAAATGAAGAAAATCAAATGGACATTGAATTGTCTGAAGAAATTGCATTAGGAATTTATTCAAACCTTGCAATTATAACACATTCACCAGCTGAGGTTGTTTGTGATTTTGTTCAGATTATGCCTGGAATGCCAAAAGGAAAAGTTCGTTCTCGTGTAGTGATGACACCTCAAAATGCAAAACGATTTTTATTTGCTCTAACAGAAAACATCCAAAAATATGAGCAGAGTTTTGGTCTAATTGATGACCCACAATCTAGTATGCCTCCTATGAATTTTGGGCCTCCAACTACAATGGCTTAAGTTTCATAGAATGCTCTCTATTTGCATACCTGTTTACAATGTTGATGTAACAAAATTAGTTTCTGACTTGCATACTCAAATTCAGAAGTTAAATGAATCCATCGAAATAATATTGATTGATGATGCTTCAGATTTAGAAATTAAAGTAAAAAATCGACTGCTCAAGGAATATTGCAAAATTATAGAATTAGAAACGAATGTTGGTAGGTCAAAAATCCGCAATCTTTTTGTATCTCATTGTAAACATCCAAGCCTACTTTTTTTGGATTGTGACTCGGAAATAATTTCTTCAAATTTTTTAGCAAAGTATATTCAGGAGTTTAATAGATTAAATCCAAAAGTGCTTTTTGGCGGTAGTATTTACAGTGAACAACGCCCTGAAAAGAAATATCTTTTACGTTGGAAAACAAGTAGAAATAAAGAAAGTAAATCAATTCAGGATCGGGAATCAAATTTTAATTGGGGCTTCAAAACAAATAACTTTATCATCGAAAAAGAATTGCTTCAAAAGATAGCTTTTAATGAAAATTTATGTGGTTATGGTCACGAAGATACTTTATTTGCTTTTGATTTATTTCGTGCTAACGTGTCCGTTATTCAAAGTGCTAATTCAGTTTTAAATGCTAATTTGGATACAAATCACGTTTATTTAAAAAAAACAAAAGAAGCTTTAGCAAATTTAGTAGAGGTTTTGAAAATCCTAAAGTATGACAAAGAATTTATTAAGCACATTCCTTTATTAAAAACATATTTTTTACTAAAAAAGAATGGTTTTTTATTTATTTTAAAACCGATATTTTGGTGCATTAAACCAACTTTGTTTTCGTGTTTAAAATCGGGAGTTTTTTTCTTATGGATGTTTGATTTGTATAAATTAATTGAATTTTCAAGAATACATTCTGTCAAGTAAACTTGTCAACTTTTGTTTTTCGTTTTCCCAATTTTCAATCTTTGCAGCCTCAAAGCAATTTTCGCTCATTCGCTTTATTTCCTTTGGATGCTCTTTTAAATAATTAATTCCGGCAGCAATGGCTTGAGGAGTAACAGTAGTTATAGATATCCCAATTTGGTATTTTTGAATTAAAGATGTTATTTCTATTAATTCTGAACTTAAAATAGGTGTGCCAGCATGCATGTAGTCGAATAATTTATTTGGAAGTGCAAGCTCGTAATTCTTGCTTTTTGGTTTGTCAATGGCCAATCCAACATCTGCCAATTCTGTAAAACCCATCAATTCAGTATATGGTCTTTTTTCAAAGAAAAACACGCTATTTTCTAAGCCCTCGAGTAGCACCATTTTTTTTGCCAAGGGAATTACATCGCCATTTCCTACAATTAACAACGAAACATTCTTCAGTAAATGCATAGAAAGAATAGCCTCCTCAATTCCTCTTTCAATATTTAACCCGCTTCCTTGAATTATAGCAGTAAAGTTATTTTTTGGAATACCAATTTTTTCCTTTTGAAGTGCTGAGATTCTTTCGTAATAAAAGGGAACATTTCTGATAACAGAAATGTCTTTTCCGTAAAGTGCTTTGTAAATACTTGCAATTGATTCATTTACAGTAATAATAAAGTTTAGTTTTGGAAAAATAAAGCGCTCAATTAGTAACCAGAAATAGCGAATTCTTTTTCTATTTATTAATTCTGGAGCTTCCGTAAATAACTCATGTGAATCATAAATTAATTTAGTGTTCCTAGAGAACTTCTTAGCAAAATAATTTGCTAAAAGAGTATCAAGATCATTTGAGTATAAAACATCTTTTTTTTTGAAAAGTAAAAATATAAAAAGCCGCAAATTATATTCCATGTAAAAAAAGGCCCCTTTTTGAAAGAATAGCTTAAATCTTTTACAGGGATATTTACGGTTTTCTAAGTCAACACTGTCTGATTTTATGCGGCCAACAAGAATAACTTCAAATCCATATTCTAAAAGGGCTTTACATGTTCGATCTACACGGTTATCCGTTGACAAATCACTTGTAACTGAAACAATTATTTTTTTCATTGAGCTAGTACAAAAGTAGTAAAATGACTTCCATCAAGAACCAAGCTTGACTTTTTAAATAAATTATGACAATATTTTTTGAAAAAGACTTTGTCATACAAAAAAGTTTCGTATATTTGCAATCCGAAATTTAGGTTTCGGCTTAAAGAAACGTTCTTTATTTAACGAAAACATCATTTGCCGATGTAGCTCAGTTGGCCAGAGCAGCTGATTTGTAATCAGCTGGTCGGGGGTTCGAATCCCTCCATCGGCTCATAAAGTTGGGGAGATACTCAAGCGGCCAACGAGGGCAGACTGTAAATCTGCTGGTTACACCTTCGCAGGTTCGAATCCTGCTCTCCCCACAGAAAGTTTTAAAAGCGGGAGTAGCTCAGTTGGTAGAGCTTCAGCCTTCCAAGCTGAACGTCGCGAGTTCGAGTCTCGTCTCCCGCTCAAATTCCATTGAGCGCCGGTGTAGCTCAGGGGTAGAGCGCTTCCTTGGTAAGGAAGAGGTCACGAGTTCAATTCTCGTCATTGGCTCAAGAAGAAGAAATTTATCCGTAAGACGGATTTTTTATATAGAATAAGTATTAACTAAGTAACAAAAAAAACAAAAAATGGCTAAGGAAAATTTTGATCGTTCCAAACCACACGTTAACATTGGTACCATTGGACACGTTGACCACGGAAAAACTACATTGACTGCTGCAATCTCTAGCGTATTAGCTTCTAAAGGATTGGCGCAAGTTCGTGACTTCTCATCTATTGATAATGCTCCTGAAGAGAAAGAGCGAGGAATTACAATTAACACATCTCACATCGAGTATCAAACTGTTGCGCGTCACTACGCTCACGTTGACTGTCCAGGTCACGCGGATTACGTAAAGAACATGGTAACAGGTGCTGCTCAAATGGACGGTGCTATATTAGTTGTAGCTGCAACAGATGGTCCAATGCCTCAAACACGTGAGCACATTCTTCTTGGAAGACAAGTTGGTGTTCCGCGTTTAGTTGTTTTTATGAACAAAGTTGACATGGTTGATGACGAAGAGTTGTTAGAGCTTGTTGAAATGGAAATTCGTGAATTACTTTCTTTCTATAAATATGATGGAGACAATGCTCCAGTTATTCAAGGATCTGCATTGGGTGCTTTGAATGGTGAAGCTAAGTGGGTAAAAGCAGTCGAAGATTTAATGGATGCTGTTGATACTTATATCGAATTACCTCCACGTGAAATTGATAAACCGTTTTTGATGCCAGTAGAAGATGTATTTACGATTACAGGTCGTGGTACAGTTGCAACTGGTCGTATTGAGACAGGAATCATAAACTCTGGAGAAGGTGTTGATATTCTTGGAATGGGTGACGAAAAATTAACGTCAACTGTAACAGGTGTTGAGATGTTCCGTAAAATCCTTGATAGAGGTGAAGCTGGCGACAACGTTGGTTTGTTATTACGTGGAATTGAAAAAGCTCAAATCAAAAGAGGAATGGTTATTTGTAAGCCAGGTTCAACAACACCTCATGTTGAGTTTAAAGCAGAAATTTATGTTTTGAAAAAAGAAGAAGGTGGACGTCACACTCCATTTCAAAATAAATATCGTCCGCAATTCTATTTCCGAACTACAGACGTAACAGGAGAAATTTTGTTAGGAGAAGGTCGTGAAATGGTTATGCCAGGTGATAACGTTTCAATTAATGTAAGATTAATAGTTCCTGTAGCAATGGATAAAGGACTTCGTTTTGCAATCCGTGAGGGTGGAAGAACTGTTGGTGCTGGTCAGGTTACAGAAATAGTAAAATAAATAATAACATAGTTTAAAGTTAGGGGAATTGAAAAATTCCCCTTTTTAAACGGGTGTAGCTCAGCTGGTAGAGTGGTGGTTTCCAAAACCATTGGTCGTGGGTTCGAATCCTACCGCCCGTGCTGAAATAAAATAAAATACGTGTTTAAAATAAAATCATATTTTCAAGAGACTTACCACGAAATGGTTCACAATGTAACGTGGCCCACTTGGCAAGAATTACAGAATAATACAATTCTAGTAGTTGTAGCATCTATTTTAATCTCATTAACAATTTTTGCTATGGATTTTCTTTTCGGTATTTCTGGTGAAGAAGATGCAATGTGGAAAGGATTAATCGGATTTATTTACGGAATTTTCTAAGGATAAAGACATGGGAGAAATAGTTAAAAAATGGTACGTTATTCGTGCTGTTAGCGGCAAAGAAAAGAAAGTAAAAGAATATCTTGAATTAGAAATTTCTCGTATGAAGTTAGGAGATTATGTGAACCAAATTTTAATACCTATGGAAAAGGTTTTTAAAATTCAAAATGGTAAAAAAGCACTGAAAGAAAAAGTGTTTTTGCCAGGTTATGTAATTATTGAAGCGGCACTAGTTGGAGAAGTAAAACACGTAATTAAAGGGATTCCAAATGTAATTGGTTTTTTAGGCACTGTAAAAGGTGGTGAACCAGTTCCAATGAGAATGTCCGAAGTAAATAGAATTATAGGTAAAGTAGATGAATTAGCCGAACATGAAGAAGAAATGAAAGTTCCTTTTATTGTTGGCGAGCCTGTTAAGGTAATTGATGGTCCTTTTAATAATTTCACAGGCGTTGTTGATGAAATCAACGAGGACAAGAAAAAATTAAAAGTGATGGTCAAAATTTTTGGCAGAAAAAATCTTTTGGAGCTTAGCTATATGCAGGTTGAAAAAGATTCTTAAAATGTATTAACCGTAGAAGTGTGCTGATGATTAAAGCTTCCCATCAATTATAGCGCACGTTTGACTACATAAATTGAATATATATGGCTAAAGAAGTAGCAGCGTTGATCAAATTACAGATCAAAGGAGGCACAGCCAACCCAGCACCACCAATTGGACCTGCATTAGGTTCAACAGGTGTAAACATCATGGAGTTCTGTAAGCAGTTTAATGCTAGAACACAAGATAAAATGGGGAAAGTTGTACCGGTAGTTATCACTGTTTACGGTGATAAATCTTTTGATTTTGTTTTAAAAACCCCACCCGCAGCAGTTCAAATTATTGAACATTCTAAAATCAAAAAAGGTTCTTCTGAACCTAATCGCGTTAAAGTTGGATCTGTTTCATGGACGCAAGTTCGTGCAATTGCTGAAGACAAAATGCCTGATTTAAATTGTTTTACTGTTGATTCAGCAATGCGGATGGTAGCAGGTACTGCTCGAAGTATGGGCGTTACAATTAAAGGTGGTGAGGCACCAAAATCCAAAAAATAGTGTTATGAAGAGAATTTCGAAAAAAAGAAAAGAGATTCTAGCCAAGTACGACTTGACTAAAATCTACACTCTGACAGAAGCCTGTGATTTGGTAAAGGGAATCTCCACTACTAAATTTGACGCTTCCGTAGATATTTGTGTACGACTAGGAGTTGATCCTCGTAAAGCAAATCAAATGGTTAGAGGCACAGTGGCTTTGCCGCATGGAACTGGAAAGGATATTAAAGTACTTGTACTTTGTACTCCTGACAAGGAAAATGAAGCGAAGGAAGCGGGTGCTGATTTTGTTGGACTTGATGATTTTATTGAAAAAATCAAAGGTGGTTGGACAGATATTGATGTTATTATTACAATGCCTTCTGTTATGGGTAAGGTTGGTGCACTTGGACGAGTTTTAGGTCCTCGTGGATTAATGCCAAATCCAAAAACGGGAACTGTAACAATGGATGTTGGAAAAGCAGTGCAAGAAGTGAAAGCTGGAAAGATTGACTTTAAAGTTGATAAATACGGTATCATTCACTCTTCAGTTGGTAAAGTAAGTTTTGATGGTGATAAAATTTGTGATAACGCAAATGAATTAATCTTGTCTCTTCTTAAATTAAAACCTTCTGCTGCAAAAGGAACATACATCAAATCAATTTACATAAGTTCAACAATGAGTCCTGGTATTCAAATTGACGCCAAGTCTGTTAATGCTTAACATTTAAAAAAATGAATAGAATAGAAAAAGCAAAGTATATAGATGATTTAACTGCTGAATTAACAGCTAATAATATTATCTATTTAACAGATACTGCAGAACTTACAGTTGAATCAGTGAATACATTACGAAGAAGATGCTTTCAAGCAAATATTAAAATTCGTGTTGTAAAAAATGCACTGCTTCAAAAAGCAATGGAACGTGTAGAAGGAAAGAATTTTGAAGGTCTTTATGACACTTTAAAAGGAGCAACTTCTATAATGTTAAGTGATGTTGCAAATGTTCCCGCAAAATTAATTCAAGATTTTCGTAAGAAAAACGCGAAACCAATTTTAAAAGGAGCATACATTGACGAAGCAATTTTTATTGGTGATCATCAATTACTAATTCTTGAATCTTTGAAAAGCAAAGAAGAATTGGTTGGAGAAATCATTGGATTATTGCAGAGTCCTGCTAAGAATGTATTATCTGGACTTCAAAGTGCTGGTGGCAAAATCGCTGGCATTCTTAAAACGCTCGAACAACGGGCATAATTATTATTTATTAAACCTTTTTTAAAAAAAATAAAATAAAATGGCTGATTTAAACAAAATTGCAGAAACATTAGTAAACCTTACAGTTAAAGAAGTAAGTGAGTTGGCAACAATTCTTAAAGATGAATATGGTATCGAACCTGCAGCTGCTGCTCCAGTTATGATGGCTGGCGCTGCTGCTGGTGGTGGTGAAGAAGCTGCTGCTGAGAAAACTGAGTTCGATGTTATCCTTAAGGCTGGTGGACCTAACAAATTACAAGTTGTTAAACTTGTAAAAGAACTTACTGGTAATGGATTAAAAGAATCTAAAGATCTAGTTGATGCTGCTCCATCTACATTGAAAGAAGGAGTTTCCAAAGATGAGGCTGAAGGCTTGAAAAAGTCTTTAGAAGAAGCTGGAGCTGAAGTAGAGATTAAATAATCTTTAAATATTTACAGGATAGGCAGCACATTTAGTGTCTGCCTACTCCTGTTTTTAAGCAATTACCTGAGTTAATAATTTCCAATTACTAAAAAACAAAAGCATTGGCAACATCAAATAATTCAACCAGAATTAACTTTGCGTCAAGCAAAAACCAGTTTGAATATCCAGATTTTTTGGAAATTCAGTTAAAATCCTTCAAAGAGTTCTTTCAATTAGAAACTACTCCCGAAAATAGAGACAGCGAAGGCCTCTTCAAAGTGTTTGCGGAGAATTTTCCTATAACAGATACAAGAAATCAATTCGTATTAGAATTTTTGGATTATTTTATTGATCCACCAAGATATTCTATTGCAGAGTGTATTGAGCGCGGCTTGACTTACAGAGTGCCTCTTAAAGCAAAATTAAAATTATACTGTACTGATCC
>Ga0114977_10000958_pt1 | contig 19089 bp, 10 predicted proteins | sample S_130805_MF_Meta_FD_87026 | JGI IMG/M metagenome (GOLD analysis project Ga0114977, IMG submission 87026) | Freshwater microbial communities from Lake Simoncouche, Canada to study carbon cycling - S_130805_MF_MetaG | ecosystem: Environmental > Aquatic > Freshwater > Lake | place: Lake...
CCAGTGCCCCGGCACGAAGGCCGCGACCGTCTGGCCGACGTTGTCGGCCTGGCTGATGCTGTCGCCGATGATCGTCGTCAGCGCGTCGGACGACGTGCCCTCCTGACCCACGATGAAGTAGCCGCGGTTGTTGGTCGCTTGACCGCCCGCCATCACGGCGTAGCCGATCGACCCCCCCGCCTCCACCAGGTCGGGCCGCACGAGGGCCTCGACGGTGAACGCCGTGGGCAGGGCCACGCTCCCCGTGGTCGCGAGCAGCGCGCCCCCGGCGGTGGACGAGGTGCGGCCGACCCGCTGCGGCGACATGGCCGTGGTCGTCTCGTCGAGGCCCATCCCATACGCGATCTTCCCGGTGCTGCCCTCGCTGCCGTAGGCCACCGCCTGCAGCGTGGCGCTCGCGCCCGTGCCGGTGTTCTGCAGGCGATCGGCCGCCGTCGTGCCCTCGAAGCTCCACTGGAAGGCGAGCGGCGCCACGCCCTTCGCCCCGTCCCGCAGCTGGAAGGCGAAAGTCCGCGCGGCAGGCTGGTCGAGCACGCGGGTCACCGTCGCGCCCCCCTGGTCGCTCCCCGAGAGCCGCAGGGCCACCCGCGTGAACTCGTCCGGCCCCTCCGCCCTGGGCCGGGTGATGTCGGCATGGATCGTGGTCGCGAGGCCATACGGATTCGACACGGAGAGCTTCGTCGCCGCCGCCGCTTCGTCGAGCATCACCAGCGACGGCTCGCGAACGACGAGCGTGGTGCCGCTGCCGGTGGCCAGCGTCCCCGAGGCATAGAAGGCCGCCTGGGTGAGCGCCATGCCATCGTGCCGGGCCGCCTGGAGCGTGCGGGTGTTGGCAAGAACCCGCACCGTCGGCGCCGCGGCATAGGCCGTCACCGCCGACCCGTTGGCGCCGGGCAGGACCACGTAGGAATAGCTGCCCCCCGTGGTCGCCGTGCCGTGGCTCACCTGGAGGCTGAACACGCTCCCCGTCACCAGCGTGCTCGACTGCGACGTGTTGAGCCCCGACCAGGAGCCGCTCTGCACCGCGGCCCGGATCGTCACACTCTGCGGCGCTGGAAACACGTAGCCGACGCCGTCGTGGAGGATCCACGAGAGGTCGCTGCGGGTCACGGTGCCGCTCGACACCACCCCCAGCGCGCCCGTCGTCGCCCCCCACGTGGCGCTGCCCTTCTGAAACGTCTGGTTGATCGTGGTGATCACCTCGCCCGTGGCCGCCGCCGCGTCAATGCCGGCGCCGAGGGCCAGCTGCACGTCGTCGAAGAAGAACCAGGCCTTGTGGGCCTTCACGTTCCGCTGCGCGTAGTCGAGCACGGTGGCGCCGTTGCGGCCGTCCGACACGCCGCCGGCGAACCCGGTGGGGCCCGCCACGCCCCAGTCGGTCGGCGGCCTGAGCGAGTAGGCCGCCTGCTCCGTCGTCGTGCCGGGGAGCCGCCGCCAGTCCCAGATCGGCTGGATATCGGTGTATTCGTTGCCGCGCTGTTGGATCAGGTTCACGCCGTCGGCGAGATGCAGGCTCTGCAGGCCTTCGCCGTTGCCGCTCTCCGGCTCGAGCGTCCGCGTCGAGGAGATCTTCACGGTCGCCGAGAAGCCGGCCCGCTGGTGCGAGGTGAAGTCGGAGTTCCAGAAGTGGCGATGGCCCACGAGCGCGAGCGCCGACGACGCGGTGCCCGACGTCTTCGCGGCGTTCAGCCGGTCGCGCATCGTGGTCAGCTCTGCCGCACGGTAGCTGGTGAGCGTCTTGGCACCGTCGATCACGCCGATGATCCCGCCGCCGAGGTTCTTGCTGCTCGTCCGCGTGATCGCCCGCCCCTGGGCCGTCGCGTCGAAGGTCGTGCCGCGGAGCATCCACTGTTGCCCGTCGAGCAGGTAGTCCACCACCACCGCGGCCCCCGCGGCCGGCAGGGCGTAGACGGTGTTCGCCCCGTAGGCGCTGATGTCCACCGCCTCGGAGGCGAACGTCAGGCCGTAGGAGCCGTTGTTGAGCTGCGGCCCATGCTGGTGAAAGCTGGCGTCGGGCTGGATGCCCTCGTCGGTCGTCTTCACGAGCGTGTCGCCGATCGCGAGGAAGGCCTCGCTCGTCAGCGGCGCGTTGCGGGTGATCGTCCCCCGGAGGATCGTGGCGTAGGCCCGGTCCATCCGGTTGGTGCCGGTGTTCGTGCCGGCGTTGGTGCTCCGCGGAATAGTGGCCCGGCCCACGATCGCGGTGCCGCTGGTGATCTGGGCCGCGGAGAGCTGCGGCTGCACCAGCAGCATCGTGCCCCCCAGGAGCTGCGGCGTGTTGATCTCGTTGTACCACCAGTTCGTGCTCCGGGGGTCGAGCGTCACGAACGCGTCGTAGCCCCGCACGATGCCCGTCAGGAGCGTCGCCGACCCGTAGAGCGAATGAGACGGGTTCGCATAGGCCTCGGCCATGCCCAAGAGCCGCGAGAGGTGGGTCTGCTGCGACCAGTTGGTCTGGCTGGTGTCGGCGTAGTTGACATCGCTCCAGCGGCCGTTGGTGCCGAGCGTGGTCAGGTAGCCATTCACCGTCGAGGCACTCGGAGTCGATGCCGTGAGATCCGCCTTGATCCGTGTCGCCACGGTGTCGAGATCGTCGCCGCGGCCGGTCGCCGCGAGGGCGACGGTCAGGATCAGGCACGACGAGGCGAGGATGCGGTGCATGGCTGGGGTTCAGGCCGGCTCGATGCCGGGCATGGCTCCGGTGGAGGTGGCGAACGAGTCGGCCTCCAGGCCGGTCTGCCGCAGGATCGACACGTAGAGGTTGGGGAGCGGATGGTTGCGCTTCGGGTCGAAGGCGAGATGGCTGCCGTGGCGGAATCCGCCCCCGGCGAGAAGCACGGGCAGGTTGCGGTTGTCGTGGCTCGAGGCGTTGCCGAGGTTGCTCGTCAGCAAGACCGTGGTGCGGTCGAGGACCGTGCCGCCGGCGCCGCCTCCCTCGTCCCCCGCGGCCAGGCCGCGGAGGAAGTCGCCCCAGGCCTTCACGATCTCCGTTTCCACGAGCGCCAGCTGGGCGAGCTTCTCCTCGTCGCGGCCGTGGTGCGAGAGCGAGTGGTAGCCCTCGTCCACGCCCTCGATCGGCACCACGCCCCCGCTGCCGCCCAGGTGCAGGGTGACGAACCGGGTGGAGTCGGTGACCAGCGCCAGCCGCACCATGTCGCTCATCAGCCGCTGCCGGCCCACGAAGTCGTTGGGGTCGCCCACGTCCACCGGCTTGGTGATGTCCACCTTGGGCTTCGGACGGTTCACCCAGGCCTCGCTCTCCACGAGCCGCTGTTCCAGTTCGCGGACGCTCGTGAGGTAGGCATCGAGCCGGTCGCGATCCCCCTGCCCAAGCCGCCGCTCCAGGGCCCGGGTGTCGTCGGCGACGAGGTCCATGATGCTCTGCCCCTCGCGGGCCCTGGCGGCCTGGAGCTTCCGCTCGGTCGGCGAGTCGGAGACGAACAGCCTGGTGAACAGCCGCGCGGGCGACTCCTCGGCCGGGACCATCGACCCGTTGTCGGTGTAGGAGGGACTGTTGCTCCCCGCCAGCCCGAGCACAAGCGACGGAAATCGCGTGCGGCCGCCGAGGTGCTTGGCGAGCAGCTGGTCGAGCGAGATCGTGTTCCGCGTCTGGGCCGAGGCCGACATCGGGGCGGCCGTGAGCAGGCTCGCCTCGGCGCGGTGGCCGCCCGACACGCCCGGATGCGAGGCCCCGGAGATCACCGTCAACTGGTCGCGGAGATCCCGGAGCCCTTCGAGGTAGCGGGGGAGCTCGTAGCCGCGGCCCGCCTGCTTGGGGTTGAGGTTGTCGGCCAGAAGCCCGAGGCCGAGGGTGATCGCCACGAACCGCCGCGGACCCGCGGCGGTGGCCGACGCCCCGCAGGCGGCGTGCATCGCCGAGAGCCAAGGGACCGCCATGGCCACCCCCGCCCCGCGGAGGAGCGTGCGGCGATCGAGCGGCCGCTGGCGGTCGATGTTCACGCGGATGTCCATGGGGGGATTCTCGGCCTGTCTGTGAAACGCGGCAACCGGCTCATTTGTTCAGAAATGGGGGGCTCACGACCGTCTCCCGGACGATCGACGCCAGTCCATACCCTGTCTGCGACGCCCGGGCGACGATCCCATCGAGGGCCTGCTGATCGGCAGAGGAGAGGGTGCCCCCGGTTCCATACGTCAGCAAGTGGCCGGCCACGCTCCTGGCCAGCACGTCGGGGCGGGAGGCAAGCAGCCTGCGAAACTCGTCGAAGCCCGAAAAGGCCCCCCCGTTGGCGAGGGTGTCGGCGGCGTCCACGAGGATGCCCCCCTTTCGCGAGCCCGCCTCGACCACGAGATACCGCTCCCGCCAGCGGCCGGCCGGGTCGAAGTTTTCCAGGGCGAAGCCCGGGGGATCGATGGTGCGATGGCACGAGGCACACGTCGCGTCGTCGCGGTGCCGGGCGAGTTGCTCGCGGATCGAGGTCGCCCCGCGGATGTCGGGTTCGATCGCCGGCACGCCCCCCGGCGGCGGCCGGAGCTCCAGCCCCAAGATCCGTTCGCAGACCCACGCGCCGCGGACCACGGGCGACGTGGTGTTGCCGTTGGCCGTCACCTTGAGGATCGCCCCCTGCGCGAGCAGCCCACCGCGATGGCTGGCCGCGTCCACGGTCACCGGCCGGAGGTCGTCGCCATCGACCCCGGCGATGCCGTAGTAGCGGGCGAGCCGGCTGTCGAGGTAGGTCACGTCGGCGTCGGCGAGCCACGTCACCGGCCGGTTTTCCCGCAGCATCTCTTCGAGGAAGCGGTGTGATTCGGCGAGCATCGACTGCTTGACCACGCCGTCGAAGCCCTTGGAGAGCTTGCGGTCGGGCTCCGTGAAGTCGATCTGGTCGAGATCGAGCCACTCCGCGGCGAAGTCGCGGACGAAGACGGCCGTGCCGGCACCGGCCAGCAGCCGATCGGTCTGGTGCCGCAGCGTGGCCGGATCGCGGAGCCGGCCGGCATCGGCCACCGCGGCGAGCGTATCGTCGGGCGGGCCGCCGGTGAGGAAGTAGCTCAGCCGCGCGGCCAGCGCGTGGTCGTCGAGCGGTCCGGGGTCGGCAACGAAGTAGAGAAACTCGGGCGCCACGAGCACGGCCCGGTAGCCGGCCCGCAGCGCATGCTCGAACGTGGCTCCCTGGCTGAGGAGGTGACGGGCCAGCGACACCGCGCCGGCGACGTCGTCGCCCGCCACCGGCCGGCGAAACGCCCGCCGGGCCAGGGCGGTGATCAGCCGCTCGAGGTCGGCCTCGGGCACCGACGGCTTCGCTCGCCAGCCCCCCGTGTCGGCCTGCGGCTCGAGCGGCACGTCCCCGACCACGAGCTGCCGCACCGCCGCGTCGTCCGGGCCGCGGTGGATCCGCTCCATGCTCAGCCGCTCGATGGCGATCCCGGGCACCTGCTGCGGCTCCCCTTCCCCTGTGCCGATCTGGCCGCCGCTGAACTTGGCCTGCTTGAGCGTGCTGTCGCCCGGGCGGATCTCCAGCATGTGTCGCCGCGGCAGCCAGGCCACGAACTCGACGTCGCGGGGCTCCGGCTGGGCCTCGAAGGCGTCTGCAAACTCGAGCAAGGGCGCGCTGGAGACGCAGAGCCCCGTGTGCACCGTGGCCCAGACGCCGCCCGTCTCCGGCGGGTTGAGGGCCGCAACCCGGACGCGGAATCGATACCAGCCGTCGGCGGGCGCGGTGGTCGCCGGCACGCGACCGTAGTAGATCGTCCCGTTGGCCCAGACGACGGCCTGGCCGCGGAGCAACTCCGGCTCCCGGCAGCGCACCTGCGGATTCACCCGGCAGATTCCGGCCGCGTCAAAGTCGCGGCGGAACTTATCGGGAGGGCCGAGCGCCCGCCGAAACGCCTCGTCGAGCGCTGCATCGACCACCACCAGGTGCCGCTCGAGATGATGGTGCGACATCGTCTGGCGAGCGGCCACCGTGGTGTAGCCGCCGGGCCTGCCTTCGTCCGGAATCAGGTTCGCCAGGGGAATGTCGATGCCGAGGATCGCATGCAGCGACCGCTCGAGTTCGCGGCGAGTGAGGCGACGGGCCCGAACCCGCCCCCAGGCCGCGTCGCGAGCCGTGACCGCGGCGACGAGCCAGCGGTCCGCCTCCTCGTGAAACAGCCGCCTGGTGTCGGCAGCGGGCTGGGCGGCCTCGGGCGGCGGCATCTCGCCGGCCGCGACCCGGTCGATGACCCGCGCCCAGGCACGGTCGCCTCGAGGATCGACGGGGTCGAACCCCAACCGAGACACGTCGAAGCCTCCTTCGGCCTGGCCACCCGAGTGGCAGTCCACGCAGTGCCGATCGAGAAACCCCGCGACCGACTCGGGAGGCGGTGGGATGTGCGGCGGTTCGCCGGCGCGGCCCCGGCCGCCCGCCGCCGCGATGGCGAGCGACAGCGCGATGAGCCTGACGAGAAAGACATCCATGGCGGGCGAGCCGGCGACGGAGATGGGAACGGATGAACCCCGGCCCCCAGTCATCCATCCTACCCCCGCAGCCTCCGGCCGGCAGCGGCGATTTCATGCGACACGGTCGGGGTTTCCGGGCGTCAGCTCCCGCCGCTGCCGCGGGTTTCCGAGCGGAGTTCCCCGAGGGCGTTGGAGGCGGCCCGTTGCTCGGCCTCCTTCTTGTTGCGGCCCCAGGCCGGGGAATACCGCCGGCCGCCGATCTGGGCCGACACGTGAAAGCTCTTGCTGTGGTCGGGGCCGAGCTCCTCCAGCACCTCGTAGGTGGGCGTGATGCCGAAGTCCCGCTGGGCCCATTGCTGGAGGAGCGACTTGTGGTTCGACCCCATCTCGCCGCTGACCACCTTCTCGATCTCGGGCACGAGCATCCGTTCCACCAGCGGCCGAACCGCCTCCATGCCCCCATCGAGATAGATGGCGGCCACGAGCGACTCGAAGAGGTCGGAGAGCACCGACGAGGGCACCGCCCGGGTGGGCGTGGACAGCCCCTTGCCCACGATCAGGAAGTCGATCAGTTCCAGCTGCTCGCTGATCCGGCTGCACGTCTCGCGGCTCACGGCCACCGACTTGATCCGGGTCAGATCCCCCTCGAGCGAGTCGGGGAACGTGCGGTAGAGACGCTCGCAGACGAGGAACCCGAGGATCGCGTCGCCGAGGAACTCGAGCCGCTCGTTCGAGGCCAGCCGATGCTGGGCCCCCGAGGCGTGGGTGAGGGCGGCGATCAGGAGGGTCGGGTCGCGGAAGACGTAGCCGATCCGCCGCTGGCACTCGGCCACGTCGATCCCGGATTCGGCCTCGGCCCGCTGCTCGTTCCCGGCCATGCGTTCGTTCGCACTCATCGCCAACTCGCGGACACCCCGATCGCGGGCGAGGGGTGGTGGCCCGCCAGGACGGTCGGCTTCCGTGGCGAAGCCTCTGGGAAATATCGGGGTTTTCGCGGGAGTGTCAACGCGGGCCGTGATCCCGGTTGTCTGCGGCGGCCCGGTCCGGATCCGCCGCGAACAACCTGCCGCCGGGCCGCGTACCGGTAAAGAACCGCGTGATCGCGCGCACCGCCGGCCCCCTGGCCGGCCGGTGCCGTTTGCGCGTCTCGGGCCTACACTTTCTCGATTCGACCGACCACGAGAGGAGTTTTCCCCATGAGCATCGTGTTCTCGCGTTCCCGTCCCAGTTCGCAGCCCCGCCGCCGTGGCCACCGCCCGGCCGCCTGCGTGTTCTGCGCTGCCGCCCTCGCTGCCGCGGCCGTCGTCGCCGCCCTGGCGCCGGTGGCCGTGCGGGCCGAGGCCACCAGCGAAGACCTCGTCCATGCCAACGCCCTCTCCAAGGCCTTCCGCCGGGCCGCCGAGATCGCCACGCCCGCCGTGGTCGTGGTCCGCAGCGAAGCCAAGCCGAAGAAGGCCGCCAACCGCCGCGGACCGCAGCGCGACCGGGGCGAGAATCCCTTCAAGGGCACGCCGCTCGAGGGCATGTTTCCCGACGGGCTCCCCGAGGGCATGGAGTTCAACATGCCCGAGGGAGGCCAGATGCCCGGCCGCTCGGGCGTGGGTTCGGGCGTGATCGTCGATGCGTCGGGCCTGGTGATCACCAACAACCATGTCGTCGAGGGGGCCGATCAGGTCACCGTGGAGCTCTCCGACGGCCGCGAGTTCAAGGCCGCCACGATCGAGACCGACCCCGAGAGCGACCTCGCCGTGGTCAAGCTCGCCGACGCCGAGGATCTGCCCACCGCGAAGCTCGGCAACTCCGACAAGCTAGAGATCGGCGACTGGGTGATCGCGATCGGCAATCCCTTCGAACTCGAGACGACCGTGAGCGCCGGCATCATCAGCGGCAAGGGCCGCGAGCTCGGCGGCATCCGTCGGGCCCAGTTCCTCCAGACCGATGCCGCGATCAACCCGGGCAACTCGGGCGGCCCGCTGATCAACCTCGAGGGTGAGGTGGTGGGCATCAACACGGCCATCGCCTCCAACAGCGGCGGCTACCAGGGCATCGGCTTTGCGATCCCGGCCAACCTGGCCCGCTGGGTCACCGACCAGCTGATCGCCAAGGGCACGGTGGAGCGGGCCTACATCGGCGTGCAGATGGGGCCGCTCGACGCCCGGATGGCGTCGAAGCTCGGGGTCAAGGACCGCAGCGGCGTGCTCGTCAACGACGTCGTGCCCGGCTCGCCCGCGGCCGCCGCCGGCGTGCAGGAGCTCGACGTGATCACGGCGTTCGACGGCCAGGCGGTGAAGGGCACGCGGTCGCTGCAGGAGGTCGTGGAGCGGTCGGCGATCGGCAAGCCCCACACGCTCACGGTGTTCCGCGACAGGGAGCAGGTGACGCTCACGATCACCGTCAAGCCGCTGCCGTCCGATCTCGCCAAGGGGGGCCGGACGATGAAGCCCGAGGCGGAGAGCGGAGCCGAAACCTCCTACTCGGCGGAGTTCGGCCTGGAGGTCCGCGACAAGGCGTCGCTGGCCGAAGACACCTACGCCGACTTCGAGGGCGTGGTGATCGACCGCGTCGATGCCGACGGCGTGGCGGCGGCCGCGGGCCTGGGCCCGGGGGTGCTGATCCGCAAGGTCGGCAAGACCCCGGTGACGAGCCTCGCCGAGTTCGAGCAGGCGCTCGCCAACGAGTCGGCGGCCGACGGCGTGGTGCTCGGCGTCCGCACGCCCCGCGGCAATGCGGTCGTGCTCTTGAAAAAGGAGTAGCCGGCGGCAACGCTGCAGGCCGCATGGCAACTCTCGGCGTCAACATCGATCACGTCGCCACCGTCCGGCAGGCCCGCCGGACGGTGGAGCCGGATCCCGTGTGGGCGGCGGCGCTCGCCGAACTCGGCGGCGCCGACGCCATCACCGTGCACCTCCGCGAGGACCGCCGCCACATCCAGGATCGCGACCTGGACGTGCTCCGGCAGACGGTGCAGGTGAAGCTCAACCTCGAGTGCGCGATCGCCCCGGCGATGATCGACATCGCCTGCCGGGTGAAGCCCTGCCAGGTGACCCTCGTGCCCGAGAAGCGGGAGGAGGTCACGACCGAGGGCGGGCTCGACATCCTCGCCCACCGCGCGGCGACCACCGAGGCGGTGCGGCGGCTCATCGACGCTGGGATCGCGGTCTCGATGTTCATCGATCCCTGCGCCCGGCAGATCGACGCCTCGGTCGACCTCGGCGCCGCGGCCGTGGAGCTGCACACCGGCTGCTACGCCAACGCCGAGTCCGCCGCCACCCGGCACGACGAGCTCGTGAAGCTCGCCCGGGCGGGCGTGATGGTGAGGCAGGCGGGCCTCGAACTCAACGCCGGCCACGGCCTCACCTACCGCAACGTCGTGCCGGTCGCCCGCATCGAAGGCATGGGCGAGCTCAACATCGGCCACTCGATCGTGGCCCGCGCGATCTTCGTGGGACTCACGCAGGCCGTCCGCGAAATGCGGCAGCTGATCGCGTAGACCTCAGGGTATTCTGAAAGTGGCCGCAGGTTTTCAACCTGCGGAAAACCCGGGGTAAATCGGGGACGGGAGCCGATTTCGAACAATCGGCTCCCGTCCCCGATTTACCGCCACCCACACGCCCTGGTTCAGAGGCCGCCTGTGAAGGCTTCGGGCTCCGTGAGCACGAAGGCGTGGCCGTGGTCGCTCGTCACGATCACCACCGAGTCGTCCCAGGCGTCGTGCTTCTCGATCCAGTCGAAGATGGCCTTCACGGCGGCGTCGCCCGCCCGCACCGCGCCGATCGCGTTGTCGATGTTGTTGGCGTGCGAGGCCCAGTCCACGTCGCCCGACTCCACCATCAGCCAGAAGTTGCCCTTCGCGGCGAGCACATCGAGCGCCGTGGTCGCGATCTCGGCGAGCGACGGATTCTCAATGAGGTCGGCCTCGGTGTAGCGGATCGACGACCCGTACTTCTTCCGCAGGGCGTCGACGTCGGGGCCCGTCGGCAGGTGGCCCGCGGCCGGATCGAAGTCGCCGTTGGCCGTCTGAAACGGCAGATGCCCCTCGGCCGCCCCGAACAAGCCGAACAGCCGCAGGTTGCGGGCGATGGCGTCGGCGGCCGCCTCCGCCAGCACCTCGCCGCCACGCCGGCCCGGTGTCCGCAGTGCCATCCGATACCGGCCGCCTTGGGCCGCGTCGATCGCCGCGAGCGTCGAACCAGCCACGTACTTCGGCCCCAGCTCGACGTTGGCGCCCTGGTCCTTGTCCTTCTCCGGATCGGCCGCCACGCCGAACCCGCCGCCGATCACCACGTCGAGGCCGGGCAGCGGCTCGGTGCGGTGGGCGATCGACGGCAGGCCCACGAGGTCGCGGGCGATGTCTTGATAGTCGTCGCGGCTGACGTTGTTGGCGTAGCTGCAGGCGGGCGTGGCGTGCGACGCGGGGACGCTCGAGACAGCACCGACCGCATAGCCCCGCGCCTGGAGCGTGCGGGCGATCGACTCGACGTGGCGGCCGTTGACGTCGACGTTGATCGCGTCGTTGTAGGTCTTGATGCCCGAGCAGAACGAGGCCGCCGAGGCGGCCGAGTCGGTGTAGGGATGGGGCACGTCGCGATCCTTGCCGATCAGGTACGTCAGGCTCGTCCGCCGCGCCCACGGCGTCGCCCCGCCGCGGGTCGCGTCGTAGCCGCCCGCCAGTTCGCCGCCGGGGTTCTTCACCGCCTGGGAATCGACATCGCTCTTCGTCTTGTCGTTCGCCGGACTCGTCACGCAGAAGCCGAAGTCGGTCAACGCGCCCCGGTAATCCTGGAACGCGAAGCCCGTGCCCCGGCCCTCCGTGTATTCGACCGCGCCGCGGGCCGCGATCGCGGCGGTCCGGGTGGTGTGCCAGTCCATGCCGTCGAAGATCACGAGCACGATGTGCTTCTTGCCCGCATCGGCCGCCGCCAGCTGTAAGCGGTAGACGTCGGTCTGGTCGAAGTATTCGGCGTCGGGGTTGAGCGTGCGGTCGGGCAGACGCCCATAGAGCGCTGTGAGCTTCGCGGCATCGCGGTAGACACTGTTCGTGCCGCTGACGGAGGCCAGCGACATGCCGAACGTGTAGACCGGGATCAGCCGGTTGGAGTGGCTCGAATGGGAGACGTACTGCTGCGGCTGGTCACCCCAGTAGCCCCACCAGGCGCGGCCGGCGAGTTCGGCGTCGGACTGCATCCGCCGGATCCGGTCCGGCGCCGCGACGTGGAGATCCTCCGGGGCGGCGGCGGCATCCCGGCCAAAGCCGACCGTGAGGACGAGGGCAACGAAGCACGAGATCGACGGATGCGTGGGGTGGCTCATGGCCGCAGCATACCCGCCGCCACCGGGCCTGCGATTGCCCGCGAAACGCGCAGGGATGCGCGGTTCCTGGGATCGAGTCCGTCGGGCCGGCAGGTCCATGCCATGGCATCACCCCGCTGTTTCGGCAGAAAAACCTGCCTCGCCTCGGCGGCACGTCCCCAGGCACCTTCCCGGCGCAGGCTTTGCAAGTACAACCGTCATGCCCCCCCTCATCGCCCCCTGATCGGCCCGTCGCGTGTAGCCCGCCCCTGCCCCCGCCGCCAGCCACGAGGAGCTCCTCCGCCGCGACGTGAGGTTCCTGGGCGACATGCTCGGATCCGTGATCCGCGAGTTCGCCGGCGAGGAGGCCCACGCACTCGTCGAAGAGGTGCGGCATCTGGCCCGGGAGCGGCGCCGCGGCCGCCACGACGCGGAGCCGGCCCTCGCGGCCCGGATCGAGTCGCTCGACGAGCGGCAGGCCACCATCGTGGCCCGGGCCCTCGGGATCTTCTTCGATCTCTCCAACATCGCCGAGGACCGCCAGCGGATCCGCGTGCTCCGCGAACGGGAGCGGCTCCAGCATCCCCAGCCGCTCGGCGAATCGCTCGCCGCCGGGATCGCCGAACTGAAGTCGCTCGGCGCGCCGGCGGACGATGTGCAGAAGGTGCTCGACCGGCTGCTCGTGGAGCTCGTGTTCACGGCGCATCCGAGTGAGGCCAAGCGACGGTCGATCCGCGCCAAGCTCCGCCGGATGCGGAAGAGCCTCCAGGAGTTCGACACCGCCGATCTCCTGCCCCGCGAACGTGCCCGGCACGAGGCCGACATGCGGAGCGAGCTCACGCTGCTCTGGCAGACGGAGTTCCTCCGCCCCACGCGGCCCACGGTGCTCGACGAGGTCGATCGCGGCCTCTCGATCATGCCGCGGCTCTGCGAGGCCGTTCCCCAGGTGCACGCCGCCCTGCGCCGCGCCCTCGCGGAGCACTATCCCGGACACCGCTTCCACGTGCCCCCGTTCCTCTCCTTCGGGTCATGGATGGGGGGCGACCGCGACGGGAATCCCTTCGTCACCGCCGACGTGACCGAGGCCACGCTCCTCCGGCTCCGGGCGGCGGCGATCGACCAGCACCTCGGCTGGTGCGACCGCCTCCACGATCTGCTCACCGTGTCGAGTCACGTGGCCGCCGGGGCCGTGCGGCTCGCCGAGCGGCTGGCAGCGCATGCCGACCGGTGGCCCGCCATCGCGGCGGCGGTCGAGCCGATTCCCGCCCACGAAACCTATCGCCGCTGGATCCGCATGGTCCGCACGCGGCTGGAAGCGTCGCGGGCCGAGTCGCTCTCGGCCCCGGCCGCCGCGTGGGCATACCGCGACGGCAGTGATCTGGAAGCCGACGTCGTGCCGCTGCTCGACGCCCTCCGGCACGATCACTGTCTCGCGGAAGACTCGCCGGCGCAGGCCTGGTTCGACATCGTGCGGACGTTCGGGCTCCACATGACCCGGCTCGACGTCCGCCAAGACGCCCGCGCCTACCGCGAGATCATGGCCGACATCCTCGCCGCCGCGGGCCTCGTGACCGACGCCGCCGCCTACGAGGCGCTCGACGACGCCGCCCGGGCCCGGCTGCTGGTCGAGTCGCTCGGCCGCGTGGGGGACGTGCCGGAGGACCGCCTCCGGCCGCTCGCGGTCGATTCGCTGCGGCTCTTCCGCACGCTCCAGGCGGCCAGCGTGCGGTGCGGATCGCGCTGCCTCGGCGGCGCCATCGTGAGCCTGACCCGCTGCCCGGCCGACGTGCTCTCCGTGCTCTGGCTGTGGCGCTGGGCGCAGGCCCGCGCGGCGGCGATGGGGGAGCCCGTGGCGACCGACGACATCGCCGTGGTGCCGCTGTTTGAGAAGATCAACGACCTCGCCCACGCCCACGAGACGCTCGCCGCCATCCTCGACGTGGCTGCCTATCGCGACCACCTCCGCGGCCGGGGCGATCGGCAGATGGTCATGGTGGGCTATTCCGACAGCACCAAGGACGGCGGCTACCTCGCGGCCTGCTGCGGCCTGCAGAATGCCCAGAGCCGACTCCATGCCGCGGCCGAGGCCCGCGGGGTGGCCCTCACGTTCTTCCACGGCCGTGGCGGCTCGCTGGGCCGCGGCGGCGGGCCGGCGGCCCGCGGCATTCTCTCGCTCCCGAGCGAAACTCTCGACGGCTCCTTGCGGCTCACCGAGCAGGGCGAGGTGCTCGCCGAGCGCTACGACGACCCCGAGATCGCCCGCCGGCACCTCGAGCAGGTGACGTGGGCCACCCTCGTGGCCTCGAGCGTGCGGCGAACCGAGCCGCGGCCCGAGTGGACGGAACTCGCCGCCCGGATGGCCGAGCGGTCGTTCGCGGTCTACCGCGAGCTCGTCGATCAGCCCGGCTTCATCGGCTACTTCTCGCAGACCACGCCGATCGACGAGATCGAGACGCTGCCGATCGCGTCGCGGCCCTCGCGCCGCCGCGGCGAGCGGACGCTCGACGATCTCCGGGCGATCCCCTGGGTGTTCGCCTGGACGCAGAGCCGCTGCATGATTCCGGCGTGGTACGGGCTCGGCACGGCCCTGGTCGAGGTGAAATACGAAGACCGCCGCGGCTGGCAGGCGGTCTGCGACATGTATCGGCAGTGGACGTTCTTTCAGGCCACGATCGACAACGCCTCGCTGGCCCTCGCCAAGGCCGACATGGTGATCGCCCAGCGGTATTCCGAACTCGCCGTCGACGACGATGCCCGCCGGCGGATCTGGCAGCGGATCGCCGCCGAGCGCGACCGCACCCGGCAGGCGATTCTCGACATCGTCGGCGGCGGCGAGCTGCTCGCGACCACGCCCTGGTTCCAGCGGTCGATCGAGGCCCGCAACCCGTCGATCGATCCGCTCAACCTGATTCAGATCGAGTTCATGCGGCGGCGGCGGGCGGAGCTCCAGGCCGATCAGACGGCCACCGGCGACCACCACCGCGAACTGCTCCGGCTCTGCGTGCAGGGCATCGCGGCAGGGATGCGCACCACCGGATGAGTCTGCGATTCCCCCGACACCCCGGGTGACCACACGTCATGACGACCCGCATCACGATGAGCGATCTGGGCGTGACGACGCTCGGCCCCTGCCGGATCGATTCGCCGCTCAAGCCGCTCATCGAGGGTCGCAAGACCAACGTCCACTACGTGGAGGAGGACGACCGCGTGCTGTTCCCCGACACGGCCAGCCTGGTGGCGGCGGCCGGGGTGCGGGCGGAAGCACTGCCGGGCTTCGAGCCGGCCGGTCCACGGCGGGAGATCTTCTTCGACCCGCCGAAGATGCGGGTGGGCGTGGTCACCTGCGGCGGCCTCTGCCCCGGCATCAACAACGTGATCCGCGGACTCGTGATGGAGCTCACGTTCCACTACGGCGTGCAGCGGATCTACGGGTTCAAGAACGGCTACCAGGGCTTCATCCCGCGCTACGGCCACGACGTCGTCGACCTCACCCCCAAGCTGGTCAGTGACATCAACGAGGATGGCGGCACCATCCTCGGCACGTCGCGCGGCGGCCAGGATCCGGGCGAGATCGTCGACTGCCTGGAGCGGATGAACATCTCAGCCCTGTTCGTGATCGGCGGCGACGGCACGCTGCGGGGAGCGATGCAGATCGCCGCCGCGGCGCAGGATCGCGGGGCGCGGATCGCGGTCGTCGGGATTCCCAAGACGATCGACAACGACATTCCCTACATCGACCAGAGCTTCGGGTTTCAGACGGCCTTCGGCGAGGCCGCGAAGTCGATCCGCTCGGCGCACGTGGAGGCCAAGGCGTCGCCCAATGGCGTGGGCCTCGTGAAGCTCATGGGCCGCCACTCGGGCTTCATCGCCTGCTATGCGTCGCTCGCCGAGCCCGACGCCAACTACGTGCTGATCCCCGAGGTGCCGTTCGTGCTCGACGGCCCGCGGGGCCTGCTCGAGCACCTGCTGCAGCGCGTTCGCACGAGCGGCCATGCCGTGATCGTGGCGGCCGAGGGGGCCGGCCAGGACCTGATGGCGGGCCTGCAGGCGGGCGTCGATGCCTCGGGCAACCGCCGGCTCAACGACATCGGCCAGCTGCTGCGGAGCCGGATCGCGGAGCACTTCTCGGCCGCCGGCGTGGAGCTCAACCTCAAGTACATCGACCCGAGCTACGCGATCCGCAGCGTGGAGGCGAACCCGTATGACAGCGTCTACTGCCTGAGGCTGGCGCAGAATGCCGTGCATGCGGCCCTCGCGGGCCGGACCGCGATGGTGGTGGGCCGGTGGCACGGCCGCTTCGTCCACATCCCGATGGCCCTGGCGGTGAGCCACCGCAATCAGGTGGAGCCGAGCGGCGATCTCTGGCTCTCGGTCCTCGAGGCCACCGGCCAGCCGCGGTCGTTCGTATAATCGCTACGGTTTTCGCCCTGACCACGGGAGGCCGCCCCGCCAACGTCAACGGCTGGGGGGCATCACGTTCAACGGCGGCTCGAGCAGCGGCGCGAAGTATGCGGTGAAGGCCGGCGCGCCGGACGGATCACCTGTCGGCATTTCGTACGCGCAGATGCCGGTGACATTCGCCACTTGGTTCTCCGCGGCCCGGTTCACCAACTGGCTGCAGAACGGCCAGCAGCCCAACTCGGCATCGATGGAAGACGGCACCTACCCCCTCCACAACCAGACGTCGGGCCCGATCCCGGCACGGAACTCCGGCACCGGCACCCAGGTGGCACTGCCGAGCCGCGACGAGTGGTACAAGGGCGCGTTCTATAACGGATCGAGCTATCTCACCTGGCCCTGCAACTCAAACACGGTCCCCACCAACACCGTCATCAATCTCTTCGAGCCGTGCGCCGCCAACGTCGGTGGCGCCGCCACGCCGACGGTCGGGCCGATCAACGTGGGGAGCTACCGCAACAGCCAGTCGGCGTACGGGCTGTTCGACATGCTGGGCAACGTGACGGAGTACAGCGACACCGGCGGCACGGAGGCCGCTGCCGGCAGGGTTCAGGTCTTCGGCGGGAGTTGGGCCACGCCGCTTTCTGAGATGACCAAGTGGAACGCCTCCGCGCCGCCGGTCTTTCGCAGTCCGACGAGTTCGACAGGCCAGATCGGCTTCCGCGTCGTCACGGTGCAGGCGGTGCCGGAGCCGTCGTCCGCCGCACTCGCGGCCACGGCACTCGCGTGCCTGGCAGGCTACCGCTGCCGGCAGCGGTGCAGCGTCATCACCGCATAGCCTGTGCCATAGGGCTGATGGTAGTCGTAGAGCGGGTAGTCCCACCACGAGCCGTCGGCATCCTGCACGTCGAGGATGATCCGCGCGAGGTTGCCGCGGTAGCCGTCGGCCACCTCCGCGGGCAGCTCATCGAGCACCCGCGCGGCGTAGTAGTGGCCGTAGAAGTAGAAGTAGCCCGCGACCTGGAAGAACGACTCGTGCGGGATCGGCCGCTTGCGGCCGAGTTCGAGCCAGCCGTTGCGGACGATGAGCCGGTCGAGCCACTCCTCGAGCACCGCGTCGCTCACCCGCTCGTCGCCCCAGAGTCGCAGCGCTAGATTGCAGGCCTGGCTGCGGCCGAGGCTGCCTCCCGGCCGGTTGACCGCCCGCCGCGGCTGCCACCGCAGATACGACCCGTAGAGGTAGCTGAAGTCGGGCAGCATCTGCGCCTCGGTCGCCTCGACGGCCCGCCGCACGAGGTCCGCGGGCGGCTCGATGCCGATGTCCCGCGCGTCGTGCATGGCGATCAGCACCGTGGCGTTCACGAAGCTCGTCGAGGACGACGCGGGCCGCTGCGTGCCGGCGGTGAAGTCGTAATACCCCCAGCCCCCCTGGGCCGACTCGTACTTCGCGAGCTTCTCGAACTGGCCGCGGATCAGCGACTCGATCCGCCCGCGGCGGGCCGCGTCGTCGGGCCGGCGGCCGTGCATCGCCACGAGGGCCTGGATGCCATAGGCGTGGGCCCAGACGTTGTAGATCATCGTCGGATCGTCGCGACGGACGTCGGGCAGATGCGCGAGCAGCCAGCGCTCGCCGCGGTCGATGGCGGCCGCGACGGCCGGCGAGCCGTCGTCCTCCTCGATCAGCGCCTGCACCGCCAGGGCCGTCGTCGCCGCGCGGAAGCCGAAGTGGGAGCCCACCCCGGCCATGATGTTGAGATCCTTGGTGCGTTCGGCCGAGCCGAACGAGCCGTCGGTATTCTGCTTGCCCACGAGGAACGCGCGACCCCGGGCGATCGCCGCGTCGAGTTCCTCGGCCGCCACGACCACGGGCCGCGACTTCCTCGCGGCCACCACGGCCGCGGCCGGCTCCGCCTCCGCGGTCGCCACCGGCTCGGCGCGGGCCGCCAGACCGGCCCACGCGATCGCGACGACGAGAACGGGCCGGAGGCTCACGGCTTGGTCGTTCGCACGCGGTCGCCCGCGGCGAGTCCCTCGAGGATCTCGGTGCGGCCACCGGCCGAGAGTCCGGCCTTCACCGGCTTCTTGGTCGGCTTGCCGTCGCCGCCCACCAGGAACACGTGCCGGGTGCCGTCGTCGTCGCGAAACACGCAGCCGCTCGGCACCGTCACCGCCTCGGGCCGCTTCGCCACCACGCAGCGCACGCTGCCCGTCATGCCGGGCAGCAGCTTCGGCCCGCCCTCCCTGGCGGCCACGGCAAACACCCCTTCGAACACGCCGTCGCGGGGCACCGGCAGAAAGGGCCCGAGCGTCACCGGCACGTCGGCGTCGGGATAGCCGGTCGGCTCCACGCGGCCGGCCAGGCCGGTGGCGAGCAGGTGCAGGTCCTTCTCGTCGAGCTTCACGCGAAACTGCAGCCGCGCCGGATCGAGCACGGTGAAGTCGAGCTCGCTCGGCGGCGTGGGCTGGCCGACCACCGCCTTGGCGGCGACCGCCGCCGTGTTCCAGACGCCGTCGCGGAATCGGCCGTAATACACCATGCCCGCCCGCGGCGACCGCAGCGTCGCGGCTTCCCGATCGGCCTCGAGTTCCGCGAGCCGCCGCAGCGACTCGGCCCGCTCGTGTTCCTGCTTGGCGACGGCGAGCTTCTTCTGAGCGAGCTGCATGGGGAGCGTCGCCTTGGTCTTCTCCACGGCGATCGCCGCCCGCTCCGCGGCCCGCCGCGTCTCGATCTCCCGGCGGGGAATGCCGAGAAGCAGCGTCTCTTCGGAGTTCTCCATGATCCGCTTCAGCGACTGCTCCGCCTGGACGACGTCGAACCGCGTCCGCTGGAGGATCATCTCCTCCGTGTCCTCGGTGAGGTCCTTGTCCTTGTACATCTTCTCGAGCTGCCCGAGCTCTTCGCGGGCGTATTTCAGCCGCTCCTCGGCCGCCCGCACCGCGAACCGTGCCTGCTCCTCCGCCGCGGCCTTCTCCACGGTGAGGAACCGGGCGAGATCCTCGGC
>Ga0114977_10000959_pt1 | contig 19086 bp, 17 predicted proteins | sample S_130805_MF_Meta_FD_87026 | JGI IMG/M metagenome (GOLD analysis project Ga0114977, IMG submission 87026) | Freshwater microbial communities from Lake Simoncouche, Canada to study carbon cycling - S_130805_MF_MetaG | ecosystem: Environmental > Aquatic > Freshwater > Lake | place: Lake...
CCCGCTAAAGGAAAAGGTTTTATAAATCCTGAAGAATTGCCTCTTCATTCAGAAAAGTGGCTTGCGGATAAAGTCACAATCGGTTCTTTTTCGATATCACCGGCTCTTTTTGCAAAGCTTAGTATTCAGTCAGAGCTTATGCAGATGATGGATGAGAATTTTAAAAAGCTTCCCCCTGAGGGCCAGATGGCGTTTAAGTTGGTTAAGGGGGGCTATTTCTTTGGGCTGGATCCTGAAAAGCCAAATATTGGTGATTTGCGTGTTAGCTTTAAGTCATCTGGAGCTGCTGCTGTTAGTATAGTTGCCCAGCAAGTAGGTGGTTCGTTGAATCCTTATATTGGCAAGAAAGGCGCGATTGGTATTTTGCGTCAGGGAAATGCCGATCTAAAAATTCTTTTGAAAGATGTCGATTTAGAAACAAGCTTTCTAACACTGCTTATATCGTTACTGATGGCGTGTTTGTTCGGAGTTATTGGTGTATTTATTATCATTGGAAAAAACCCGCTCTCAAGAAATAAATCTCGGTCAAAAAATGTTGAGGAGTCAGATCGGAGCCAGAAAAAGCAGAAAAAGCACACTGATAAAAAAGAGGAGGAAGTTGTCCAAGAGGCTATTTCAGAAGAAACGAATTTTATAGAAAATGATGATTTCAATGAATATGAGTCTGATGTTGACGGGTCTTTTATGGAAGAGCCGAATAATACGATAGATGTTAATAATATTGATACCTCACCAGAGTCATATGACGTTCAAAATAATATTTTGGACGAGATCAAACACAACATAGCCCCCCCACCTTCGTCACATGAGCTTGAATTTACCAGTCCTGATCAAAAAATCGAAGTGAACGAGCAATTTTTGAATGAGCAATTACAGGAGTTTGGTATTGTAGATAAGAATGGTGATAAAATTCCTGATTCGCATGATATGCAAGCGTCTAATGTTCAGCAGGATGCGTTGGAGAATTCTTTTGCCAGCCAGGAGATTAAAGAACCTGAGCATTCTGGATTTGGTACGACAGGTGGTCTAGATTTTGAACTTGGAGCATTAAACTCAGGACCAGAAGTTGTAGAAAATCAGGCCTTATCGCTTGTTTATGAAGTCCCAGTGCAAGAATTGCAATTGGATCAAGGCTTAGAGTTAGATCTTCCTAAAGCCATTCATGAGGAGGTTCCTGTTGCGGTGCCCGAGCCTTCAAGCGAAGCTGCTAGGGTGGCATATAATGATTCAGAAGTTCAGGATTATTCAGAAATGCCTGAGAATGTTGCTTTTCTAGCCGAAATTGAGTTGGAACAGGATGTGCGCCCTGAAAAGAAGCAGGCAAGAAGTGAAGATACAAAGCCAACCCCTTTCATAGATTTTTATCCTGAGAAAAATGACACATTGAAACAAGAGGCTGTTATCGCTTCGGGTGGCGTGCAAGAAGAAGTTGTGATTGGGGGGCTAATTAATCAGGGCTTGCAAAATATATCTGCTGAAGAGCTTATAACGGATGGCCAACAAGCATATAATATGCCGGCTTCACCTCCTAAACCTAATTACAACCAAGCCGTTACAAATGAAAATACTCTAGCGGGTGATTTGGAAAATAGACCTGCACCTGCGCCCAAGATTATCCCGCCTCCTCCGGATTTAGAAAGTTTACTTGCTTATGTGAGCCCTCCTTCTATTGTTAAGGCAAAAGTTCCAGAGCATGCTGTTAAAGCAAAAGTTCCAGAGCCTACTTTTGACTTGCCTCCATTACCAGGTGATTTTGATCCTAGTGTAGAAATGCAATCTCCACATACTCATGAGAGTCCTTTACATGAGGATTATAATAATGTAGAGGGAGAGGCGTTTTCTCCGGAAGAGGATGACGCACATTCTCCTTTTGGAGATAGTTTAGATGATCCATTTGCCACCCACGATAATGAGAATAAATAAAAATGAGTTTTACTAAAGAGCAAATACTAGAAGAATTTAGCGCAGCTGGCGCAATATTGAAAGGACATTTCATATTGTCTTCGGGTTTACACAGCGATACATACTTGCAGTGCGCAAGGGTTCTTATGGATGCCAAAAGGGCAGAAAAATTGTGTCAGGAGCTTGCCAGAATAGTGATTAAAAATTTAGGAAATGATACTGTTGATATTGTTGCTGCTCCCGCAATGGGCGGAGTGGTTGTTGGCTATGAAATGGGTAGGCAGCTTGGCAAACCATCTATTTTTTGTGAACGGGAAAATGGCGAGTTTGTTTTTAGGCGTGGTTTTGCAATAGAAAAAGGCGTTAATGTGCTGGTGGTTGAGGATGTTGTAACCACGGGAAAGTCTTCTCTTGAGGCTATCAATTGTATTCGCAATCACGGAGGGAACGTGGTTGCAGAAGCTTGCCTTATAGATAGGAGCAACGGTGCAGCCAATCTTGGTATACCTCTTTTTGCCTTGACATCATTAGAGGTTAAAACGTTTAATGCTGAGAATTTGCCGCCCGAACTTGCTGCAGTTCCAGGGGTTAAACCAGGAAGTCGCTGGCTCGCGGGTGCGAAAATGTAATTCTTATAGCTCCAGAAAACAAAATTCATTAATTGTTGGCCCTGCGATAAAGCGAAATAACTATTGAATAAAGGCACATAATTGTACTATATTGAAACAAGCGCAGGTTGCGCAGGTATAAGTCTGTAGATAAAATTGTAACAGGCTGGGGATTGTAAGTTGTTTTTATGGGATTATTCAGAAAAAAAGCAACGGAAGACTCTATAGAGCTTAAAAAAAACTGGTATGCAGACCGCTACCAGACGGTTGTTGTACAGAGGAATTTTCTTGCCCTTGTGACAATAGTTTCCCTTGCGGGAATAATATTCTCAGTTCTTTCTGTGGTTAAAATAACAGCTAGCAAAACAATAGAACCATTCGTGATTGAAGTTGAGGAAAAAACTGGTATCACTAATGTGATTAGGCCGCTCCAGAAGGAGAAGTATGCCTTTGATGAGGTGTTGAGGAGATATTTTATTTATCAATATGTTACAAAAAGAGAGTCATACGATTTAGCTTCATTTGACTATAATTATTTTACCTTTGTAAGACTTTTATCTGATGCGGGTGTTTATTCGGCATTTAGAAAAGACGTAAACGCAACGAACGCTAGTAGCCCTGTAAGATTAGGTTCTGCGCAAAGAACTGTCAAAATAAAATCAATCACCTTCCCGCCACCCGTTACTGGTCAATCTGGCTTTGTTTCCCAGATTCGCTTTAAGTCAGAAGACCCTCTATCAGGAGTTAAGAATAAAGTGATAACAATGAATTTTGATTATTTTGATTTGTCGCTTAATCAAGAGGATAGGGCTGTTAACCCCCTTGGATTTCAAGTAACAGGATATAGAGTTGATGATGAAATTTTGCAATAAGTTTCTATTTATTAATTTGTTTGTGATGCTTATGTTCATCGCAGGTAATGCTTTTGCATTTATGCCTGTTGCGACAGATAGCCGCATAAAGACTTTGGTTTATAATGAGAATGATGTATTCCATATCGTTGTGCACTATGGGTACCAATCCAGCATAGAATTCGCCAAGAATGAGGACATTCAAACATTGTCTCTAGGTAACTCATTTGCATGGAAATATAGTACTGTTGGCAGGAGACTTTTTCTTTCTGCCCTTGAAGGTGCGGCGCACACAAATATGACTGTAATCACTAATAAGAGGACATACCAATTTGATCTTGAATCAAAAGACCCTTCAGCAGGAGTTGATGATGAGTTAGTTTATGTGGTAAGGTTCTTTTATCCTGATTCAAGTTTTGATACTCCAGTACCAAAGGTTGATACAAAGAAATTCTTGCCCGATCCAATAGCTGCAACAATTGCGCCTATGCCCCAGAAGCATAATAATTTCAATTACAGCCTTACAGGGCCTGATTCTATTGCTCCAATAAAAGTATTTGACGATGGAAATAATACATTTCTGCAATTTAAGAATAATAATGCAGACATACCCAATATTTTTATTGTTCAAGGGGATGGTAGTGAAGTCAGGGCATCATATTCACGTGAAAGGGAGTATATAGCAATCAAGAGATTGATAAAGAAATTGGCCTTACGTTTACAGAAAGACCTTGTTTATGTTTATAATGATGGTGGGGGGAATCAGTGATGAATAAAAGACCTCCCAACGAAGAGAATAATGACATATTTGTCGGGGAAGATGCAATTCCAGGCCAATATAATGATGAGCTATCTCAGGATCCTAACCTAATAGGTGCTGTTGGCGAAGACATGCAGACTTTCCAGGCTGATGAAGTGGAAATAGAGAATCCGGTGTCGCAAGTTGCATCTCCACCAGCAAAAAATATATTGATTTTTGGTGTCCTGATCGTTGTATCAATTGTATTTTTGTATAAATTTATTTTTAAAGAAAGTGATAAGACTATAGCTGAGAAGCAGAAGGCTGAAGAAATTGCAGCGCAGCCCGTGAGTACTGCCAAACCTGCTACTCCTCCTGGCCCTGCGCCGCAAGTAAATATTGGAGTTGTGGATACGCCTGAATTGCCGGCAGGAGCCGACGATAGTTTACAATCGCTACCTCCTCTTCCTGCAACCCCTGAGATGCCAGCTGCAGCTCCGGCACCTCAACCTGATTCTGCAAACAATAAGCTGATGATGCCATCCGCTCCTGCTCCGGTTATAGTGCAGGAACCTGCAAAAACAGATGATATAGCCAAGGATGCTATAAAAGATGCGGCGTCAGAGCAATCTGCTATTACAGAAGAGTCAAAACCAGCTGGTCCAAGCGAGGAGGAAGTAGAGGCGCAAATGCGTGCGAAAGAGTTAGCAAAAAGAAAAATGGGAATGTTGGTAATGAACGGGGGTGGAACTCCCAAAGATAATTCTGCAACTAAAGCTACGGTCACTTCCACTACGGTCACTAAAGTTGGTGACCTTAGCTTAATGATATTGCAAGGAAAAATGATAGAGGCGGTGCTGGAGACAACTATAAATACTGATCTTCCCGGTAGTTTGCGTGCTGTAATTAATAGAGATATTTATGCCGAAGCTGGAAAAAATATTTTAATACCTAGTGGCTCAAGGTTAATAGGTAGTTATAGTAATGGGGTTGCAGTAGGACAGCAGAGGCTTTTGGTCTCATGGGGAAGAATTATAAGGCCAGATGGAGTCAGTGTAAGCATAGCTTCTCAGGGAACAGATCAGCTTGGACGCTCCGGAATGGCAGGCATCCTTGATAATAAATATAAGGAGATGTTTGCAAACGCCTTCCTTACAAGCACCGTTGCAATAGCTTCTACACTTGCACTATCTGGCACGCAAAAAACTGTTACATCATCTACAAACTCTGGCTCTACTTCAACGGGAGGAGGATCAACAACAACCCAAGCTGCAACACCTACAGATGCAGCAATATTGCAGGGTGTCCAGAACATAACAAACGTTGGTAATCGTATTACCATAAGTGAATCTACAAACCCTACTATTATAATAAACCAGGGCGCAAAAATATTGGTTTATGTGAATCAGGATGTTACTTTTCCAGCCTCTTTTGTGAACGCAGTTTCTAATATGAATTAAGGTTTAATATGAGCAATGCTGCTTTAGAGACCTATCTGCAACCACTTAGGGAAGTGTTTGCTGAAGATGGTGTTGCGGAGATATCTATAAATAAACCTGGCGAAGCCTGGATTGAAAAGCGTGGGGATATGTCCAAAATCATAATCCCTGAGCTAGATTTTGAACATTTAAAAGGTTTAGCGCGACTTATAGCGCAATCTACAGAGCAAAGAATAAGTGAAGAGGCTCCACTTTTATCAGCAACACTGCCTAATGGATTCCGTATACAAGTTGTATTCCCACCTGCATGTGAAGCGGGAACTGTTGTTATGTCGATCAGAAAGGGCTCTACCCTAAACTGGACATTGGATGATTACGAAAAATTAGGTGCGTTTACACATACTTCAGTTGAGGAGGTTGAAGATCCTAATGATGCAGAGCTTACCAGGATGCTTGATGAGAATCGTATTAAAGACTTCCTTATAAATTCCGTTAAATGGAAAAAAAATATAATAATTAGCGGTGGTACCTCAACCGGCAAAACAACATTTACCAACGCCTGCCTAAAATCAATACCAGAGGAAGAAAGGCTTATCACTGCGGAAGATGCAAGGGAAATAGTATTAGATTGCCATCCTAACAAAGTGCATCTGCTGGCTTCAAAGGGAGGGCAAGGCAGGGCAAAAGTAACAACTCAGGAATTGATAGAGGCATGCTTACGCCTTCGTCCGGACAGGATTATAGTTGGAGAGTTGCGTGGAACAGAAGCTTTCAGTTTCCTTAGGGCAATTAATACCGGTCACCCTGGTTCGATCTCAACTTTGCACGCTGACACCCCTGAAATGGCATTAGAGCAATTAAAGCTTATGGTAATGCAGGCAGGTTTAGGAATGCCTCCTGCAGAAGTTAAGCAATATATTTTACAGGTAGTTGATGTGGTAGTGCAATTAAAAAGGACTGGCAAGGTGCGTCATATTTCCGAAATATATTTTAAAGGCCGTAGGAAATTAGAAGCATAACCAATTTTGCTGCTTACCAGTTGCTACTTATACCAAATTATTATAATAATGATGTTTAATTGAATTTATATTTTTGTCTTTGCAATCTACTATATTTATTTAGCACGCCAGCAACTATAAACTAGTAAGAATCAAATGAAACAATGGAAGAATTATTAAGAAAGTTACGGAATTTTACGATCATATCACTGTTATTTATAATAACAGTGGCGCTGTGTCTGATGTTTTCTTCGGTCCTAGTAGCTTTAGCCATTTCCGATCCAAAGACTATAAAATTTACCGGCGACATATTCACTGATGCCCCGCATTTTTTCTTTCATTTTACTCATTGGTGGGAACAATGGTGGATTCACCGTTCACAAATAACCCTGCAATATAAATCGTTCTTTGTCTTAAAACTTTTTTCGTTAACGATACTGCCATTTATTACCCTTGGCTCGCTTGGCTGGAGATTCCGTGCGCCATTAATGGACTGGAGGCCATTTAAAAAGGCGGAGTCAATTCATGGTGATGCTGCATGGGCAGATGAGCCAGCTATTAAGAAGGCTGGTTTGCGTGCAGAAAAAGGCATGCTTATGGGGCGGGATACCCACGGCAAATTACTTGTGGCAGGCGGCTACCAACACGCACTTTTATTTGCACCTACAGGATCTGGTAAAGGTGTGGGCTTTGTAATCCCCAACCTTTTATACTGGGATGAATCTGTCTTTATTCATGACATTAAACTTGAGAACTATGAACTCACAAGTGGCTGGCGAAAAAATAAACTTGGCCAGAATGTTTATCTGTGGAATCCGGCTTCTGCTGACGGAAAAAGCCATTGTTACAACCCTCTGGAATGGATAAGTAAAAAGCCAGGACAAATGGTCGATGACGTACAAAAAATTGCAACAATTTTGCTACCGAAAGTAAGTGACTTCTGGGAAAGTGAGGCAAGAAGTCTTTTTGCAGGTATTGTCTTATATTTATGCGCTGCTCCTGAGAAGCTCCAGTCATTCGGCGAAGTGGTGCGTACAATGCGTAGTGATGACGTTGTATATAACCTAGCGGTGGTGCTCGATACAATAGGCAAGCAAATTCATCCTGTTGCCTATATGAACATCGCTGCCTTCTTACAAAAAGCTGATAAAGAGCGTTCTGGCGTTATATCAACTATGAACTCTAAATTAGAGCTTTGGGCAAATCCTATTATTGACTCGGCAACAGCAAGTAGCGATTTTAATATACATAAAGTAAAGCGCGAACCGACAACGATATATGTTGGTTTGTCACCGGATAACATTAAGCGTTTAGAGCCGCTTATGCAGATTTTTTATCAACAAGCCGCAACTTTCCTTACGCGCCAAATGCCGACCGATGAAGATAAGTATGGCGTTATGTTCATGTTGGACGAGTTTCCAACCCTTGGGAAGATGGAGCAATTTAAAACCGGTATTGCATATTTCCGTGGTTATAAAGTACGACTTTTCCTGATTGTACAAGATACCGAACAATTAAAAGATATTTATGAAGCGGCTGGGATGAACTCATTTCTTTCAAACGCAACATTCCGTATTACTTTCGCGGCGAACAACGTGCAAACAGCAGAACTTATTTCTAAAATGGTTGGCAACAAAACTGTCGAACAAATTTCTGCCAACAAACCTAAATTCCTTGACCTCAACCCTGGTTCACGTTCGTTGCACGTTTCACACACACAAAGAGCTTTGTTACTGCCACAGGAAGTGATGATGCTTGATAAGGATGAGCAGATCCTGCTTATTGAAGCAAGTCCTCCAATCAAATCTAAGAAAATAAAATATTTCCAAGATCCTATGTTTATCAAGCGCCTGCTTCCGCCAATTGAAGTGCCGATCCAGGAGCCATTTGATGCCCGTAAACATGCAGAAGCGCAGCCTCCTAAGCCTCCTAAGCCAGCCCAGCCACCTGCTGCAGCTTAAAGCGGCAAATTAACATCTTGCACTTCATGCTAAATCTAGTAAAATCAACAATATAAAGAGTTTATGCTGAAAAACTGATATGAAAAAATTCTCTGTTCCTTGTAATTTTGGCGGCGCTACTTCTCCTTTCTCGATATATATTGGGGAGCCTGAGAAGGAGCACCATCCTTTGCACTTCCAGGCGGAGTGGCTAACTAACCACCGCGGCGGAACTATCTCACCAAAAGTTATGGAAAGTGTTGCTAGCTTGCATGAAATTGCGAAAAAGAATAACGTTTCGCTTGAGGAGCTATGCGTATATGCGCTTAGTGAATTTGGTGATAAGCTACAAAATGCAGAAGCAGAAGGCGAAGCTGCACCACCTCCTCCACCAGCACCAAAGCCAAAAAGTTAGCTATTTTATCTTATATATATTTTCGGGAAAATTTGAATACTATGCCTCGTATGCAGAAATCTTGGCATTGCTCGTTAATTATTCTATGAAAGTCTTACAGCAACATCATGTTCTTCCATATATTTTTTCACCTGTGCTACTGTAAATTTACCAAAATGGAACACAGATGCAGCAAGCAGGGCTGATGCATGGCCTTCCTTAACGCCATCAACAAAATCCTGAAGCTCTCCTACTCCGCCCGATGCTATAACTGGAACCGTAACACTATCAGATATTGCCCTTGTAATTTCATTATCAAAACCCTTCGCCGTGCCATCCCTATCCATTGATGTTAGAAGAATTTCGCCTGCTCCATATTCCACCATTCGCTGCGCCCATTTTACAGCATCTAAACCGGTAGGGTTCCTGCCACCATGTGTAAATATTTCAAAGCGGTCATTCGCACGTTTGGCATCAACTGCTACCACTATACATTGTGCCCCAAACTTAGCGGAAGCCTCCCTGACAAATTCAGGATTATTAACGGCTGCAGTATTAATTGAAACTTTATCAGCGCCTGCTAATAATAATTTGCGGATATCATCAACAGTTCTAACCCCGCCACCAACAGTCAGTGGCATGAAGCACTGCTCGGCAACTTTTCTCACCACTTCAAAAATAGTTTCTCTGTTATCAGAAGAGGCTGTAATATCCAGAAAACAAAGCTCGTCGGCTCCTTGCATGTCATAAATTTTGGCCTGGGCTACAGGGTCACCTGCGTCCACCAAATCTACAAAATTCACACCTTTGACCACACGGCCATCTTTTACATCAAGGCAGGGAATGATTCTGGTTTTTAACATTATTATGCTGCAATTTTTAGGGCTTCTTCAATATTAATTCTGCCGTCATACAAAGCTCTGCCGACAACAACGCCGCATACACCTGCTTCTTCAATAGCTTTTATTGCCTTAATATCATCAATTCCGGCCACTCCGCCTGAGGCAATCACCGGAATGTTTATAGCTTTTGCAAGGGAAGTGGTACCCGATAAGTCAACACCTTGCAACATTCCATCACGTGCAACGTCGGTATAAAGAATCGCTGCCACACCAGCATCTTCAAATTTGCGGGCAAGTTCTATAACGCTAACTTCTGAAGTTTCGGCCCAGCCTTCAACGGCTACTTTTCCGCCTTTGCCATCCACACCTACCACAATTTTACCTGGGAATTTATTGCAAGCTTCCATTACAATTCCTGGATTACGCAGGGCAATAGTACCAAGGATAACCCTTGTCACACCGGCATCAAGCCAGCGCTCTATTGTTGAAATATCCCTTATTCCACCGCCAAGTTGCACAGGAATTTTTACAGATGAGATAATTTCTTTTACAGGAGAAATATTCACTGGCTTTCCTTCGAAAGCTCCATTTAAATCAACCACATGGATCCATTTGAAGCCCTGTGACTGAAATTTTACGGCTTGTTCTGCTGGTTCGTTATTAAAAACAGTCGCACGATTCATTTCGCCCTTTTCTAAGCGAACGCACACACCATCTTTTAAATCTATAGCTGGGAAAATTATCATAAATAATGCGCTTTAAGGAACTATCATTGTGCCAGTGCCATGCTCTGTAAACAATTCAAGCAACAGAACATGTGGAATTCTGCCATCTAAAATATGCGCCGCCTCAGTATGGTTACTTAAGGCATCCATACAAGTTTCCACTTTTGGGATCATCCCGCCGGAAATAGTACCATTTCTGATAAGCTTTTGCGCCTCATTAAATGTGAGGTGGCTAATTAATTTGCCTTCTTTATCAAGCACCCCAGGTACATCAGTTAGCATGATAAGCTTATGGGCGGCAAGTGCCGCAGCAATTGCACCAGCAGCGCTATCTGCATTAATATTATATGTTTCACCATTATCACCAAGGCCAATCGGTGCAATAACCGGGATAATATCTGATTCCTCAAAGAAAACCAGGGCTTCCGGGTTAATGTCTGTTGGCTCTCCAACAAAACCAAGGTCAAGAATTTGCTCTATATTTGAATCAGGGTCTTTCTTAGTGCGGCGTAACTTGCGAGCTGAAATTAAATTACCATCTTTTCCAGAAATACCCATCGCTATGCCACCAGCAGCATTTATCTCTGTTACTATTTGTTTGTTAATAGAGCCGCTTAATACCATTTCAACAATTTCAACTGTTGCAGCATCTGTAACACGCAGGCCATCAATAAATGAGCTTTGTATTTTTAATTTCTCAAGCATTTGACTGATTTGTGGCCCGCCGCCATGTACTATTATGGGGTTAATGCCGACCTGCTTTAAAAGCACCACATCACGGGCGAATGTTTGGGCAAGTTCTTTATTTCCCATTGCGCTGCCGCCATATTTTATTACGAAAGTTTCACCTGCAAACTCACGCATATAAGGCAGGGCTTCAGAGAGAAGCTCGGCTTTGGCTATTTGTTCCTTTGTTGCCTTTGGTGCGGCTGTTTTTTTTATTGTCATATTTCCTACCCACTACTTCAGCATTGCAAGCTCTGCCCTCAGAGTTTCAATCCCGTAACCTTCGCGACTACTTGTGGCAATTATTTCCGGGTGCATCGCCGTATGTTTCTTTGCGCTTGCCTTTATAGCAGAAATTATTTTTTCCACATCATCTTTTTTTACCTTATCAACTTTTGTCAGGATAATTTGATAAACCACTGCACATTCATCCATTAATTTCATGATTTCAACATCCCCAGGCTTTAAATCGCGCCGAGAATCTATTAATAAACATATCCTTTTTAAGTTGTGACGACCACGCAAATAATCACGCGTGAAGCCTGTCCAGTCTTCAATTGAAGCTTTGGATGCCCTTGCATAGCCATAACCAGGAAGGTCAACCAGTACCAAAGCTTCACGCAATTTGAAGAAATTAAGCTGTTTAGTGTGGCCAGGATTGTGGGACGTGCGAACAAGAGTCCTGCGGCCTGTTAGGGCATTTACAATACTTGATTTTCCAACATTTGATGCTCCGGCAAAGGCTATTTCAGGCAGGTTGTTTACTGGCAGATTGCTCACAGCTGTTGAGCCAGCAATAAATTTGCATTCACCGCTGAATAAATGGTTGGCCAGCTCTATTTGTTCTTCAGTATATTCCATTATAGGGACTAGGTGCTAGGGGTTAGGAAATTAGGATATAAAGCAATTAGGGTAAAAATACAATAAAATTAGAATCCTGTAATTAGCAGTCGCAACCCCTCTGGTCCCCAGGCTCTCTTATATAACTCCATGAGCACGGAAAGAATAATGGCCTTTTGAAGAGATTATTATATGATCGTGCAGCTTAACTCCAACGGCCTCTGCCGCCTGTATAATCTGTTTTGTTATTTGGATATCTGCTGTTGATGGCCTGGTATCTCCACTGGGATGGTTATGCACCATAATTATTGCACTCGCCTCTAGCTGTAGTGCGCGTTTCACGACTTCACGTGGATATACTGGGGTTTGGTCAATAGTCCCATATTCTTGTAGTTCATCGGCAATAACGACGTGTTTTTTATTAAGAAAAAGCAGCCGGAACTGTTCCTTTTTCAAATGCCCCATTGTGGCGCGGCAATAATCCAGAAGAGCTTTCCAGCTTTGTAGGATTGGTTTTTCATCAATATCATGTTTTAAAAGGCGTTCGGCTAACTCCTGCACAACTTTTAACTGAGCCAGAACAGCATCATTAACCCCTTTTACCTGCCGTAATTCTTCATTATTCGCAGTTACAACGCCGGCCAGATTCTCAAACCGTAGTAAAAGTTGCTTGGCAAGTGGTTTAACATCACTGCGTGGGGTGGCGGCAAATAGCATAATTTCCAGTAATTCATAATCAGGTATAATGCCCTTTCCAGAATTAAGGAATCGCTCACGCAGGCGTTGCCTGTGCCCTGTATAGTGGGGTTCGGCCTGTTTTGGTTGTGTTTTTGTTAAAGACATAAAAATTTTTATTAAATGCAAAATCAACTACATATCTACGAGGCTTTTAAAGGAAACGCAACATTTGTGAGTATTTTGCTTAAGTTAAGAAGGCAAAAATACATTTATTATGATTATTAAGCCTTAATCTTCTCAAACGCCTTAGCGCCTATAAAAACTATTGAACCATTTAAATAAAAATGTTATAAGGCTCGCGGCCGCGGCTATTTGTTAATTTTTCGGTGTGTGCGCTCAAATGCAAAGTAGAACTCGTCATTTATTAATTCGTTCTGCTAACTCTTATGTTAGACAAGAAGTTAGACCGCGCTCTTTTTCACAAACTACAAAAGCTTTATCGCCTATTGAATCGCCTGGACGCAAAACTGTGTTAATTATAGGCGGCAGAAGTCAGCTTGGAGAGGCTTTAAGAGCGCGCTTTCTAGCTGCTGAGTGGGATGTCGTTTGCACAACACAGGGCAAAGCAAACCACAAATTTGATGACAAAGGATTTCATTTGCATGGTGGTGTTGATATTGGCAAGAAAGAAGCGCAAACAAAGGAATATTGGAATAAATTATTTTCAGAAGTGTCTGGTAAATACGGCCCTATACACACAGTAGTTAACTGCGCCGGTATTTCCATTAATGACCCAAATGCAGGTTATTCTATGGACGATGTTAACGCAAAGCCTGTAAAGCCTATGTTAGAGGCTGCTATAGATCGAGAGATACCAAGATTTACACAGATATCGACTCAGGCCGTTAAGTATAAAAAAGTTCGCAAATCAGGAACATACGCCGGATCAAAATGGCTTGCAGAAAAAAACATCAAAGAAACAACGCGAATCGGTACAAAAGGGACAAAAGTTACAATAGTTCGACCAGATTTGATTATTTCTTCAAATAACCCCGGGCATTTTGGCGGCCCGCAAAGAATGTCAGGCCCACCATTTAAATTCACTGCAGGGAAAGATCCAAAAAACGCTGGCAAGACTATATTGCAGCTTGTTTCCGCATATGATGTTTCAGATGCGATTGTAAACATATCAGAAGGAAACTTAAACACACCTCAGCCAATTGATATGTGTGGACCTGAAATGCATACAATAGGCGGATTACAAAATTTGTTTAAAGAGCGCAGACGAGAAAGATATATTGTTGGACTAAAATTACCCACTAGTGCTTTAAGGCATGCAACAAAAATTCATCCTAAGGGAGCATTTGAGCCTGACCATTTAGATTTAATCGAGCACCATGAAAAAGATAAGATTGGCAAAGTTAATAACGACAAATTTGCTCGGATAGTTGCTTTAAGCAGGCCCGAAAATAAAGATAGCCCATTACTTACTATAAAAGAAACTATGGAATTTTCCAAAAGGCCAGCTTATGGAAATCATGATATTGGCCACTATACCGCAGAACTTTTACACAAAACTAAAATGAAAGATGTGCTGCCACTTATATCAGGGGCCGCGGATGGCGTGTGGCGATCAAGAATAGATTTTGACCCACATGATAAATTTAGAAACAGATATAAAAAAGAAGGCAAAGAACCTCCTTTTGATCCATAAGTGCAGACAGGGCATCTACTTGTGGCAGGAGTTGCTGCTGTCGGGTTAACAACTTTGGCTCAAAAGAAACGCAAGGAAGAAAAGGGCATAGAAGTTTCTAAGGATGATAATTATAGACAGTGTGATTTTGCTAATAAAGTTGCTACACAAGAAAAGCGGCGATATGTGTGAGCAGATTCTTGCTGAAAACACAATCTAAACGCTTTGCAAAGTAAGGCCGTTTAGTTTATTGCATTAGATCACAGGCATCTAATAGAATCCAAAGGCTAAATAGTTTATGGAAGTTTCTACTTTTATTACCGCAACGACGTGGATATTGCCGGTTATATTAGCAGTGACCCTGCATGAAGCTGCGCATGGCTGGATGGCAGAGAGGTTTGGTGACAATACTGCAAGATTGCTTGGCAGGATAACATTTAATCCCCTAAAACATATAGACCGTGTTGGTACGATACTGCTACCAGGACTTTTAGTGCTAACTAATTCGCCAGTATTATTTGGATATGCAAAACCAGTGCCGGTTAACTTCCAAAATTTGCAACCCCAGCGGTTGGGTATGCTTTGTGTTGCTTTTGCAGGGCCCGCAACAAACATCTTATTGGCCTTGGCAAGTGCTTTATTACTAATAAATTATGGAACCACAACGGTTGCAAATCTATCCTGGTGGCAGCATAACCTTATCAATTCACTTTCTATAAACATTGCATTGGCGGTTTTTAATATGATACCAATCCTCCCACTTGATGGAGGGCGGGTTTTAAGGGCAGTCTTGACAGGAGAAGTTGGCAATAAATACGCAAGCACAGAGCGCTATGGAATGTTAATAGTAATCGGGATGATATTTATCTTACCAATGCTTGGATTAAATTTTGTTATGGATATGTTGTTGTTTATAAATAAATTTTTGATAAATAATATTCTATATATATCTGGAAATTAGTGAAGATCATTTTCACAGTAAGAATTGGTTATTGCCAGATTTTCTGAGGAATAAATTTATCTAGCTAGACAAAAATCACGATGGTATTCTTATCCGCAATGAGCTATTGGTTCATAGTAATAAAAAAAAGCATTGAGAATCATGATAAAATTCATAAAATTTATATTCGGTTTAATGATTTCAGGAGTAATTGTTATGTTGCCTTCTAAAAGTACAAGCGCTGAACAAGTTGGAAGTGCTTATGATTATTCATTCACAACACTTCAAGGGGAAGAGCCCTTGCCGCTGTCTAAGTTTAAAGGCAAGGTTCTGCTGGTTGTTAACACCGCCTCTAAATGTGGCTTTACTAAGCAATATGAAGGTTTAGAGTCTCTTTATAAAAAATATAAGGATCAGGGTTTAGTAATACTAGGTGTACCAAGCAATGATTTTGGCAAACAGGAGCCAGGAACTTCTGAAGAAATTGCGAGTTTTTGCAAAATTAACTATGGCGTAACTTTCCCCATGGCTTCTAAGCAGGTGGTTAGTGGCGACGATGCCCACCCATTTTATAAGTGGGCTGCCACAACTCTTGGTTTTGGCACAGCACCAAAATGGAATTTCCATAAATATCTGGTAGATAAAAATGGTCATCTTGTTGATTATTTCAACTCGAATACCGCCCCTGATGAGGAAAATCTTGTCAGCGCAATCGAAGCTTTATTAAAATAAATGCCAAACAAAATGCCAGCACTATTCATGGGCCATGGATCGCCTATGAACGCTATTGAAGATAATGAATTTAGCCGTGGTTGGAAAAAATTGGCATTGAGCCTTCCTAAACCAAAAGCCATTCTTTGTGTTTCTGCCCATTGGGAAACTAATGGCGTTTATATTACATCTTCTGCAAAGCTCAAAACAATCCATGATTTTGCAGGGTTTCCAAAAGCTCTTTTTGATGTAGAATATAATGCAAATGGTAGCCCTGAGCTTACAAAACGCATTAGTGATTTGGTAAAAATAGCGCCTGTTACTTTAGATAATGCAAGGGGCCTGGATCATGGAGTGTGGAGCGTGCTTCTGCCTATGTACCCAAACGCAGATATACCAGTTGTGCAGCTAAGCCTTGACAGAACAAAGCCCGCCTCATTCCATTATAATCTGGCAAAAGAACTTGCTCCGTTAAGGAACGAAGGCATACTTATTATAAGCAGCGGTAATATTGCTCATAATCTGGGTTTATTTAACTTTAATGCAGCCAGCTCATATGAATGGGCAACAAGATTTAATGATAAAATTAAAGAATATATAGCTTCTGGAAGCCACCAATCATTAATTGACTATACATCTTTAGGGCAAGATGCCGCTTTATCGGTACCAACAGCTGAGCATTATTTACCGCTTTTATATATTGCTGGGCTGCAGGAGTTGGATGATAAAATTTCATTCTTTAATGATAAAGTCGTAAGTTCTATATCTATGACGTCATTTGCCATTAGTAAATAGCCCAAATTATAGCGCAATCTCCACTAAAGCAACTGCTCGGATATCAACGCATAGGTTTTTTATACTTACCTCGGCTTTCGCATAGTTATATTATCATGTTGCTTTTAATGCACACATAAGCTCTGGTAAGGCTTTTGTATATTGGGAAGATAATTATCAATCATAAGTGGAATAATAGATAGACTATTTTGTGGCTTTGAAGGGGTGACCACACATACATCACACAAAATGCGATATTTTCCTTTGACATTCTGGCACTTGGTATTTATAGATACTAACCGCACTTTAGGATGCTAATTTCTAAAGTGTTTAATTTCTAACCTTGCGCTGGTAGCTCAGTTGGTTAGAGCACCGCTCTGATAAGGCGGGGGTCGGAGGTTCAAGTCCTCCTCAGCGCACCATTTTAAACCACCCTTAAACTTTTCAGCATAATAAATAGCCTAACAGATTTTCTGTGTAATGATTTAGCACTGAGCCACTAAATTAAAATAATCGTACACTTAATAAATTTATATGCTATAAGATGCGACTACTTTTAGTGTGCTGCTGTAGCTCAGGGGTAGAGCACCACATTGGTAATGTGGGGGTCGGAGGTTCGATTCCTCTCAGCAGCACCATCTTCTCAAGAACTTATCTTCAGATGCAATCGGAATGCATACATTATAAATATTCACAAAAGAAATATTTTCTTCCCCGCAGTAATATTTATGCATTTTTTTGATCGCAATTAATTGCCTTATATAGATGTGGGATTTAAATCATTATAGATAATAAAAGTATTCTGAAGGTGATTCCAAAAAGTAAAGGAGTAAAGGTAATAAATGCTTTTTAGAAAAAAGTTTTTCTTTTTCTCGTGCGCGTAATATAGTGCAAGAATATACCAATGCTTTAAGCTAAACTTTGAGTTGTAGCAGGCGGAACGCCAAGGAAAAGGTGAAGAATTCAATGCAATGGCACTATAAGGCTCAATAAATATGATTAAAGTTAAAAATATTATTTTTGAATATCCGGGTAAGCGTGCATTAAAAGATGTTTCTTTTAATATTAAAGCTGGCAGCGTCACCGCATTAGTTGGGCCAAATGGCTCTGGAAAGACTACCTTGCTGCGGTGTATGGCAGCGCTTGACACACCTTTTTCTGGCAGTATCAATGTTAACGGAATTGACGCACTAGAGCAACCTCGCGCTATACATCGTCAAATAGGGTATTTATCAGATTTTTTTGGCTTGTATAATGATTTGACAGCAAGGCAATGTCTTACATTTATTGCAAGTATTCACCAAATTCCTGCAGAAAAAATCCCTGACAAAGTTATTGTTGCAGCAGAAAGACTAGAGATAACAAAATATCTCGATGTTGAGGCTGGAAGTTTATCCAGAGGACTTCGTCAGCGCCTTGGCATTGCACAGTCCATTATACACGAACCTAAAATATTGCTTCTTGATGAGCCAGCCTCAGGTCTTGATCCTGAGGCAAGAGTTAGCCTTTCCAGGCTTTTCTTGTCACTAAAGGCGCAGGACATTACATTGATTGTTTCATCACATATTCTTGCTGAATTGGAAGACTATTGTACTGATATGTTGCTTTTACGCGAAGGAAAAATTATTGAGCATTGTCAGGCAAATGAGCAGGATAATTTTATTCCGGTTTCAACAATAGAAATTACTCTATATGAAGATGCGGAGAAGTACCTGGAGAACTTGAGAAAAATAGAGAATATACAAAATATTGTTGCTGAGGGGAATAGCATAAAATGCACATATTTTTCTGATACAAAAGAACTGCATAAATTATTGCAAATCCTTATAAAGCAGGAAATTCCTGTATGTGGTTTTGCTCCGCACCAAAAACGTCTGCAGGATATTTATATGGATTATGCTCACGGAGATAAAAATGTTCCAAGTTAATAGTGAAATAATGAGATATTATTGGCAGGAGTTTTCTTTGCAGAGAACTATCGCCATGCCTGCCGTTTTATTTGCGATTGTTTATTTAATGTTTTTATCTGATGCATCTTCTATTAAAATTTTAGAAGTTTCCACATGGACATTCTACATTATTATATTCTTATGGGGGGGGGCATAAGGCTGCCTGTGCTGTAGTAGAAGAAGTGAAAGATAATACGTGGGATAACCAGCGTCTGTCCTCCATTTCGCCACTTAGTATTACGCCAATTCAACAGCGAAGTGCAACAGGTGGTGGAATTGAGTTGTTTAGGTTAGCGTAGAAAACCTCAAGCGGTGTTTTAAAGTTTAGAATTTTTCG
>Ga0114977_10000961_pt1 | contig 19059 bp, 33 predicted proteins | sample S_130805_MF_Meta_FD_87026 | JGI IMG/M metagenome (GOLD analysis project Ga0114977, IMG submission 87026) | Freshwater microbial communities from Lake Simoncouche, Canada to study carbon cycling - S_130805_MF_MetaG | ecosystem: Environmental > Aquatic > Freshwater > Lake | place: Lake...
AAAGTAATTACGTTGTTCATGATATTCTCCAAGATTATTAATTTATTAATTGATTCATTTCTGAACCGTTGGAGAATATTATATACATTTTTTTCACAATAGCAACCATTTTCCAATGCTCTTAATAATTTTCTTTAATTATCAAGAGCATAGAAGAATGGTGGTGGCGCATTCACCGCGCCACAAACGGTTAAAGCATATAATTATCTTCTAACTGTCTAACCATATATTCTTTTAACCATCTAGTGCAAATATCAGCAATATCTTCATCACGCCAGTGTTGATTGATGGTAAAGGCTTGGAATTCTTTGTACAGTTTATCTAACTGTTCGTCATCATTAGATACTTGTTTTAATGTTTTCATGTTTATTCCCCAATATTTAAAAAATGCTCTTAACCATTAGATTGATGGTTAAGAGCATAGGAAAGAATCACAGCAGGTCGGCAAGCATTGTGATTATTAAATACCCTTATGAAAAGATATTTAATAATAAAAACATCATGCCGATATATTATTATAATAAATAACCACCGTATAACAATTAAAACCTTCCAGTGGTAAGAAGATGTTGCACCCTATAGATGCCTTTACAAGGAGTGTACCCCAACTATGCAAGAAGATGGGTACAATGCTCTCATAATCAACAGATTGTTATCACTGTTTTGATTATGCTGAATCTATGCAATCAAGATGCACAAGAAAAATTTTTAATACTATCTATACGGTAGCACATTATGAATTAAAAACTATCGAACCATTCAATCGTATTTTTAAGCCACTTATACGGTGGCACAATTTTCTAAATATTGATACCATACTGGCAGTAATGGTATCAATAAGATATAGTTTAGTCAATCATGTAACAATTAAAACCTACTAAGATTGCACATAGGTGTTGCATTATCAAGGAACGCAGATAACGCCTTAAAGCGAGATTGTATCACTGTTCTTAGCAGTGATACTCCATAACTATTTCGAGATTGTTACCACTCATTGAAAAGAGTTATATTTTAACACAAAGAATCAAGAATGTTTTAGCATCGTTGATTAGTAAACACTCTCACGGCATTGAAAGTGTTTAATAATCGAATGGTGTATCAGAATTAAAACCTACCAAACCATTCATCGTAGATGTTCCTGATTATGGTATATCCATATCAGTCTTGGAGAATATGAACCTTAAAGTGTCTTAGACAAGTCGGTAAGGTTCACCATCTTAATGCTACACGATTCTGATAACGTATGGTAGCATTGTGATGGTATGAAATAGTTACCCGCTAGGGTAACTAGATAAATTCGGTGTACTTCTAAAAACTGGTAAATGTTTAACTGTTTCAAATAGGTGAATGCCACAACCCTCACCTTTATAGTCACAAACCTCAACTATCGGGAGGTTTACATAACTATCATCATAATTCTTTTCAAATTCGTCCATTACCCATTCTTCAAATTCTTCACGAGAATCAAACATTGATTCATAGTTTCCCAATGGGATAGGTTCAGAACGGTACATCTCGCTATACATCATTTCAATAGTCATAATATTCTCTAAATTAGTAAATTAACAACTTCAAACCACGATTTAATTATCTTATAATTCCTAACCATTGTCAAACATTTTTTAATAATTTTTTAATTATTGAAAAATGCTTATATTCACGCCACAATCGATTTAAGGGTTAAAGTGCGGTGATAGTATCAAAACCTTATCACCGCGCCACAGTGAGCCATTATTAAGCAGTTAAACCTACTTTACTAAAGTAATGTTTCTTTACCCATTCAATACATCCTTTATCACAATCTAAATCAATAATTTCATTCTCTTTACCGTTGCGATTCTTTTGCCATGTATTAATGTTATAATACCAGTATCGTTTTTGGGTAGTGTTAGCACTATGCAGGGTTTCGATAACTGTAAGGATAGAATCCTTTAAACTAAAATCTAACATTTTATTCTCCTAAAATTCTAAGTGCGGCATCAATGGAATCATTCATATATCCCACCACTTCACTGATAGTATCATCTTCAAATTTGTTCCATACTGTAGCATAATCAATGCAGTCCCAACTATCTGCTAATTCATTTGATAGTTTATTATAAACTTCAACCGCATCTCCATCATACTCAGCCATGAACATACCAAACACTATACGAATTGCTTTTTCTTTGTTAGTCATTTTATTCTCCAATATTATTAAATTCTTAAATTATACAGCAGGGTTATCTTAGCATCTAAACCATCAAAAAGCAATGGTTTAGATGCTATAAAGATTATTTAATCTCTATCACCAAAAGCATCATTATGCAATTTGATAATTTCATCATCAGTATTATTACTATAATAAGATTGTATAATACTTTTTAAATAACCTGTATCTGATAGACAAGTATCTAAACAATCGTCAATCAATTCATCTCTCATAATATCAATATTCATTTTATATTCTCCAATTATTTAACAGGGTGACATTGTACACTATACCCTAATAAGCCTTCGGGTAAGGCTTTCTCAAGTTGCTGAATCATTGATTGACATTCCACAGAATCCTTTACAACAACTTTCATTTCTATTGTATCAGCTTTAGGCATACTCATTAAGAGTGTGATAATCATTAAATACATTTTATTCTCCTAGCGTTCAATAAGGTTGAAAGTTAAATTATTGTTTTTTACTGCCCGTGATGCACACCGTTCAGCATCAGTGATGTTATTAAACTGGTGAGCATTCTCTATAATTTCAGCGAATCTAGTATCAGCATTCATTTGTGATGATTGAACGTCATGGTAATATAAACCATTAGAAAACAAAATTACATACTTATTCATAAAATTCTCCAAGATAATCAGTTAAGGTTTAAAGAGCTTTACCTTTGCATTTCTGCTCCAGTGGTTAAAATTATACACATGACTTTTAACCACGTCCACATTTATTTTCGATTATATAATATTTTTATAATCATTATATAATAATATTATATAAAACAATCACTTAGATTAATAAAAATAGTTGAAACCCTCCCGCACCCTCCGCCATTATCGCGCCACAGGCGCAGGGTACACAGGGTTACGATGCTCTGCCACAATCGCAGGGATAATATTTTAATAATGTTTCACGTGGAACAATTTAAAAATTATCCGCGCCACAATAGCAGGGATAATTTGATTATCTCCTCAGCATCAGCACCATAAAAATAAATGGTTAAAATGCTGAAAATAATTTTAGATAATGTATTGACAAAGGATTATATAATCATTATAATAAACCAACTTAAAAAATTAAGGAGTTAAACCAATGTAGAATATCTTTCATCATGCTGTACCCCATAGAAGTCCGACAAGGATAGTCCCTCTACATAATTGGTTAACTCGTCTTTAAAAAGACTATGAAACTTTTGTCGTCCATCGTTAGCATTTGTTAATTGTTAACACAAAAAAATGCCCCTTGCGGGGCATTTTATAAAATCATTTAATAGTTTATCTACATTCCATACGTCTAACAGAATCTTTAGCATTTTTCATGCTGGTGTAGTGTCTATTGGTTCTATGCTCTCCATGCTTTAAGACAGCATAGGAAAGCATACGTTGACTGTTAGAATACTCACCAGTGTACTCTAATTGCACTATACGGTGATTCATAAACATAATTGATGATAAGGCTTTAATGCTCATTTTATTCTCCATCATCAAGTAAATCACCAAAGACTTCCGATTGTGAGTATCCCTTGTTCAACAGCTTTATCCTGCACATAATCTAAAAAATGTGCTAAACCCATTGCATCATCACAACCATGATTTAGACAAAATTCTTTTTGTTCTCTTAATAATACCCAATCGATATTTTCAATTACAATGCTCATTTTTATTCTCCAAAATTATAAATTATAGTCTAGCATCTCAACCATCAATCTAATGGTTGAGATGCTAAGGTAAAATTAAAACGCCATACTGGTATTCTTTAAATTATTGCGGTATATATCAACCCATTCACTCATAAAATAATCATAATTTCTAATCTTTGACGTTTTATTAGTAGAATTATAACTAGCCAATACTTTATATCCTTTATCCTTCATTGCATGGCAGAATATTGACATATCAAAATCTTCCTCTAAGAATACCCAACCATTACGAATATATGATGATGTAGTGATTCTATTAGCAATGCCTAATTTAACCATTAATGATAGTTTAACCTTTAACCAACCATGACCACCATCACTATAGAATTCAAACTTGCGTGGTGTTAAATCCTTAACATTATTTTCATAAGCCAAGTTAATCATTTCTGTATATTTTTTCATTTTAAATTCTCCAAGATTATTAATTATGCTTTCAACGGTTATATAATCAACCGTTGAAAGCATTATACAGGGTTATGATAATACCTGTCAATTTATTTTAATTCAATTTCATAATCGTTTTTAAGCCACCTATACGGTGGTACAATTATTTCAACAATTCAATTTCATAATCTAATTGCACAATACGGTGATTCATGAAATTTAAAGCCACCTATACGGTGGTACAACTATTTTAATTCAATTTCATAATCTGGTATTTCTAAATCATCAAATTTATCCTCACCCATTTGATAATAAAGATTATCATACGCCCATGTATCAGCATATTCTATCAATAATTGTTCCAACCCTTCATAGGTATATTCTTCCGAGCCTTCAAAGGGTTCAATAGATTCAATGCTAACATCAAACTCATCGATGGTAACATCACCATTGTAAGTTTCACCTAATGATGATACGTCAATATCCACTGTCACAGTAGCGGCATAACCTTCCCAACCGCCTACTGCCAATTCTTCCCCAAGTTTTACATTTGTATCAAAAAAATCAAATTTAAAAGTTGCCATGTTATATTCTCCAAAAAATTATTAAAAAATTAAAACCACGACATAATGATAATGGTATATTATCATTATGTCAATAGATTATTAAAATATTTTATAAATCTTTAATAGGTCTTACATATAATAATTGAGTTTTCAACCCTAGATTTTTACCCATACTGGTTTGAAACCTTAAATGGTGTGCAATATCATCACGATGTCCATACGGTGCATCAGTAGGCAATGAACATGACCAATATTCAGCACTTCTAAACTCACCATTGTTAGATAATGATTCATTTTTCCGAATTTTCCATAATTCATCAATGGTCGGCATTCTCCAACCATTACCCAATGATTCACAATAATACATAGCATTAACCCAATTCATTTTTTTCTCATAAATCTTAGGGGCAATCTCAAAGATTAGTTTCTTATTATTATCAGCATTAACTAACTCTATTAACTTATTAGCAAATTCCAATGTTTCTTCGGCTGTAGCATTATTTTGACCAAACCATGAAAATGTTTTCATTTTATATTCTCCAATATTATTATAATAGCCTTAAAACCATCAGAAACAGGGTTTTAAGGCTTGTTAAGGGTTTACCACTATCTTACTATTAAAAATTATTTAAAGCTCGTCAAACGTCAATCTTTTGCGATATTGTAATAATGCAATATCTTTACATTCTACCCATGATTTTGTAGGACTGTTAGCTAAAACAGTTTCAATATCATTTCTGATAGCATCTTGACCACCATCAATAAAATAAGAATTGAAAAGATACCATTTATCATTATGTTTTGCAATAATATCAATATCAGATAATGTATAAAATGATGAATGAAAATAAGATACTTCTAAATCAGTTTCCCAAAAGAGATATAAATTAGCATGGTTTCTATCTCTTGCAATATACTGACCATCTAATAATCTTTTAATAACTGTTTCCATAATTATCACCATTCTTCATAAGCTAATCGTTTTTGTAATCCAAAATTTCTTGGATTCTTAAACGGTACATAAAAACTATTATCATTAGCTCTATTAGCAAATTGTTCCATACAAAACATACAAATCATGTCTATTGTATTATCATAATATGGCAATAGATACCAGTTACCATTATACTTAACAAAGGTATCCACATTGCTAAAATTAGGATTATCATAGATATAATAATTAAATGATATATTACCATCATTTAATTCATAAACTTCTTCAACCCCTGTAGGAACGGTAGGAAATTTAACTTCTACCGGTACAATATAATTACCTGCTTTTAATTTTTCAATAATGTCGTTTACTGTGATTTCCATTTTATTCTCCAAGATGATTATTAAGCCTATTAACAGTTAAATAATGACTGTTAATAGGCTAAGAAAAGAATTAAGCTAGTTTACTATCATGATTAACTGCCCTATCATGAATAGCTTGAAAATTAGTACCATAAGCTCTTTCAATGGTTATCCACATTTCATTAGTGGAATCATGTTTATCCTGCCAAACAATTTTAGTATCATGAATTGATACCGCTAATTCTGGCGCAAGCCATGATATATCAGAATCATTATCAATATCAAATACATCATCAAGATTTTCACTATTCAAAAATATCTCTTTACCATTTAATATTTCTGAACGATAATAGAATTGTACTCTATCAGCATTCAAATCAATCAATGCCTGTCTAGCCTTATCAATCAATGGTTGTAAATGGTTAAATGAACCATAAAAAATAACTGGGGTATCTTCAAATTCTAAATTATCAGATATGCCATAAAATTTAAAATCTGCATCAATTTTATCAACATCAGTAACATTGTTTAATAATTCAGCAGGATTAGAATATTCCCACATACCACCATTAGAATTGTAGTTAGATACCCATGCTGAATCATTGGCATATAAACCGTACAAATATACATCGTCACCATCATGGGTAACATCGGCTTGAATGGATACCAACATATTATCATCAATGGCATCTCTCAAAAATGTTAATACTTGTTCTTTATCAGCATAAGATAATTCTGCGAAAGCTGATTTTGTTTTAATTTCGTATGTCATGATATATTCTCCAAAGTTATTAAATTTTTAAATTCGTTAATTCGTTACTACGGTGCTAATGATAATATTATATAATCATTATGTCAAACATTTTTTTAATGCTACCAATAATAAATTTTATTATCGGTAGCATAGAGAAATGGTTACATGAAAATATCCTTTTGTAAAATATTTCTCATGTTTTTTATATTCACTTCAATTCTATCCTCATAATCAATAAATGTATATTGCAAACCGTCAACAATCTGCACAGGGTTGATAATATCGTTATACTTAATTCTCTGCCCACCTCTACCTGCTACCTTACTAATTTGAAACTCTGCTGAATTATCCTCATCTTTGTTAACTCTGTGCTGTACCACAGCACCAGCACCACAACCAACAATATTAGCAATAATCAATTTTGTAAAATCTCGATTCAATAAATTCTTACGTTTCAATAAAATAATATAAACTTCAATATCATCACCCCAAGAAAATGGTAAACTCTCATTACCATCAGTTAAAAATATTTCAACCTTATCCACCCTATAATCATCTTGATAGATATGTGATATTTTCTTATTATTGATAATAAGCTCATAATCATGATGTACATGATATTCTAAATAATTTTCACCTTCTTCGGTAAAGGTAGGTTCACAAAATGCTTTTAAATGTTCTACTTTTATTTTAAATCCACTCATATACATTTTATACATGGTTATAACTCCATTATTGTTTTTTCTACTTTAAGAACCATTGCAGTTATGCAAGTATTCCAATCATCACATTGTTTAATCTTATCAAAAATCTCACCACAATAAACTAAATCTATCCGACCATCATTATATTCACCAATAACCGTAATTCTATTAGATAATCCCTCAGAATCTAAAGCATAAACTTCATAATGTTCCGATACAATATATTGATTCTTAAATTTATCATCTACACGATGCTCCACAGGCTTTAAAAATTGTTTTAATACTTCTACCTTAATTGTTTGATACATTGCCTTATACCCTCTTTAAATGCTCTTAACCATTAGATTGATGGTTAAGAGCATGGTTTAATAGTTTAGTCACATTCTTTAGTAATAGTAAAAACATGACCACAGTTTGAACATTCATCACCTTCTTGAACATCAAAAGGTATCATTTCATTACAATCTGGGCATTGTGCATCGGTATAACAATATCTCACAGGATTTTCAAAATCATCTAAAACTGTAATAAACGCATCATCACTAAATGGTATCTCTGTAATAACATAACCAATAGCATCACCCCGTAATCTCGATGTATAAACCGTTAAATCATTGTTTCCATCTTGATACGACCAAACACGGTTAGGATTTTCTTGATATACTGAATAAACATACGCATATTCTTTACCAAAGGTTTCAAACATTTTATATTCAACATCATCTTCTTGTTCAACAAAATGATTCAATATTGGTTTATATTTTAATTCAAATTCTGATTCACTAATAAAAACATCTTTTAATTGTTCAATCGGTTTCATTTTATTTTACCTTTATTATATTCATTATAGTCATATTCTTGTTCTGCAACACTATCCCAAATATTTGAAAAGGTTTGTGTGATAGTGTTGCATATAAACAAATCATTAGCATATCGTGGTAATATATCATTTACCACACCCAATATATCAACATTATCTAGGTCTATCATATTCATCACCAAGCACAATGTCATCAGCATCTAGTTTATAAGATTCTAACAATTCACTAAAGGATTTAACGGTACAACCACCTAAACCGTTCATATCCTGTCTAAGATTCCAAGATGGTACAGCATCATATAATTTTTTATAATTCATTTTAAATTCTCCAAGTTATAAGACTTTACTATAATTTACAAAGTCAATGTTATTTTCAGCATATAGATTCCATGAAACAATCTGACCTGTACCATTAGCTTTCAAGACTAAATTATCAGCATCAAAATCAAAAATCGAATCATTAGTATGAATCTCATATACATCATCATCACAAACAATTTTGGTGACATATAACAATGAATCATCCTCTAACACCATCAAATCAATTTCACTATTGATTTGTTCAAACACCCAATAATAGGGTTCTGACATTTCAACATTTTTACTAATAATGTCATTATCAATCAACGCACGAACAGTATCTTTACACATTTTCATTCTCCAAAAATTAAATTTAAACTACGATTCATATTCTAATCACTTAAATAATATTTTCAACCTGTTTATTAAATTATTTTTATAATATTATCATAACCACTATATCTAGTATTCCCTGTTATTATAATTCACTAGATATAGTAATTATTAAAATACTGCCACAGGCATCAACCGCCATACCCGCGCCACAATCACAGGGATAAAAAATATTGTTTCACGTGAAACATTAACCAGCATCATCACCATAAAAATAAATGGTTAAAATGCTCCCCGATTATCACAGGGATTATCTTAACCCGCAGCACCATAAAATAAATGGTTAAAAGGGTAAAAATAATTTTATATAATGCTTTACATAATCCAATAATTTGATTATAATAAACCAACTTTTAAAAACAGGAGGATAAAACAACACCACAATCATGCTGTACCCCATAGAAGCCCGACAAGGGTAGTCCCTCTACATAATTGGTTCACTCGACTTTAAAAAAGTCCATTAAATTTTTGTCGTCCATCTATTAAATTATTTTATTATTATCACTAAAAGCAAAAACGCCCCGTAAGGGGCGTTTTCATTATTATCTATACTCTAGCATTAAAATTTTCTAAACGTGTCTTAAAGGTGCGTTTACTCTCAAATTATGGGTATATTATAGAATTCTATACCAATATCCATTATCATCTAATACTTTTAAATTATCTAATGACATTTTACCTTCACAGTTAATAGAAATCATACATTTTGAACATACGTCTATTTTTTAGGCATCGGGGACTGTAGAATCCCAACCGAAAAAGAAAACCCATGTTTTCTTTTCGACCATTATATCATATAAACCACAACATAATGGTGCATATTAACCAAAATGCGTTTGAAATGTTAAATAGTTGGCTATAAGTGAGAACATCTCACCTAAAGGACTTATTTAACCGCAATAATGGTTGGATATATTTATGCTTCAAAAAACTACAACGTATAAAAATATATTAGAATGTAATATTTCCATTGTAGTTAATTAACACCATAAAGAACCAGTTTTACTAATATCAAACTGAAACAATACTAAAATCTTAAAAATATCTGCCGTACTAATCACTACATATTTCATATTATCCCCCAATATTGCTATACGGTTATAAGGATAAAAGATAAATCCTTATGACCGTATAACAATATTAACAATCAATTAATTCAGCAACATTAAAAAACGGATTATCACCTAACAAATCATGAACATTATCATAAATGTCATATATGGTTATCTCACCATTTTTTACCCTAAATGACTTCACAATAGTGTGTTTACCATCAACGGCTAAATCACCATCAATAATCAAATAAAAATCCCCATTTACGTCATATAATAAACCATCATCATCATTAACTGATACAATGTCTAATACCCCGCTAAGTGTAAAATAATGGATTTTGTCAAATAATTCATTATTGTTATATTCATTCAATAGGTCAACGTGTTTCAACAATGCTACACTATACCCCGCATCATCAAGGCGCATTTCTGCGCATGATTTCGCACTAGCTAACATCAAATCCCATTTTGGATTGTTAATATCATCACACCATACCACAAACTCAATGTTTGTTGGTTCTACTACATTTTGAACGTCAACCGAAGTATCAGTTAATATAGTATCTAATGCTGTTCCTAATCCAGTCAATTTTCTAACATATTGAAAATAAAAATCTTTTTTTGAAATGCTCATAAAATTCTCCAAGTGATAAATACAAAATAAAAAACTATAGATTTTCGATAATATTTAAAAATTCAAAAATAATAAATAGAAAATAAAAACCTATAGGTTTTTAAACGGTTATAAGGATTATTATTTTATCCTTATAACCGTTAATCGATTATTGAGTAATGTTTAATTTTTCTCGCTCAATGTCACACCATCTTAACAGGTTTAACTTATCACCATATATTCTGGCAATAAAATTATTTTTCGTCAACTTCACATAATCAATTTTATTCTTAACCCGCCCATAATACGAACCATCAACTTTCTTAATGTTTAAAATTGGTCGTGATTTTTTAGCATCGACAAACATCATGTCAATGTTGTTAATAGGTAATAATAACCCATCAACCTCTTGCAGAATATTTTTAGCCAACAACAAATTCATTTCACTTTTGATATTAAATTTTTTCATTTTTGAATCTCCGATAATTAATTAATTTTTAAATTTTTACAGCAAGGTTATTATAGCATCTTAATGATTAATTGCAAGCATTATGATGCTATTTAAATATTATACAGCTAAACTATGATAAGGATTATTTTGTTTGCATATTGCTGAACGTGCAAATAATCCCATCTCTAAATTGATAAAATCGTCATCATGCTTAATAACAAAGTTATCAGATTTTAATTTATAATAACTTTCCTTGTTACCAATAGAAAAATAATAACCGCCATTTTTTCTATAGATAAAATCTATTTTGGTCGCTGGCATTATCTTATGACTATTACCAGCAACATAAATTGTAACACCCTCAACAGGTGTTAATACTTCTTTCAAAATATACCCATTAGGCAACATTACATTTTCTGCTACTGTTACCAAACCCAAACCTTTAACTAGGTTAACTTTATCAATCAATTTAAACATTTTATTCTCCAAAAATTAAATTTCAAAACCACGATGCAAATTATAGTGATTATTAAAATATTATCTATAATTATTTTTAATTATTTTAATAATCACTGTATCTAGTATCATAATATTATCATAATAACTAGATATAGTGTTTTACCATTTATACCCTAGTTAACCATTACCAAACTTTCATAAATTATCGTTAATCCTACAACAAATACATAGATAAACACCATAACACCCATAAAACCTAAAAACTCTTTAATAATACTCATAAAATCCCCATAATTGCCCTGTAAGACGGTTAAAATGGTTAACCTATACATTACCATCAAAACCGTTAGAAAATGTCTTAAATAACCGTTAAATCAATATCAACGGTTTGTTTGACTTTCATATTAACCACCGATAATGGTATCGCCCCCATTTTTTTACCACCATCAATATACATTCCATAATAAACCCCACCATCATCAATAATATGATTGATTTCATCATGTCCACAACAATCAGCATCATAAACCAATAACTTATAATCACGATTATTAGGATAATAACAACCCTTGTATTCTTACCTAATAATACCTTTATCTAATAAATGTTTAATAATTCTGGTCATTTTGTCATCATTTTTATTCATTTTCAACTCTCCTAAAGATTATTTAAACGGTCATAAGGGTAAACTATCAACCCTCATAACCGTCATAAAATTATAATGTCATTATATCAATTACCTTAACCAACATAAGATTAGATTCATTTATTTTTACACTGGTATCACAGCCATTTTCATCATAAACCACCCCATAATATCGTTGACCCTCTTTATAAATTTCATGAATTTCAAGATTACTTTCACCATTATAAACGGTTAACGTATAATTACCGTCATTAATGGTATAACCATCATCAGATTTTACTATAACCCCACCATTTACCAATCTATCAATAACAATTTGCATATCCATTTTTATTCTCCTAGATTATAATTCATTACTTAAAAATTTCCATTCTACACCACCCTTAGAAACCCACCAACCCCTTTTACACATCATTTTTTTATCAATCACATATAGATAAAAATACTCAATGTCTGTAAAACAATTCTCTATATCCCTACGGTAAGCATGAATAGTTGAATACTTCATAGGCTTACCGCCTTTCTCATAATATGCCCCTAATACTGACATATTACCACCCTTAATCAACTGCTTTGCCAATGGTAAACTATCATGACTATCAATCAATCTTTTACCTGTAAAGGATAGATAACCATCATATTGACAATGAACAACATCAATAATACCTTTACTATTAACAACACCAATATGTGAACGTGTACCCATGATAATACTCCCCAAGATTATTTAAACGGTTATAAGGATTAATATTTTACCCTAATAACCGTATAGAATTATTTTAAATTTTTTTCATACTCTGCTTGAGTAGGCAAATCAACCGCTAATGATTTCGCCCTAGCTGTAAATCTAAATGTTTTATCCACTACTTCTATATTATCATCATTATTAGCATAATCACGAAAGGTTTGACCATCAGAACAATCTAAACATTTTTTACCAATTTGCACCTGTCTTAAACTATAACCCCTATATGGACTAAACTCAAAGAAGTATAGTTTATCACCCAATTTATAACCCCTAGTGTTACCACCACTATATGCTGGCAATCCCATAATATCCTCCGAAAAATTAAAATCTAAAACCTCGATGCAAAGTATAAACACCTAAAAATTATTTTCAATACATTTTTAAATTATTTTTCATAATATTATCATAAGCACTAGATATTGTATTATCTGTCATTATCATTCACTAGATATAGTAATTATCTAATAATGCCTTTAGGCAATACCCACACCACAAGCAGATAATAAACAGGGTAAACCTAACCCTATTATCGCGCCACAATCACAGGGATAAAAAACAATGTTTCATGTGAAACCTTCCTCAGCATCATCACCATAAAAATAAATGGTCATAATGCTAAAAATAATTTTAGATAATGTATTGACAAGGGATTATATAATCATTATAATAAACCATCTTAAAAATTTATGGAGTTAAACCAATGTAAAATATCTCTCATCATGCTGTACCCCATTGAAGGCTGACAAGGCTAGTCCCTCTATATAATTGGTCAACTCGCCTTTAAAAAAGGCTATTAAATTCTTGTCGTCCATCATCAAAAATATTGTTTCACATTCTCTAAAAGCTCAAAAAAGCCGCTATGCGGCTTTTTTCTAACTTACCTATCCTTTACCATTACTTTTTATTATTCAAGCCTTACAAGGCAATTAATCAACGGTCATAATAATAAAATTCTGATTATTAAAACCGTTGAAAATAATTTTAAAATATTTTCAATAATCCATTGCATAATAGTTTTTTAATCTGTATAATCTAATTTCACTTTTTTACTTTAATCACTATTCGAGAATATTATGAAAATCAAAAATTTTAAAGGCTCTTATACCATTGCACAATCAATCTATAATGGGGAATTGTTATATGCTGTTATTAATTATGATAGCCGCAACAGTAAAACTGGCAATGTTTACCAGTTATCTTTTATTCCAGTTGATATGTTTAGTGATGATGGGTTTAATAAATCCACCGATGATGCTGTATGTCCTACCGATTGTTTTTTTAAAGATTCCAATGCTTGCTACGTTAATTTAGCATACGCACCACGCGCAATAGTCCAATCAATTAAAGCTGGTAATTATCAACCAAAATTGAATTATCAAATGCTTTCTAAAAATATCCTAAGACTAGGCTCTTATGGTGATTGTTCATGCCTACCATACGAATTTATCGAAAAAATCATAAAATCCTGTAAACAAGGATATTTAAACTATACACACGGTTGGAAATCATGCGACCCACGTTTTGCCAATATTGCAATGGCATCAGTCGAAACGATTGAAGATAAAGAATTAGCTAATGCTAAAGGGTATCGTACTTTTAGAGTAAGACCGATTGACGGTGAAATTTTAGATGATGAATTATTATGCCCATACGAAAAAAATAATTTTATCACCTGTTCAATGTGCATGAAATGTAACGGCAATAATGGTAAATCTAAGAAAAATATTGTGGTTACTGTTCACGGTACAGCTCACAAAATTAACACTTATGAACACTTCCACCTAAAACAAGTCTAATCCTGTTTTACCCTTATAACCATCAAATCAAAATGGTTATAAGGGTTTTTCATTATAGGAGGATAAACCATGCACAAAATTTTTAAACCCCCTCAAGGGGTAAGGATTCTATTGCTCATTTTTTCTATGTATCCTAAAAGGATATTAAAATTTCTAAATGAATTTTTTTATAATCCTAAAAGGATATGGATAATCTTGTCTAAAATTTTATGGTATCCTAAAAGGATATGCACACGCTCGCCCAGTATCCAATAATAGGATATGGATAAACACGCCTAAAATTTTTCAATGCTCTTTAACAATTTAATACTTTCTTAGGGTTATTAGCATCATTTATCAATGCTTTTAACCCTATCCCATTATTTTATCTTTAAAGGCTATCTAAAGCCTGTTTAATGGTTAAGCAATACCATCATAAGGCTTAACCATTATTCGTCCATTAGAAAGCATTTATAAGCATCTACATAATCAATCCAATTATCATAATGCTAGCAAAGCATTCATAAGGATTACTATGCTCAAAATTTTTGATTAAACCCTATAGGAAAATAGTAACCATTTATCAGTTAAACCCTATAGGAAAATATTAACCAATCCTCTCAATGATTCATTTAATCATCATAAGGATTAAGAATATTTCATAATTACTAGCAATTATCAGTTAAACCCTATAAGAATTATTAAACAATCATTAAGATAATTGAATAATTTTATTGTTAGTCCCTATAGGGAAATATCAATCAATCATTAAGATGATTTTATATTTTATCATTAAGATGATTGAATAATTTTATTGTTAGACACTATAGGGAATTATTAACAAATTATAGTATCAATAGACACTATGATAAAGGACTAAAAAAATGACACTCTACAACCCGCATAAATACTGGACTTGCAGAAACCGCACTGTCGGGCGGTTTGCTAGCAATACTTAAAATGGTATCAATGGTAATTCTTTTGTATTATGCGTAGCTGATATTGCTTTCCTAGAATAGATACCCTTTGTTGATAGATACTTAATAACCTTATTCATCATGCAGACTTCTTCCAATGTCGTACACCTACGCAATAACCCTAATAAATGTGCCATACATTGTGTAAACGGTATCCCTATGTCAAATGTATTCCGTATATCCACAGGCACATTAGGTAAATTTACCGTGTTTAACTGTATCATTAATTTAGGTAACTGCAAAAAATCCAATGAATGATAACCAAATACCTTAGATAACATCTTGCCAGAATATATTGCAAACTGTAATGACACAATCATATTTCTATCTACCTTATCAAATTGTGTCATACCACCCTTAATCTCCATTGTTGCCTTCTTCATATTGTTCTCACCAATATTCACTAAGGTTGCCCACAATGGCGATGTAACAGCATAAGAACCATTGCTAGCAATATATCCCAAACAATTACGTCTACCAAAAGGATTTATATCAGATAATACATTAGATAAATTACTAGCACTCACATCTACCGATACAAATTTTCCATCATCTGTCATCTTACGTCCAAATCGTAACTTATACGGAATGCTATCTCCAAATGTATAAATGTAACTACCATCAAAATAATACTCATACTCAACACGACACTTAGCCAATACATTATCTACCCTACTAATCATCAACGGTTGCCACTCTACCATATCACCATTGCTAGTAATTACATATCTCTCATTTATTGCCGCCTTCTCTAAGGATACTACCAAACCCTCATACATCATTAAACAAAACTCAGCAGGTATCGTAAACGATGTCATGCCATAGATATTCTTATAGATTGTAGATACCAAACTAGATGTACACTCCAATCTCTTACCATCTTCTAACACTACATATCCATTACTAGCATTTATAGACTTTAACTTAACCTTTCTATACTCTAACTTATCTTTATCAAATTTTATTAACATTTTTTTATTTTCTCCAATTATTAAATTTTTTATTATATTATCATAATAATATATTCATTACTAGTAATTTGTTTGTTCACGCCTATAGAGATATTTAAACCCTCATAATAATTAAATGGATTATTATAAGGGTTAATATGTTGTTCAACCCTATAGGAGAATTTAAACCATCAAAAAATAATTATCAATAATATCAATGATTTAACTTTTTGATGGTGTAATTATCCCTAGTATAGATTATCATATAAGGGTCATAAGCATTAAATGAATGCTTATAACCCTATAAAGATAATAAAAGTTGTTCAAGCATAGAGAAGAAATTAAACCACTAAAAAATAATTATCAATAATATCAATGGTTTAACATTTTGAGGGTTTGTTCAAGCCTATAGGAGAATTTAAACCCTTATAATAATTAAATGGATTATTATAAGGGTTAATAAGTTATTCAACTCTTATACATTATAATAAGGGTTACTAGCATTAAATGAATGCTTATGACCCTATAAAGATAATAAAAGTTGTTCAAGCATAGAGAAGAAATTAAACCATTATCATAATTAAATGGTTCAAGCCTATAGGAGAATTTAAACACTCAAAAATTAATTATCAATAATATCAATGGGTTACAATTTCAAGGGTTTGTTTAACCCTATAGGGATAATTAAACTGTTCAATCGTATAGAGATATTTAAACCCTTATGATAATTAAATGGATTATTATAAGGGTGAAGAATGTCTAAAAGTGGTTCAAGCCTATAGGAGAATTTAAACCATCAAAAAATAATTGCTAGTATTATCAATGGTTTAACTTTTTAAGGGTTTGTTTAACCCTATAGGAGAATTAAAACAAATTCTATTTAAGGGTTGACATTTTGCCTAGTGTTATGCTATAATCCAAATACCCTTCAATACATATGATATATAGATACTGTTATTATAGGAGATGATTATGGAAATGGTGGATAATGATTTTAACCCTTGTGACTTTATTGCTATATTATCATTGGTAGGGTTTATATATTATGTAATACACTCAGCACTATTCGATGAGTGAAAACTATTCTTAAAACCACTCCCCGCAGGGGAGTGGTTTTATAATGCTCTTTAATAATCTATAAATATTATTATAATAATATAATGTATAGTTCCAAAGTACGGACATCTACGGATAATTACCCGAAAAATGAGTTCTATATAATATTATAATAATAGCTTTAAACCCTTTATATAATATTATCTATAATATTATGATAATAGCGTCATCATAAGGCAATCTTCGGATTATACCCCCAACTGAACACTATTATTGATAATCATTATATAATATTTTTAAATATTCCCTCATAATCGGGAAGGTTTTACAGGGTATATCCCTTAAAAAACCTAAGGAATTATTTAAATGGTTGATTTACAACGAATTATTATCATTAATTTTCTCTTAACCATTTTTAAGGGTTAACAACCTTTACCCTATTTTTATGGTTTTGATACTTTCAAACCGTCTGATAGTATGGTGGAAAGCTATATAAATCAACACTTTACAAACAGTATAAAAATAATAGATATATAAATCAACCACCTAGCGGTGGTTGATTAAAAATTTTGAAAAATTTAACAATAATGTAACAATTAAAAAAGTGGCATAGAAAATGAATAAATGTTTATGAGTATCTGTGAGTATCTGAGTGTCTTTATAGGTCTATAGAGATAATAAAAGATAAAAACAGAGGGTGAAATATAATATAGCATAGGTAAGCATATAATTAATGCTAATAGATGCTATATAATAATGGGTACTGTAAAAGATTATTACTAGCATTATAATAATTAGATTGATTATTGATATGCTTAATGATTATGGGAGGATGTATGATTGAATTGAGTGATAAGAAGTATTGGAAGAAGATGGGATATTATGATGGTATAATGTATTGTCCGTTATTGGATATAGAAGGGAAGAATGATTGGAGGATGATAAGTGATTGGGAAGAATTTAAATCATTGAGAGAAGCTATAGTTAAAGCATCAGATGATATTACATATTATACTGGGTGGGTAGTTGAGGATGGATTACGTAATGGTAAAAAGAAGGGGGATTTCATGGTGATACCGGTAAGAGATTACTAGCATTAAGTGGAGGATTGGATGATTGAATTGAGTGATAAGAAATATTGGAAGAGGATGGGATATTATGATGGTGTGTTATATTGTACGATGTTATCAATAGAAGGGAGAGATAATTGG
>Ga0114977_10000964_pt1 | contig 19008 bp, 15 predicted proteins | sample S_130805_MF_Meta_FD_87026 | JGI IMG/M metagenome (GOLD analysis project Ga0114977, IMG submission 87026) | Freshwater microbial communities from Lake Simoncouche, Canada to study carbon cycling - S_130805_MF_MetaG | ecosystem: Environmental > Aquatic > Freshwater > Lake | place: Lake...
ACCCGATCCGCCTCGCCCCCGAATTCCCTTCGAGCGCCAATTCCACCATACTCATGAGTGCCGCTTCTTACGGGCCCATCGGGAAAAGCCCCGCCCGCCTCGTGGGGCCCGATGGAATGGATTTGATGGGAGCGACGATGACGGCGGAGGTAAGTGTCAGATGTCGCTGAGGTTGATGCCGGTGAGGTTTAAGTTGGTGGGGGTGGTGGCTTTGATGGTGGCTAGGGTTTCGGCGAAGAGGGTGGTGTCGTTGTCGAAGGTGCCGTGGCGGGGGGTGATGCTGGCGCGGCCGTTGGGGATGGCGGTTCTGGTGTCGTAGTATTTGACGTGGATGCCGGCGGCTTTGACGGCGTTGCGCCATGTGCTGACAGGTGGGAAGAGATGGTCTGCGAAGACTTTGGCTGAGTCGAAGGCGGGATTCCATGCGGCTTCCATGCCGAGGATGGGGGTTTTGTGTCGGGCTTCGAGGGCGCGGCAGATCAGGTAGACAAGGGACTTCTGGTAGGGACCGACGGTGTCTGCGAGTTCGGTCTGATGGTTGAGGTTATGGACCTTGAACTTGCAGGAGGCGGGATCGAGGAGGCCGCCAGTTTTCAATTGGGGAACGTAGGTCTGGTTGGCGAAGTCGACGGTGCAGGCGGGGGCGTAGAGGTTGACGCTGCCGACCTTGTTTTTGAGCAGCGGGAGGAGATGGCCGAGGAGGATGGAACCGGCGCTGTGACCGATGAGATGGAGTTCGAGGGATTGGCCGGACTTTCTGAGTTCGGCGGCGGCGTCCTTGAGGGCGGCAGCGGTTAGTGCGAGGGCTCCCAGAGGGTCCCCTGCCCCGGCGGCGTTGGTTTTCATTTCTGTCCAAAGGGCGCGGACGAGGAATTCGGAGCAGAAGAGTTCGAGGGTGCGGTCGGTGGCTTCGATGGCGGCGTTGCGGAGGCGCTCGGCGGCGTCTTTGATGACGTCGAGGAAGCCGCCGGAGGGACCGGGGCCGCCGGGGATGAAGCGACCGGCGGCGTCGCGCAGCATGTTGGTGACGGATTCGGCGGCACCGGTTTTCCATGTGAAGAAGATGGGGAGGACCCCGTTCTTTTCGAACCATGGACCCATGACGCTGATTCGCTTGCGCGAGGCGTCCTCACTGTTGAGGCCACCGTGGGCGTGGAGGGCGACCTTGACGGTTTTGGTTCCGGTCGTCAGGAGTTGTTTGGACCATGCGATGATTTCATGGAAGGCGACGGCGTTGACGGCTTCGGTGCCGCTGCCGTGTTCGACGGCGCGGCGCTCGGCGGAACCATTGTTGCCGATGACGATGCTGCGGTAGTGGACCTTGCGTTCGGACCATGGGGTGGTTGCGGTCCCGGATGGGGTTGCGCCATTGGCCATGGTGAGGGCCTGAGCGGCGCGGTTTTGGCCGGCGAGGAGGAGACCGCGGCCGGCATTGAAGCTCTCGAAGCTGTTGGAGGCGCGGGGTCGGGCCGCACCCATGACGGCGACCCATGCGTCGCTGGCGAAGCGCAGCCATTCGTTGTAAGTGAGGATGGCGAATCCTTTGAGGCCCCATGTGTCACCCCATGAATTCTGGATGATGAATCCGACGGGCGTGTAGCCGACGATGGCGAAGGCGTGGAGGCCGCTAGGGACGGTGGCGCGATGATCGTAGGGAATGACCGGCAGCTCGGTGGATCTGGCGGTTGCGGAGACGTTCCAGCCGTCATGGACCTCTGCGGAGACGTAGATGGCGCCGACCTCGTGAATGGCGGACTGGAGATCGGCGACGTGGTTTTTGTCGATGCGGTAGTAGGCACCTAGCGGCATCTGGGGGGATTCCTCCGCCCATTTGGAATCGGTGGGACTGGCGTTGGGTTTCTTCGGAAGGTGGGGCCATGCCTTCTCCGAGCAGACCCCGTGCTTGTGCCAGCCTTTCATGGCGCCGCGGCAGCTGGAGCCATCGTAGTCTTCGCCTGACCATTCGTCATAGACGCGGGCGAGCCGGTAGAGCATCGCCGGGCTAACTTTGGCGTAAGGGAAGGTACGCTTATTGAGTTTTCGTTCTCTGAAGATGAGATGATTGATGACGGCGGCGAGACCGAAGCCGGTGCATGCGCCATCCGGTCCCTGATCGAGGACGAGTTTTGATTTCGAGTAGTCTTTGATCCACGAAGTCAGGGTGGCGGGTGGGGGAAAGGCTTCCGGAAGATTGGCTAGTTTTGGCTGATAGGGACGGTCGCGGAGGTCGAGACGGTCGGGTCGTGCGTTGAGGTGGACGGTGTTGCTGCCGGAGGGCTTGGCGGGTGCCCCTGCCCGGTTTGCTGTGGTCCTCGGTTTCCTTGACGGTTTTTTGGATTTCCCAGTGACCTTGCGTTCGAAGAGGATGTCTGGCATGGGAGTTCAGAGGTTTGGAGTTGCTGAAGTACCGGTTGGTGGCCGGGCTGTTGTCAGTTCGTGTACGCGGTAAAGAGGATGTGGCCGCTGAGGGTGGATTCGGTGTCGATGGAGACGGCGCCGACGCAGTGGTCCTTGGTCCAACTGGGGAAGTTTTGAGAGAAGAAGGAGCCGATGATCTGCCCGGGGTTGTCGTCGGGACCAGCGATCATGGTCCAGTGGGTGGATGGGAGATTCATGTCTGACGCAAGAGAGTCAGATAGTGGAGTGCGGCGATTGCGTCGAGAAAAAAAGGGGGCGCTCCATGAATGCGGAGGGTGGTCAGGGGCCTGATTGTCAGGAAGTTTTGCGGCGCGGCGAGGAGTTCAGGCGTCGGGGGCGGAGGCGAAGAGGAAGCGGTCGTGGCGGGAGAGGTCGTGGGCGGCGGAGATGCTGGTGAAGCCGAGGGAGGCGAGGCGGGCGGCGAGGGCGGCGGTCTGGCCGGTGCCGACTTCGAGGGCGGCGAGGCCGCCGGGGAGGAGGTGTGGGGCGAGTGAGTCGAGGAATTGCTCGATGAGGGCGGTGCCGTTGGGGCCGCCGTCGAGAGCGAGGACGGGGTCGTGGTGGACTTCCTTGGAGAGCGCGGGGATCTCAGCGGGATTGATGTAGGGGAGATTGGCGACGACGAGATTGAACTGGTGGTTGCCGAGGGCGGACCAGAGGTTGGATTCGATGAAGGAGAGGCGCGGGGAGACGAGTGAAAGGTGGGCGGCGTTGTCGCGGGCGAGGGAGAGGGCGGTTGGGGAGAGGTCGGCGAGGACGACCTGAGCGTCTGGGAAGGCGGCGGCGAGGGAGAGGCCGATGATGCCTGAGCCGGTGCCCATGTCGAGGATGGCGGCGGGTGGCGGGAGGGCGTCTGGGCCGCGGAAGCGGGCGACGATTTTTTCGACGAGTTCTTCGGTTTCGGGGCGCGGGATGAGAGCGCGGGCGTCGCAGAGGAAGTCGCGGCCCATGAATTCGACGGAGCCGAGGAGGTGCTGGAGTGGTTCGCCGTCGCGGCGGCGTTTGACGAGATCGCGGAGGGGGGCGAGTTCGGATTCTGAGAGCGGGCGGTCGAAGTCCATGTAGAGCTGCATGCGGCGGCAGTTGAGGACCTTGGCGAGGAGGTGTTCCATGTTGAGCCGGGCGTTGTCGATGCCGGCTTTTTCGAGCCATGGGGTGCCGGTGCGGATGGTTTCGAGGACGGTTTTCATGCGGCGCGCGGCGCGCGGAGTCGGTGAGATCAGGGAGGAGACTGGGCCGCAAATTCGGGGCGGCGCAAGACAGGAATCGGGGGTGGAAGGGTCAGGGAGTGGCGAGGAGACGGCGTTCGAGTTCGCGGTAGTCGACTTTTCCGGTGCCGAGGCGTGGGATTTCGGGGATGACGCGGAGGGTGCGCGGGACGGCGAGGTTAGGGAGCCCGTGGTTGCGGATGGCGGTGCGGATTTCGTCGGCGGTGAGGCGCGGGTCGGTGGTGATGGTGCAGAGTTGTTCGCCGCGTTCGGGGTCGTGGGTGACGATGATGGCGGTTTCGCAGCGTGGGCTGAGGTGGGGGAAGGCGCTGGCGAGGGCGTCTTCGACGGCGGTTAGGCTGATCATTTCGCCGCCGATTTTGGCGAAGCGTTTGAGACGGCCCATGATGAAGAGGAAGCCGTCGTCGTCGACGCGGACGATGTCGCCGGTGTCGTACCAGCGTTCGTGGTCCGGGCAGGCGTTAGGCGAGTCGGTTAGGTAGCCTTTCATGACATTGGGGCCGCTAACGAAGAGACGGCCGCCGTCGGGGACGCCGGCGACTGGTTCGAGACGATAGGAGATGCCAGGGAGGAAGCGGCCGGCGGAGCCGAAGGTGGCGGCGAGGCCGGTGTTGAGGGAGATGGCGGGGCTGCATTCGGTGGCACCGTAGCCTTCGAGGATGCGGACGCCGAAGCGTCGGGCCCATGTGCGGGCGGTGTCTTCCTGGAGTTTTTCAGCGGCGGAGAAGACGCAGCGGAGATTGCGGAAGTCGTAGGGGTGGGCTTTGCGGGCGTAGCCGTTGAGAAATGTGTTGGTGGCGATGAGGATGGTGGCGTCGCATTCGTAGACGGCGGAGGGGATGATGCGGAAGTGGAGCGGTGAGGGGTAGAGGTAGACGGGCATGCCGCTGAGGAGCGGGACGAGGAGACCGACGGTGAGGCCGAAGCTGTGGAAGAGCGGCATGGCGTTGAAGAGCTTGTCGGACTCGGTGAGGTCGGTGACGGCGATGAGCTGGCGGACGTTAGCGAGGAGATTGCGGTGGGAGAGTTGGACGCCTTTGGGGACGCCTTCGGAGCCGCTGGTGAAGAGGATGACGGCGGTGCGGTCGGCCTGCTGCTGAGGGGAGAGATGGGCCCATGCGGCGTGGGAGAGCGGGCCGAGGGAGGTCGAGAAGAGGGAGGCGAGTTTGGCGGCGAGTTTGGCGGATGCGGGGATGGCGGCGCGGACGTCTTCGAGGAAGATGAGGGAGAGACCAGCGTCGGTGAGCGGGGTGAGGTTGATGCGGGCTTTTTCGAGGAAGGCGCGGGAGGTGATGATTTGGGTGAGGCCGGCGGCGCGGGCGCAGGCGAGCATTTGGGCGGGGCCTGTGGAGAAGTTGAGGAGGGCGGCTTCGCGGCCGAGGGCCCAGAGGGCGAGGAGGGCGGCTGGGGCGGCGTTGACGTTGGGGAGGAGGAGGCCGGTGCGTGGCGTGGCGGCGTCGAGCTGGGAGGCCAGCTGGGTGGCAAGGAGACGTGCGCCGAGGACGAGGCGTTCGCGGGAGATGGCTCCGTTGGGGTCTTCGAGGGCGCGGGCGTTGCCGTGGGTGCGGGCGGCGGCGGTGATGTCGGCGGCGAGATTGCTGGGGCCCTGGTCGAGTTCGGTTTGGAAGCGGAAGTCGAGCGTGCGGGCGTTGAGCCATTCCATGAGGCGGGCGCGCTGGCGGGCGGGGCGTTCGCCGGGGAATTCCGGGGCCTGGAGCGGCTCGCTGAAGTGGGCGGAGACCTGCGGGAGGAATTGTTTGCGATTGGGGTTGGGGGAGAATGGGATACGGTCGGTGCCGCGGAAGTGGCAGAGGATGACGCGGGCTTTGGTTTTGAGGAGGAGGAAGCCGGGGCCGTCATAGAGGCGCATGAGCGAGCCGGTGGCGGAGAGACGGCCTTCAGGGAAGAGGGCGAGACGGCCGCCTTTCTTGAGGAATTCGGCCATGTGTTTGACCGCGTAGGGTGAGTCGGTGTCGACGGGGAAGCTGCGCGGGTTGAGCATGATCTTCCGGTGGAGCCACGAAGTCTGGGCAGTGCGGCGGGAGACGACGCATTTCCAGTCGTCCGGAGCGCAGGCGAAGAGGAAGAGCCAGTCGATCCATGAGACGTGATTGGGGAGGAGGAGGACTGGGCCGGGGGTATTGAGCGCCTCGAGGTTGAAGGCGCGGAAGCGGAAGAGACAGCGGAGCAGCAGACGCAGGACAGCTTTCATGATCGGGGAAGCTGTGGCGTGAAAAGCGGTACGGCGCATCAATAAACCGCGCGGGGTTATTGATGGAGTCGATGGCTGTCTGGTGGGCCAGGGGACCGATGGAACCCGGGCCGGGAAGCGGCTGGGGTCAGCCGGTGGTGCGGGAGCGGATGAAGCCGAAGACGACGATGGCGGCGACGGTGACGAGGATGCCCATGACGACGAGGAAGATGATGCGGTCGCGCTGGGCTTCGAGGCGGGCCTGACTGGGAGGTTTGGGGCCGCGGTAGCGCTGAGCGTGGCGTGGCTTGGTCACGAATTTGTCGGTGATACCCTGGCGGTCCTGCAGGCGCTTCCATTTGTCGAATTCGTCAGGCATGGATAGGAAGGTAATCAACAAGGAGGTCACCATTCCTGGGAACCTGTGGGACAGCAAGGAAAATCTGGGAGTGAATGCGGTGTTGCGGTGTCAGAGATGGAGTGGGCGGAGCGGGTGGAGGTATGAGGGTATGATGTCTTTAAAGAGAAAGAAATGAAGTCATCATCATAAGGGCGGTGAATAAGTCCAGGAACCGTGTTCCCCGCTGAAGAATGGGGTGTTCCACGCGATGGAGGAGGGTGGACAAGGATCGGGATGGAAGGCTCTGTGAAAAGCGGAGAACCTTGTGGGGCGGGTATGCGCCGGGTGTTGTCCCTGTTGTGCGCCGGGTTATTCACCGGGCTGGATGGAGGGTGGAGGGGGATCGGAGGCTGATTCTTTGGGGGCGGCGGCGAGGCGAATGGAGATGGCGACGACCTCCGGGTGGGAGAGGGCGGCTTCAGCGGCGGCGGTTTCGGCGAGTTTTTTGCTGGGGCCGGAGCCTTCGGCGAGGGCGAGACCGTTCCATGTGACGCGGGCGACGAAGGACTTGCGGTGGTCTGGTCCAGCTTCCGAAAGGATGGAGTAGGAGGGGCTGCCGAGGGCGACGGACTGGAGGGTTTCCTGGAGTTGGCCCTTTGGGTTGACCTCGCGTGGCTGGGTGGTGAGGGAGCGGAGTTCTTCGCCGCAGAGGCGGAGGACGGTGGCGCGGACGGTGTCCATGCCGGCGTCGAGATAGATGGCTCCGACGAGGGCTTCGAGGGCGTCGGAGAGCGTGCTGGCGCGTTCGCGGCCACCGCAGGCAGCTTCGCCGCGGCCCATGACGAGGTGTTTGCCGAGATCGAGGCGGAAGGCGGCGGCGGCGAGGGCTGGGCGGGAGACGACGCGAGCGCGGAGTTTGGTGAGGGTGCCTTCGTCGAAATCGGGGAAGGTGGAATAGAGGAAGTCGGTGAGGATGAGCTGGAGGACGGCGTCGCCGAGGAATTCGAGGCGCTGGTTGCTGAGTTGGTGGCGATGGGACTCGTAGGCGACGCTAGGGTGCGTGAGCGCCTCTTCGAGGAGGGCTGGAGAGGCGAACGAGTGGCCGAGCGATGCTTCCAGCGCGTGCATGGATGAGAGAGGTGGGGTGACCGACGGGGCTCGAACCCGCGACAACCGGAATCACAATCCGGGGCTCTACCGACTGAGCTACGGTCACCATGCCGTGGAAGCGGCGGAGTGGTTTATAAATCAGGGTTCGGGGGAATTCCAGGTGAATTTTCGAGGGGATGCGTCTGTGCTTGCCGGGTGCGGGTGCGGGGGATAGTGGGGGTGGATGAGTACAGGCAAGGATGGGAAAGAAGCGATGCGGCCGGTGTTGTCGGCGGTGTATCACGGGACGCGGGAGTCGGTGGGGACGGCGCTGGCTGGGGCGGAGAGTGCTGGGGCGTTGCTGGCGGTGGTGCAGGCGGCGTTGCAGCAGGTGGAGGAGAGTGTGAACGGGGTGAGGCGCGAGAGTGGGGTAGTGACGGCGTGTGCGGTGGGGTGCTCGTTCTGCTGCTGGCTGAACATTGATGTGCTGGCGCACGAGGTGCTGCTGCTGGCGGCGTATGTGAAGGCGCACCGGACGCCATGGGAGGTGGAGGAACTGGCGGCGGCGGCGGTGGGGCGGCGTGATGAGCGGGCGGGATTGGATCACGGGCAGCGGCAGCGGGTGAGGAAGCCGTGTCTGCTGCTGGATGATGCGGTGTGTTCGGTGTATCCGGTGCGGCCGGGGGCGTGTCGGCGGTACTGGTCGGGGGATCTGGAGGCGTGTCATGCGATGTGGGAGGATCCGGAGGTGACGGCGAGTGTGGAGTTTCCGCTGCTGCAGGAGACGGGGCGGGCGGCGGCGGCTGGGGTGCACCATGCGTTGGTGCGGGCTGGGTATGACGGGTGTTATTATGATTTGCCGTCGGCGCTGGCGGAGGCGCTGACGGATCCCGGGTGTCTGGAGCGGTGGTGTGGCGGGGAGAAGGTGTTTTCAGAGGGAGCGGAGACGCGGACGCCGGAGGGATTCCGGCAGGCGGAGGCCCTGGAGCGGTTGCGGCGCGAGCTGGGAACGGGGATGGAATAAGGGGTGGAAATCGGTGGCGGGATCCGCATGATGGGGAGGACGCCATGATTACAGAAGTTCCCGGTATTTCAGTATTGCCCGCCTGCGGGTTCAAAGAGTGGTCGCTGGTGTGCGATGCGCTGGGGGCTGGGGCGCAGAGTTTGATTCTGCGGAAGGGAGGGATTCATGAAGGCCGGGGCGGGTTCTGGTGGAAGCACGATCGGTTCTTTCTGTTTCCGACGCATTTTCATGAGCAGCGGGCGTCGTTTCGGTGGGGAGCGGAAGGCGGAGAGTCTCCTGCCCCGATGGAGGGAGCGGGGCACCGGCTGACGTTGTTTGCGGAGGTGGTGGAGAAGACTCAGCTAACCGAATGGGAGCGTGTGGAGGCGTTGCGGCCGTGGCATTACTGGACGGAGGAAGCGATCCGGGAGCGGTTTGATTATACGGAGCAGGCGGGGATCAGTGTGGCTGTGCTGCGGGTGTGGCGGCTGGCGGAGGTGTGGGAATTTCCTGATGAGGCGAAGTTTGGCGGGTGCCGGTCGTGGCTGGATCTGCCGGAAGTTCCGGAGGCGGGGTTGGTGCCGGTGCTGGATGATGCGGCGCACGGGGAGCGGATGGCGGCGTTGCGGTCGGCGATGGGGCAGGCATGAGATAGCAAAGCGAATGGCCATGGCGACACCTGAACCCTCCTCCCCTGCCCTGCCGGCTGCCGGCGGATTGACGCGCATGATCCGGACGTATGCGCGGCATGACGATGCGGAACGGGCGCTGGGTTTGCTAGGAGATCATGGGGTGGAGGCGGCGATCCAGGAATTCTGGGCTCCGGATGCGCACAGTGGCGAGCGGGTGCTGCGCGGGTGTGCGCTGTTGGTTAGGCCGGAAGATGCGTCGGCCGCGGCACGGTTGATCATGAAGATGCCGCCGAGTGAAGCGCCGGGTGGGCAGCGGGGCGGCGGGATGCCGGTGCGGACGCCCGGGGCGCGTGGATCGGGATCCGGGGGCCGATTGATGAGGCGAGTGCCGCAGCCGGAGAAGCAGCGGGGGTCGATCCTGATGATTGGGATCGCGATCATCGGGGCGGCGTCGTTTCTGCTGTATGCTGGGAATCAGTTGCTAGGGAAGAAGCAGCGGGCTCCGGTGGTGGAGGAAGGACCGGAGACGTACAGCATTGACGAGGATCTGAACGGGGACAGCATTGCGGATGCGGTGCGGGAGTACACGCCCGGGGGGCGGCTGGTGTCGTGGCAGGAGGACCGGAATTTTGACGGGACGATGGATGTGTGGTGGATCTGGCAGGGTGAGCGCCTAGCGTACCGTGACCGGGACATTGATGGGAACGGAAAGTGGGATGAGCGGACGACATTTGATCCTGAGGGGTATCCGTTCTACACGGATCTGCGTCCGGATGGAACGGGAGCGGTGCGGTTGCGGAAGGTGTTCCGGGACGGGGTGTTGTGGCGGACGCTGGAGGACCGGGATGGGGACACGCGGTTTGATGCGGTGCTGGAGACGGACGAGGGTGGAGACATTCTGCGGCGGGAGGCGCTAGGGCCGGATGCGCCGGAGCATGCGGTGCCGAAGTATCCGCTGCCGCCGCTGCCGCCGCAGGATTTTGAGAGCATGTCTGCGCCATTGAAGGCGCTGCCGCCGGTGGAGTCCCCTGCCCCGCCGCCCTGAAGCGTCATGGAGAATCGATTTTACAACGCGTTTGACGAGGAGCTGCTGGATCCGGCGCAGGGGGTGCGCGAGGGCGAGTACCGGACGGTGTTTGAGATCAACCGGGACCGGATCATTCACACGTCGGCGTTCCGTCGGCTGCAGAGCAAGACGCAGGTATTTTTGTCAGGGGAGTATGATTTCTACCGGACGCGGCTGACGCATTCGATCGAGGTGTCGCAGATCGGGCGGAGCATCTGTGCGAAGCTGCGGCGGACGAGTGATTTGCTAGGGGCGGATTATTTCATTGATCCTGATCTGGTGGAGGCGGCGTGTCTGGCGCATGACCTGGGGCATCCTCCGTTCGGGCATGCGGGGGAGCGGACGCTGCACCGTCTGATGCGGGGGTATGGCGGGTTCGAGGGGAATGCGCAGACCCTGCGGATGCTGACGGAGACGATCTTCAGCCGGCAGCACAGTGGGATGAATCCTTGTCGGGCGTTTCTGGACAGCACGCTGAAGTACAAGTCGCTGTACAGCGAGTTGAGCAGGCCGGAGCATCATTTTCTATACGATCCGCAGCACCGGTGGCTGGACTGGGTGTTAGGCGGGCGGGATTTTCCGCTGGAGCTGCCGCCGGGGCCGGCGCGGGACGGGTTCCGGTCGATCGAGTGTCAGATCATGGACTGGGCGGACGACACGGCGTATTCGCTGAACGACATTGCGGATGGGATCAACGCGGGGTTTCTGACGCTGGAGACGCTGGAGCGCTGGGGAGCGTCGCAGGAATTGTCAGGGGACGAGGCGGATCACCTTGTGCGGCTGCTGCGGAGCATGCGGGAGCAGCGGGCGGAGGTGCGGCTGCGGAGCCGGATCGGGAGGTTCATTGATGCGGCGTCGCTGGAGCTGGATGTGAATTTCATGTCGCCGCACACGAACCGTTATCGGTACCGCCTGGCGGTGCTCGAGGAAGCGAAGCGGGAGGCGAAGTTCTATAAGCGGATGGCGCTGCATCTGGTGTTCCGGAGCCGGCAGCTGCAGCAGCTGGAGGCGAAGTGCGACCGGATGCTGACGATGCTGTTCGGGGCGTTGTCGGATCGTTATGTGACGGAGACGGCGGAGTCGCAGTTCCGATTGCTGAGCGAGGGAGAGGAGGCGGCGCTGGCGGCGGCGTCCGGGGATTGGGAGCGGGCGCGGCTGGTGTGTGATGTGCTATCGCGGATGACGGATGGGGCGGCGACGCGGACCTGGCGGCGGTTGTTTGATGCGGACTTCCGGTCGCTGGTGGATTTTTCGTGAGGGCGGGCGGGTCCCCTGCCCTGTTCTGGCCTGGCTTGCGGGTGCGGCGTTCCGTTTTCTGATGAAATGTTAGTGTGAAAGGCTAGAGACGGCGGAGGCTGTCTTCGCAGGCTTTGATGATCTGGTGTCGGTCGAGGGTGGTGAAGCCGTGACGGACGGGTGGGCGGAACCAGCCGTGGCCTGGGCCGGTGACTTTGGAGGCGAGGATGATCTGGTCGCGGCAGCGGCGGGACTGGAGCCAGCGGCCGATGATGGATTCGGTGATGCCGAAGAGGGAGGCGTCTGGCGGGACCGGGTAGAGTTCGGCGGTGTCGAAGAAGTCGATGCCTTGCTCTACGGCGCGGTCCATGATGGCGAAGGATGTGGCTTCGTTGGCCTGGAGGCCGAAGGTCATGGTGCCGAGGCAGAGGTTGGTGACGACGAGGGGGCTTTGGCCTAGGCGGTTGCGCTGCATGGGGAGGGAGTGCTAGCGGTTATAAAGGTCTGGAATTCGGGTAATGGATTGACAATCAATCAATTGCGCAGGAATCGGATTCCGGGCGGCCGCGTTCGAGGACGATGGTGAGGATGGCGATATCGGCTGGGGTGACGCCTTGGATGCGGGAGGCTTGGCCGAGGGTTTGGGGTCGGATGGAAGTGAGTTTGAGTTGGGCTTCGCGTTTGAGGCCGTTGAGGGAGGAGTAGTCGAGCCACGCGGGGAGATTGCGGTCTTCCATGCGTTCGGCGCGGAGGACCATTTCGTGCTGGCGGTCGAGGTAGCCGGCGTATTTGAGGTCGGTTTCGAGGAGGTCCCAGATTTCGGAGGGGAACTGGGAGCGGAGGTCGTCTGGGATTTTCTGCCATGTGTTTTCGGGGCGGCGCATCCATTTTTCGATGCGGAGGCCGTCGATTGAGGTGGAGCGGGCGAGTTGGTGGGCGCTGGCGAGGGCGGCGGCTTTGGCGGTGGTGCGGGCGGCGCGGGTGGGGTCGACGAGGCCGAGGGTGGCGGCGTGCGGGGTGAGGCGGAGGTCGCAGTTGTCTTGGCGGAGGAGGAGACGGTATTCGGCGCGACTGGTGAACATGCGATAGGGTTCGGAGACGTCTTTGGTGACGAGGTCATCGAGCATGACGCCGAGGTAGGATTCGGAGCGACGGGGGACCCATGGGGGTTTACCGGAGAGTTTGAGGGCGGCATTGAGGCCGGCGATGAGCCCCTGCCCTGCGGCTTCCTCGTAGCCGGAGGTGCCGTTGATCTGGCCTGCGAAGTAGAGGTTCTCGATGCGTTTGGTTTCGAGGGTGGGGTACAGTTGGGTTGGGGGGCAGTAGTCGTATTCGACGGCGTAGCCTGGGCGGATGATTTCGGCGTTCTCGAGGCCTGGGACGGAGCGGATGAAGGCGTATTGGACCTCGTAGGGGAGCGAGGTGGAGACCCCGTTGATGTAGTATTCGTTGGTTTGGCGGCCTTCGGGTTCGAGGAAGAGCTGGTGGCGGTCTTTTTCGGCGAAGCGAACGACCTTGTCTTCGATGGAGGGGCAGTAGCGGGGGCCGACGCCTTCGATGATGCCGGCGTACATGGGTGACTGGTCGAGATTGGCGCGGATGATGTCGTGGGTGTTGGGTGTGGTGTAGGTGATCCAGCACGGCATTTGTTCCACGTGGAACATGGGGTCGGCCCAGCGGTTGAGGGTGAAGGGGTCGAGGGGGTCGCCATCGAGAGTATCGCGGAGGTAGCTGAAGGCCGGGGCGGGGGAGTCACCGTTCTGGCGTTCGCATTGGGAGAAGTCGATGCTGCGGCCGTTGAGACGGCAGGGGGTTCCGGTTTTGAAGCGACGGACCTCGAAGCCGAGGTGTTTGAGGCTGTCGGAGACGGTGGACATGGCGTCGCCCATGCGGCCGCCGGCGGTGTTGCGGAGGCCGACGTGGAGGAGACCGCGCATGAAGGTGCCGGCGCTGATGATGATGGCGCGGGCGGAGAACTGGAGGCCGAGGTTGGTGCGGATGCCGGAGACGGCGTCCTGGGTGACGAAGAGTTCGGCGACGTTGCCTTGGTGGATGTCGAGGTTGGGGGTGTTTTCGAGGAGCCACTTCATGCGGAACTGGTAGGCCTTTTTGTCGGCTTGGGCGCGAGGCGAGCGGACGCTGGGGCCCTTGTTGGCATTGAGCATGCGGAACTGGATGCCGGTGGCGTCGGTATTGAGGCCCATGAGGCCGCCGAGGGCGTCGATTTCCCGGACGATGTTGCCTTTGGCGAGGCCGCCGATGGCGGGGTTGCAGGACATCTGGGAGACGGTGTCGAGGTTCTGGGTGAGGAGGGCGACGGAGCAGCCCATGCGTGCGGCGGCGGCGGCGGCCTCAACGCCGGCGTGACCAGCACCGACGACGATGACGTCGTAGGGTTTGGGGTGGAGGAAGTCGGATGGCATGAGCGATGGGGAAGGGGAGTGGTGGTGAAGGTAGCGCGGGAGGGATAGAGGGAAACGGGAAATCTGGAGGGCTTGGCAGAAGGTCCTCCTGTTCCACGTGGAACATTTGTGCCGGAATCGACTGAGCGGATGGCGCAGGGAGGATGGGGATCAGTCGAGGTCGAGGATTCCGGTGCGGCTGCGTGGGAGGAGGGCATCGACGGTGGATTCGAAGACCTCCCCGGAGAGGGTGGCGGAGAGGATGCGGAAGTTGCCGAATTCCGCCATGACTTGGCGGCAAGCGCCGCAGGGGGAGATGGGGTGGCGGGTATCGGCGACGATGGCGATGGCTTCGAACTGGGAGACGCCTGAGGCGATGGCTTGGAAGATGGCGTTGCGTTCGGCGCAGATGGTGAGGCCGTAGCTGAGGTTCTCGACGTTGCAGCCTTTGAAGAGCTTCCAGCCCTTACCGAGGAGGGCGGCACCGACTTTGAATCGGGAGTAGGGGGCGTGGGCGTGGAGACGGGCGTCCTTGGCGGCCTCGATGAGACTGGAGAACGGGTGGGAGATGCGGATGGAGGGCGCGGGGTCGGGATCGGAGTCGGGGTGTGCTGGGGAGGAAGGATTGAGAGGGTGGGTGGGGAGGGCGAGGGAAGGGAGGTCGGCGGCGTCGGCGGAGACTTCATCGGGGAAGGCGTTGGCGTAGGAGATGGCGGCGATGCTTTGCTGAAGGGACCAGCGGAAGTGGTCGGTGAGAGCGATGGCGTCGGCATGGGAGGTCTGCTGGTATTGCCAGACGGTGGCGACGAGGGTATTTGAGCCTTCGATGATGGCGCGGCGGCCGTTGGGGGTGTCGGTGAAGCTGATCCCTGGGAAGAGTGTGCGGCGGCGGGCTTCTTCGAGGAGCCGAGCGGCCATGCTGCTGAGGGTGGCGCGTCCGCGGGAGAATCGTTGCAGCCACGACCGGGTTTCGGAGGGCAAACGGAGGCTGAGGGGTTTGGAGTCCATGGCGTACTATGTAACGCATGTTTACATTGTAGACAATTAAGAAATCGGGGGTGAAAACCTGCGCGCGAAGTTGAAGGGGTGAGGGAATGGGGCGGGATGAGGAGGCGGATCGTTCAGATGGCCAGACTTCTGGAGAACGGGAGCGGCGGTGGGAGGGGTGAGGCGGTGGGATTCCGAGTGGCCGTATTTCGGGGCGTGGGTTGGGAATGGGGAGGTGGGGTGGTTGTTGGTCCTGCGGTAATCGGCGTTGTCTCGTGCTGGATCCATGCTTAAAAGCCGAATCACACATCATGAACACACGCATCTTCAAGACAATCAATGTTGTGCTATTGAGCCTGATCTCTGGAAGTTTTCCTTTGTGCCAGACTGCGTCGGCGTGTTCGCGGGCGACGTGGCTTGGCAAGGATGGTTCGGTGATCACGGGACGGTCGATGGACTGGCCTTATGATTTCAACTCCCATATGTATGTGATCCCTCGCGGGACGAGCAACGAGGGGATGGCGGGAGGTCTCGTTTGGAACAGCAAGTATGGCACGGTGATCATGGCGGGTGCGGGGACGCCGGGCGGCCCGATCGATGCAGCGTTCGATGGGCTGAATGAAAAAGGGCTTGGTGCGAATCTGCTTTATCTGGCGGAGTGCGATTTTGGAGCGGTGCCGGCGGACACGAAGCCGCGCATTTCCTTCGGTGCGTGGGTGCAGTATGTGCTTTCGAGCTACGCGACGGTCGATGAGGTGGTGAGTGCGGCCGAGAAAGATGAGGTCTACATTGTGCCGGTGAATTTCGGTCCTGGAGGAGCGGCGCATGCGACGGTTCACCTTTCGGTGACCGACTCAAGCGGCGACTCTGCGGTGATTGAATACCTCAAGGGCAAGCCGGTCATTCATCACGGCCGCAAGTATCAGGTGATGACCAACAGTCCTGTGTTCGAGCAGCAGCTTGCGCTGAACGCCTATTGGTCCCGGGTGGATCAGACCAAGACGCTTCCGGGTTCCCATCAATCCGAGGACCGCTTTGTGAGGGCCGACTACTACATCAGGAGGCTCGGGGTGGAGGAGACAGATGTCCGCCAGCAGGTTGCCGGGGTGATGAGCGTGATGCGGAACGTGTCGGTTCCCTGGGGAGCAGCCGATCCACTGCATCCCAACATCGCACCCACCTATTGGAGAACGGTCCTTGATCACAGCCGTCAGGTCTATTATTTCGAGAGTGCGAAGAGTGCCTATGCGGTGGGAGTGGACCTGAAAAAGATTGATTTTGCGTCAGGGTCGGGAATCCGAAATGTGGCATTGGAGACGACTGCGGGATTCAACCTGAGTGGCGACATCAGCGGTTCCTTCACCCCCGCGAAACCGATCACTTATCTGGCTCCGTAGTGCCGCCCGTCTTGCGGTGTCCGCCTTGGTCATGGAGTCATCGTGATTTCCCGCGTGATGGCTGGCAGGGTGCGGTGTAGGCCGGGGCTGGTTTCTTCGATCCCTTGGGTTGCCGGGCGCGGTGGGCGCGTGACCTGCGAGGGCCGGAAGGGTTGGTGGGGGCGGTGGTTATTTTCTGTTGCGTGGGGGGCGGAGGAATTGTGAGGGTTGGGTGTTTGGTTGGGGGTTGGGTTTGCGATTGGGGTTGGGGAGTTGTTTACCGCAGGGGGCGATGTGTGGGGGAGGGGTGACGTCGACGGTTTCGCGGTGGTCGTCGAGGAGTCTGGTGGCGAGGTGTTTGAGGCCGATGCGTGAGAGTGTCTGGCGGAGGGCGCTGCGCATTTCCGGTTTGTACCAGAAGAAGAAACTGCGCTGGGTTTCCTTGTCTTCGGGGGAGCGTGCGACGTCGACTTTGGAGCCGTCGTAGGGGTGTGTGCCGGTCGCGTAGATTTCGGTGGCGACGGTCATGGGTGTGGGGGTGAAGTCCTGGACCTGTTCGAGACGGAAGCCGAGGTCTTTGGTTTTGAGGGCGAGTTCGGCCATGTCTTCCGGGCGGGAGCCTGGGTGTGAGCTGATGAAGTAGGGGATGACTGGGGTGTTGCCTTTGCCGGCCTTGGCTGAGGCGGCGGCGAATTTCTCGCGGAATTTGTAGAAGAGGTTGAAGGACGGTTTGCGCATGATGCGCAGGACGTGGTCGCTGGTGTGTTCGGGGGCGACTTTGAGGCGGCCGGGGACGTGGTGAGCGGCGAGGGTTTCGATGTATTTCTCGTGGCTTTCTTTGACTTCGGGGGAGGCACCTTTTTCGTGGAGGAAGAGGTCGTAGCGGATGCCGCTGGCGACGAAGGCGTGTTTGACGCCCTCGGTGTTGCGGACGGCTTCGTAGATCTCGAGGAGCGGGGTGTGGTCGGTGTCGAGGTTGCGGCAGACATCGGGCCAGATGCAGGAGGGGCGGATGCATTCGTCGCAGATCCACTGCTGTTTGCCCTTCATCTGGTACATGTTAGCGGAGGGGCCGCCGAGGTCGCTGATGGTGCCGCGGAAGTCGGGCATCTGTTTGATGGATTCGACCTCTTTGAGGATGGAGGCTTTGGAGCGAGAGGCGACGAACTTGCCTTGGTGAGCGGAGATGGTGCAGAAGCTGCAGCCGCCGAAGCAACCGCGGTGCATGTTGACCGAGTGGCGGATCATTTCGTAGGCGGGGATGGGGCCGCGTTTCCGGTATTTGGGGTGAGGGAGACGTGTGTAGGGCAGATCGAAGGAGGCGTCGATCTGGCTTTCGGTCATGACTGGGAAGGGGGGGTTGACGACGAGGAGGCGGTCGCCGGACTGCTGGAGGATGCGGCGGGCTTTGACGCGATTGGATTCGGTCTCGATGTTTTTGAAGTTTTTCGAGTAGAGTTCGCGGTTGGTGAGGCATTCCTCGTGGGAGTGGAGGGCGCAGTCGTCCCAGTGTTTGTTTTTGGGGGGTGGGTTGCCAGCGGGGAGGAGGACGGCGGTCTGGGGGATGGAGGTTAGGGAGGAGAAGGGGACGCCGCGCTGGAGGAGGCGGACGCATTCCTTGAGAGGGAGTTCGCCCATGCCGTAGATGAGGAGGTCGGCGCGGCTCTCGGCGAGGATGGAGGGTTTGAGTTCGTTAGACCAGTAGTCGAAGTGGGTGACGCGGCGGAGACTGGCTTCGATGCCGCCGATCATGACGGGGACGTCGGGGAAGAGGTCTTTGAGGATATTGGAGTAGACGGTGGTGGCGTAGTCGGGGCGGAAGCCGTGGTCGCCGCCGGGGGTGTAGGCGTCTTCGGAGCGGCGTTTTCTGGCAGCGGTGTAGTGATTGACCATGGAGTCCATGCAGCCGGAGGTGACGCCGAAGAAGAGCCTGGGAGTGCCGAGTTTTTTGAAGTCGCGGAGGTCGTCGCGCCAGTTGGGTTGGGCGATGATGGCGACTTTGAGGCCTTCGGCCTCGAGGAGACGGCCGATGACGGCGGTGCCGAAGGCAGGGTGGTCGACGTAGGCGTCGCCGGAGATGATGATGACATCGAGTTCGTCCCAGCCGCGTGCGAGGACTTCGTCGCGGGTGGTGGGGAGCCAGCGTGCTGGATTCCAGAGGGGATCGCGGGCGCTGGCGGGGGCGGTGTCGGATGGAGCGGGCACGAGGGAGAGTGAGGCGGGAGGAGGGATCTGTCCAGTGAGGGGGTGAGGGGAAAGGTGGGAAGGATGGAGTCGATGGGAAAGGTTTGAATTACTGGACGGGGGCCATGAGCCTGCTAGTGCGAGCGGCGAGGCGGAACCACCATGGTTTGGCGAGGTAGTCTGCGGCGGTGGCGGGTGAGCTGCGGGCGAAGTCGGCGAGGAACATCTGTTCTGTGGCGGCGACGGTGGAGGGTTCTGTGAAGAGGAGAGTGATTTCGAAGTTGAGGCGGAAGCTGCGGTTGTCGAAGTTAGCGGTGCCGATGCCTGCGACGTCGTCGACGAGGATGGCTTTTTCGTGGAGGAAGCCTGCGTGGTAGCGCGATGTGCGGACGCCTGCTTTTTCGAGATCGGGGAGGAAGGTGAAGCCTGAGAGCCAGACCATGCGGCTGTCGGCCTTGGCTGGGACGAGGATGCGGACATCGACGCCGCGGAGGGCGGCGAGCTGGAGGGCGGAGATGAGTTGTTCGTCCGGGACGAAGTAGGGGCTGGCGATCCAGATGCGGCGTTTGGCGGAGTGGATGGCGTGGAGGAAGAAGAGCGTGCAGGTTTCGAATTCGTCGGCTGGGCCTGAGGGGAGGCAGAAGGCGAGGCCGTCTGCGAGAGGTGAGGGTTCTGGTTTCCAGTTGAGGGCTGGCTGGGAGTTGGCGGCCCAGTTCCAGTCTTCGGCCCACGAGACCTGGATGCATTGGACGACGGGGCCGGTGACTTTGACGTGGGTGTCGCGCCATGGGCCGATGGCTGGATTTTTGCCGAGGTATTCGTCGCCGACGTTGTGGCCGCCGACGAAGGCGGTGC
>Ga0114977_10000965_pt1 | contig 19004 bp, 13 predicted proteins | sample S_130805_MF_Meta_FD_87026 | JGI IMG/M metagenome (GOLD analysis project Ga0114977, IMG submission 87026) | Freshwater microbial communities from Lake Simoncouche, Canada to study carbon cycling - S_130805_MF_MetaG | ecosystem: Environmental > Aquatic > Freshwater > Lake | place: Lake...
ATTCCCGTAATTGCTTTTCGTCCACTGGGCTTGGCGCTTGGGTTAACAAGCATTGCGCGCGTTGGGTTTTCGGGAAAGCAATCACGTCGCGGATCGATTCAGAGCCGGTCATCATGGTGACGATACGATCCAAACCGAAGGCCAATCCGCCGTGCGGTGGCGCGCCGTATTGCAAGGCATCGAGCAAGAAGCCAAATTTTAATTGCGCTTCTTCAGCATCAATTTTCAGCGCGCGGAACACTTGGCTTTGCACCGCTTCTTTGTGAATACGCACTGAGCCGCCGCCGATTTCCCAGCCGTTTAGCGCCAAGTCGTAAGCCTTGGCCAAACATTTACCTGGGTCGGTTTCCAAGAATTGTAAATGTTCGTCTTTTGGCGAGGTGAACGGATGATGGCAAGCATTCCAACGCTGGCCCTCTTCGTCGTATTCGAACATTGGGAAATCAACCACCCACAGCGGTTCCCACGGTTTGCCGTTAACAAACTTTTTCTCGTGGCCGATTTTGCTGCGCAACGCGCCCAGCGCGTCGTTGACGATTTTTTCTTTGTCGGCGCCGAAGAAAATCAAGTCGCCGTTTTGGGCGCCGGTACGTTCGATGATTATTTTCAACGCGGCTTCATGCAAGTTTTTAACGATCGGCGATTGCAAACCAGCTTCGTTCAACTGGGTGACGTCGTTTACTTTGATATAAGCCAGCCCTTTGGCGCCATAAATGCTGACGAATTTGGTGTAGTCGTCGATTTCACCGCGCGTTAAGGTCGCGCCGCCCGGAATGCGCAACGCCGCCACGCGACCCGTCGCCGAATTCGCCACGCCAGCAAACACTTTAAACGCCACGTCTTTCACCGCGTCGGTCACTTCAGTCAATTCCAACGTTACACGCAAATCCGGTTTGTCCGAACCAAAACGCGCCATCGCTTCAGCGTAAGCAATGCGCGGGAATGGAGTTGGCAAGGTGACATCGAGCACTTCTTTGAACACGACGCGAATCATTTCTTCGGTCAAATTCATGATTTGTTCTTCGCTCATAAACGATGTTTCAATATCGACCTGGGTGAATTCTGGCTGACGATCAGCGCGTAAATCTTCATCGCGGAAGCATTTGGTCAATTGATAATAGCGATCAAAACCGGCCACCATCAACAATTGCTTAAACAACTGTGGCGATTGCGGTAAAGCAAAAAATTCACCGGCGTGAACACGCGACGGCACCAAATAATCGCGCGCACCTTCTGGCGTCGATTTAGTCAGCATTGGGGTTTCAATGTCGATAAAGCCAGCGTCATCCAAAAAGCGACGGAAAGCGCGGGCAGTTTTGTAACGCAACATCATATTTTTTTGCATTTGCGGACGACGCAAATCAATCACGCGATGCGTCAAACGCACGTTTTCCGACAAATTATCATCATCGAGTTGGAACGGTGGCGTCACCGCCGCATTCAACACTTCAATGTTGTGGCACAGCAATTCGATTTCGCCGCTACTCATATTGGCATTTTCGCTGCCAGCCGGACGACGACGCACCAGACCGGTAATACGCAGCACAAATTCATTGCGCACCGATTCAGCCGCTTTAAACATTTCGGCGCGATCGGGATCACACACTACTTGCGCCATCCCTTCACGGTCGCGCAGATCAATAAAAATTACGCCGCCGTGGTCACGACGACGATGGGCCCAACCGCAAATACTCACGATTTGGTCAAGATGGGTGGCATTCAAATGCCCGCAATAATGTGTACGCATGGTTTAGCTCTTAATAAAAACAGGATTAATGTAAATGAGGAGTCACTTCAACTTCTGGTGCCGCCACAACGCCCATCGAAATAATGGTGCGCAAGGCAACATCAACCGTCATATCTAATTCGATGGTGTCGGCTTTACGCAAATAAAAATAAAACCCGTTCACCGGACTCGGCGTAGTCGGTATAAATACCGCGACATGCTCTTCGTCAAATCGACGGACAATTTCAGCCGGTAAATTGGTTTGAAACGCCAGCGACCACGCTTCCGGATGCGGATAACGCACTAGCAGCACTTTGCGGAACGAGTTACCTGAACCGGACAACAAAGTGTCGCTGACCTGCTTCACACCTTTGTAAATATTACCGACCAAGGGAATGCGCGACATGGCTTTTTCGGAGGCCGTCCACAAGCGTTGGCCGAAGATATTGCGGATCAACAAGCCCGTGACCAATACCACGCACAGCGTCAAAATAATGCCTAAACCAGGAATATGGAAACCCAATAATTCATCTGGCCGCCATTGCAAAGGCAACAGCAACAGAGTTTGATCCATGGTCGAGATGGTTAAATTCAACACCCAGAATGTGATACCGAGCGGCACCCAAACCAGTAGACCGGTAATTAAATATTTTTTCATTAGCTTGCCACCGGGCAAGAACCAGACGTCGCGCAAGGGGCGGAAGTGGATTCCTTCGGTTTATTGCCGTTTTTAAAGTCAGTTACATAATAACCATTGCCCTTCAGCTGAAAACCCGCCGCCGACAATTGTTTGCTAAAAGTAGGCTGCTGACATTCTGGGCAAACAGTGAGCTGTGCTTCACTTATTTTCTGCATCACATCTTTTTGAACGCCACAGCTACTGCAACGATATTCATAAATAGGCATCGCTTGCTCCTACCAGTTAATTTTGGAGCGCGGATTATACCCGAGCGGCGCCATTTTCGAGACGCGACGAACAACAGATGATAGCAAATTAAAAATCAAGCGCAGGCGCAATGAACTTGGGCTAAATCAGTGATTCCCATTAAAATTTTCACGATACCATCTTGCTTTAAGGTGCGCATACCTTCGGCAATACCCACCGCCTGATATTCAAAGGCTGAAGATTGATGACGAATTAAGGCGCGCAATTGCGGTGTTGCCGACAATAATTCATACAAGCCAATCCGACCAGAATAGCCTTCGCTACAAGACTTGCAACCCACTGGACGCTTCAAATATAAGCGACCTGCTTTGGCAAAACTATTGCGCCAAGATTGGATAAGCATTTCCCGATCAGACAGCGCCGGGATTTTTCCATACGCCGATTGATAATATTCATTGGCTAATTCAGCCAACTCATCCGCGCTCGCTTCTTCTTCAATCGCGCATTTTGTACACAATTTGCGCGCCAAGCGTTGCGCCAAAATCGCCAACAAGGCGTCGGAAAGATTGTATTGATCAATCCCTAAATCCAATAAGCGCGCGACGGTTTCCGACGCCGAATTAGTGTGCAAAGTAGACAACACCAAATGACCAGTCATCGACGCTTCCAACGCAATTTTGGCGGTTTCTTGATCGCGCATTTCGCCGATCATAATAATGTCAGGATCGGCACGGAGCAAAGAACGCAACAGCGTCGCAAAAGTCACTCCAATTTTATTATTCACCTGCACTTGGCAAAGATGCGGCTGCACAATTTCCACCGGATCTTCCACCGTCCAAATTTTTCGCTCGGTGGTATTTAGCTCTTTCATCACCGAATGCAAAGTGGTGGTTTTACCGCTACCCGTTGGGCCGCAAACCAAAATTAAACCGTAAGTGCGATGCGCCATTTGCCGGAATACCGCCATGTCGCGCTCGGCCATACCTAACTCTAAAAGTGGCAAGGGATCGCCCGACGACAAAATCCGAATCGTGACAAATTCAACACCCATCATCACCGGTATAATAGAAATTCGCAGATCAATATGATCGCCATCTGGCAGGCGGAATGAAATTTTGCCATCCTGCGGCCGGCGTTTTTCGGAAATATCCAAACCGGCCATAATTTTAATCCGCGACACCACGGCATTATGGTAACTACTTGGAAAACTGGAAAAATCCTCCATTCGACCGTCTTGTCTGAAACGAATTTCAGTTTTATCCGAACACTGAAACGTTTCAATATGAATATCTGAAGCTGATTCATCAATCGCGCTCAAAATCATGGCATTCACCAGATTAATGATGGTCGAATCGTTCTCGGAAATATCTGTTTCAGTGGCTACAGCTTCCACCACTTTTTCAGGAATAGCGTCAAAGGCTTTTTGCGCCAACATTTGATACTCAGCCCCAGCCTCACTCTTCTTTTTACCGATATTATAATTATTTAAACGATCGATAATTTCATGGCGCGGCGCATACACCGGCTCAACTTTTAACCCCGTCAGTACCGTAAAGTAAGGACGATCTTTGAATAAAATAGGATCAGCAACGGCCAGATAAAGCGTGCCATCACTCACCGCGATCGGCACCACTTGTTTCTCGCGAATCTTGTCGCTCGGAATCAACTTTTGAATCTCAAACGGAATATTAATTTCCTTTAAATCCATCATTACCACGCCATATTGCACACAGAGCGCGCAATCCAAGTCTTCTTGATTAATGATTTTTTTGCTGACCAAGAATTGACCAATCGGCAACCCCAAATGGGTTTTTTTATTATAGTCACTATGCAAAATTGGTTCGTCAGCCAAGCCATAATGCAACAGAATTTCACCGATTGATCGGCTCTGCATTTGATAAATTTTTCGGCCAGCTTGTACCAAATCAAACAAATCCCGTTGAGAAGTTATTTTCGGCCACTTCAGTGTGATAGGCGGCGACTGACTTGGCGGCGTCACTAGCGGTTTTTCAACATTGACGATGGCAACCGGTTCGTCTTGAACGACCGATTCAGTCACATAATCTTGCGTGGATTTAGGCGTGCCAAACGACTTATCAAACCCGCCGCCAGCACTAAAAGCATCGTAGGGATTAAAATCTAGCGACTGATAATAAAGTGTATGAACTTGCTTCAGCAGATCAATTTCACGCAACGCTTCTTGAGGAAAACCCAGACGGTTATTTCGCTCATCTAACAGCAGACCATCAAAATAATTCACAATTTCTGCCGAGCCCCAAAACAATTCCATCTTTTGCAAAATTCGCCCAAAATGGCTCGCTAGAAAAGCGGGAAATGGCACACCAGCACGGATGCTATCAGCCAGAATTTTCGAATAGTTTGGTTCTTCGTTATTCATTTCAATGCCCAGTTTGCGAAGTGGCGATGACGCACAATCGATGTAGCGGAGAATAATAGTTTGTAACGTAATCTAATTGATTAAAAAATACAACCCAAACTATTACTCTTGCGCATAAAAAGGGTACTCGAGGCTGAGACGCAGCCCGCGCCACTCTGCTAAACTCGCCCGCATTCACCGCTCACCAAAATTTCTTCATGCCACAAATCACCACTCGCCCCTATTCACCAGAGGTGCTCAGCAACTTAAATACCGCAGGCTTTTCGCCCTTGCTGGCGCGAATTTATGCCGCGCGCGGCGTTACCAGCAAGTCACAATTAGATACTGCGTTGACCGGTTTACACCCCTTCAAGCAGTTGAGAAATAATGAATTGATGGCAAGTTTATTGGCCGATACGATTGCCGCCAATAAGCAGATTTTGATCGTGGCAGATTATGACGCTGATGGCGCCACCGCCTGCGCTGTGGGCGTGCGCGGCTTGCGCTTGTTTGGCGCAAAAGTAGATTTCATCGTGCCGAATCGGTTTGATTATGGTTACGGTTTAACGCCTGAAATCGTTCGACTCGCTGCCGCGCATGCAATGGGCAAACCGGATATTTTGCTGACGGTTGATAACGGCATCGCCAGCGTGGAAGGCGTGGCGGAAGCCAATCGCCTTGGCATCGAAGTCTTAGTGACCGACCATCATTTACCCGGTGATCAGTTACCGGAGGCGCGCTGCATCGTCAATCCCAACCAAGTTGGCTGCGATTTTCCCAGCAAAAATTTAGCCGGTGTCGGCGTGATGTTTTATGTGCTGCTCGCCTTGCGCGCCGAACTGCGCCAGCGCGGTGCTTTTGCGACTCAGCCCGAACCTAATCTGGGTTCAATCTTAGATTTGGTGGCGCTCGGCACCGTCGCAGACGTGGTGAAATTAGACGACAATAATCGCATTTTGGTGCAACAAGGTTTGCAACGCATTCGCGCCGGGCGCGCTTGCGCTGGCATCAATGCTTTACTGCAAGCCACACGCCGCGCCGCCAACAAAGCTGCTGCTTACGATTTAGGGTTTGTCGTCGGCCCGCGCTTAAACGCCGCCGGTCGTTTGGACGATATGAGTTTAGGCATCCGTTGTTTGCTCACCGACGACAGCGCCGAAGCGAACCAACTCGCCGCCAAATTGGACGGTTTAAATCATGAACGGCGCGCCATCGAAGCCGATATGCAGCAAGAAGCGTTGGCCGCTTTGGTCGATATTAATCCCGCCGATAGTTACAGCTTGGTCTTGTTTGACGACCAGTGGCACCAAGGCGTGATCGGCATTTTAGCCTCGCGCTTGAAAGATAAATTTCATCGCCCTACTTTGATTTTTGCTCCCGCAAAAGACGGCGACATCAAAGGATCGGGTCGCAGCATCGCTGGCTTACATTTACGCGACGCGCTGGATTTAGTCTCTAAACGCCAGCCGCATTTATTGCAAAAATTTGGCGGACACGCGATGGCCGCTGGTTTAACGTTGCGCGCCGAACATTTCGACGCATTCAAATTAGCCTTTGAAGCGGTCGCCCAAAGTTTATTGCGCCCGAGCGATTTGGTGAAAGAAATTGAAACCGATGGTCGGTTACTGGCCAGCGATTTTCGCCTAGAAACCGCGCAAATTTTGGCGCAACAAGTGTGGGGCCAAGGCTTCCCCGAACCCTTATTTGTCGGTGAATTTAAAGTATTGCAACAACGCATCATCGGCGAAAAACATCTCAAACTAAAACTCGCCACCGACGCCGGTTCGCTCGACGCGATTCATTTTTTCTCAACCGACACCCTGCCAGAAACCATCCGCGCCGTTTATAGCCTGAGCGTCAATGAATACAACGGCAGCGTCAGCCTGCAATTGCTGTTGCGGCACTGGCAAACGACGGAATCTCACGATGAAAACTGAAGCAAACGAACTTCGGCAAGCCGCGCAATTTTGGCTGATTGAATGCGATGCCGTGCAAAAAGCAGCCGGCGTTCGACGCTTGGCGCAACACTGGGCGGCGGGTGAAATTGAACTCAATACCGACGCGATACTTGCCACTTCGCCACTTATTCCGGGGCATCCCGCTAAGCCAGAACTCGTTTCTCCGCTGACAGTAAAACACCGCGCGATGAATACGCCAGACGGTCGCGCCGCGATGATTCATGCGCTGATTCATATCGAATTTAACGCGATTAATTTGGCGCTAGATGCGCTGTGGCGCTTCCCCAATTTGCCGCGCGCTTATTACGCTGATTGGCTAAAAGTCGCCGCTGAAGAAGCCTTGCACTTCACCTTGCTGACCGAACATTTGCAAACACAAAATTTCTCCTACGGCGATTTTCCCGCCCACAATGGCTTGTGGGATATGGCGGTGCGAACACAACACGATGCGCTAACGCGGATGGCCTTATTGCCACGAACGATGGAAGCGCGCGGACTGGACGTGGTGCCGGGCATGAGCGCGAAATTGGTGCAAGCCGGCGACAAACAAATCGCTCCAATTTTGGACATTATCCTGCGCGATGAAATTGGCCACGTCGCCATCGGCAATCGTTGGTTTAATTATTTGTGTGAACAACGCGAACTGGCACCGGCCGCCACCTATGCGACTTTGCTCGCTGAATATAATTCGCTACCGCGACGAGGTCCATTTAATTTAGAGGCACGTCGCGCTGCAGGTTTTAGCGCACAAGAATTAACCGACTTGGGATTGCGCCAGATAAATCATCAGCTGACTCAGCCACTTTAGGCTGAGTCTATAAATTCATAATCCTAAAGGTAGTCTTTAATTTACGGCATAATTTAGCGCCTAAGCCCGTTCACCCCATCCGCAAATAATTATTAAATAATGACTGACACCAAGACTGACGTTCCGAAAATCACGCCGATGATGGCGCAATATTTCGGCATAAAAGCCGACCATCCGGACAAATTAGTGTTTTATCGGATGGGCGATTTTTATGAATTATTTATGGATGACGCGGTGCGCGCCGCCAAATTACTCGACATCACGCTGACCCAACGTGGCGCCTCCAACGGCCAGCCAATTAAGATGGCCGGTGTGCCGTATCACGCGGCGGAACAATATTTAGCGCGCTTGGTAAAAATGGGCGAATCGGTCGCCATCTGCGAACAAATCGGCGATCCCGCCACCAGCAAAGGCCCCGTCGAACGCAAAGTGGTGCGAATCGTCACCCCCGGTACCGTCACCGATTCCGCCTTATTGGAAGAAAAACGCGACAACTTATTATTGGCCGTGCATCAACGCGGCCGCCAATTGGGTTTGGCTTGGCTCAGTTTGGCTTCCGGTCAATTTTTCGTCTGTGAAACCAGCAGCGACAATTTAGCAGCGGAACTAGAACGCCTGCAACCGTCGGAAATTTTATATGCTGAACGCTACGAAAACTCCCTCACCCCAACCCTGATAGGACAACTAGCCAATCGACTAAGCCAGCAAGCTGACAAGTCGCTGGTTATCTCCCACAGGGAGAGGGAGTCAGCGCGACAGATCGCCAAGGGCGTACTAGAAAATACAGGCGCGGCGCTCAAGTCCCTACCCGAATGGCATTTTAATTTAGAAACGGCGCGTCGTGGCTTGTGCCAACAATTTGCCACGCTTGATCTCGCCGGCTTCGGGTGCGATACATTTTCTGTCGGTATCGAAGCGGCTGGCGCGCTGCTCGGTTACGCCAAATTGACTCAAGGACAAGCGATTAACCATCTGCGCGGCTTACAGGTTTATCACGCCGATCGTTATGTGCGGATGGACGCATCTACCCGCCGCAATCTGGAAATTACCCAGACTTTACGCGGCGAAGCATCGCCCACTTTACTGTCTTTGCTCGACACTTGCGCCACCAATATGGGCAGTCGTTTACTAGCAAATTGGTTGCATCATCCGCTCCGCGATCGCACCGTACTGACCGCTCGCTTAGACGCTAGCGAACAATTAAACGATTGTTATAAAACGATTCACCAACACCTAAAGCCGAGCGTGGACGTGGAACGTATCACCGCTCGCATTGCCTTGCGCAGCGCCAGACCGCGCGATCTTTCTGGTTTGCGCGATACGCTGGCGATGTTGCCGTCACTGCAAACCGCCTTGGTAGGTCGGGATTTATCCCGACACAATAATGAGGATGTCGGGATAAATCCCGACCTACCAACACATTCATTAATTTCGCAACTCAGCGCGGCGCTGCAAGCCGACACGCAACTCGTTTCCATTCTTCAAACCTCGCTCAAAGCGGAACCGTCCGCCGTGCTGCGCGAAGGCGGTGTCATCGCCGATGGTTTCGATGCCGAATTAGACGAGCTGCGCGGCATTCAAACCAATTGCGGCGACTTTTTGTTGGCGCTGGAAGCGCGCGAACGCGAACGCAGCGGCATCAGCACGCTGAAAGTTGAATACAACCGCGTCCACGGTTTTTATATCGAAGTCAGTCACGCCCAATCGGTCAATGTACCAGACGATTATCGTCGTCGGCAAACGCTTAAAAATGCCGAACGTTACATCACGCCAGAATTAAAAGCGTTTGAAGATAAGGCCTTGTCTGCCAACGATCGCGCCCTCGCCCGCGAGAAAATGCTCTATGAACAGCTGCTCGATCAACTGGCGCCGGCTATTCCGCAACTACAAAACATTGCCGCCGCCCTCGCCGAATTAGACGTGCTCGCCACCTTTGCCGAACGCGGCGCCACGCTCAATTTCAGCGCACCCACCTTTAGCGACGACGCACAAATTAGCATTATTAAAGGTCGCCATCCGGTGGTGGAAGCGCAAGTCGCCGCCAATGCGGGCGGACAATTTACGCCGAACGACACCACGCTCAACGATGGCCGGCGCACGCTGCTGATTACCGGTCCGAATATGGGCGGTAAATCAACCTATATGCGCCAAGTCGCCATCATCGCTTTGCTGGCGCATATCGGCTGTTTCGTGCCGGCGGAAACGGCGGTGCTTGGTGAAATTGACCAGATTTTTACGCGCATCGGCGCCTCGGATGATTTGGCCAGCGGCCGTTCTACCTTTATGGTTGAAATGACCGAAGCCGCCAATATTTTGCACAACGCCACCGAAAAAAGTTTGGTGTTGGTGGACGAAATCGGCCGTGGCACTAGCACCTTTGACGGCCTCGCCCTCGCCTACGCCATCGCCCGCCATTTGCTAGAAAAAAATCGCAGCTACACTTTATTCGCCACGCATTATTTTGAATTAACGCGGCTGTCCGAAGAATTCGCCCAACTCGCCAACGTTCACCTCGCTGCCATCGAACACCAACACCGGATTGTGTTTCTGCATTCGGTGAATGAAGGCGCGGCCAGCCAAAGTTATGGCTTGCAAGTGGCCGCCCTCGCCGGCGTGCCCAACGACGTGATTCGCACCGCCAAAAAACAACTGCGCGCCTTGGAGCAAAACAGCGCCGCCCAAAATCCGCAAGGCGATTTATTTGACCATCGGGTGATCGTTGAAGAAGAAGCGGAAGAACATCCGCTACTGGCGGCGTTGCGCGATTTAGAACCGGATGAATTGAGCCCAAAAGCGGCGCTGGAAAAAATTTATCAGCTGAAAAAGTTGGTTTAATTCTAAACACGCTAATCCGGTCATAATCAGGGCGAGTCAGTCACCCCATAACTGCTAGACTGTGGCACTTATGGACATCGCACACATTGCCAAGCAACTAGAAGACACCGGCTACATCGTGCTGGCTAAACCGCTAGTCGATGAATTATTAGCCAAACTATTCACGCGTTGTCACGATGATCAGGACGCGCGCTTTCAAGTCGCACACGTTGGCCGAGGCGTGGCGAAAAAACAGATTGGCGCCATTCGCGGTGATGTCATCGATTGGCTTAATCCTGAAAACAGTACCGATCAAAGCTATTTATCCTGCATGGAAGAATTACGCCTAGGGCTCAATCAAGCCTTATTTTTGGGCTTATTCGATTACGAATGCCATTACGCAATTTATGGCGAAGGTGATGGTTATGCGAAACATTCTGATGTGTTGCAAGGCAAAAAAAATCGAATACTCACCACCGTGCTCTATTTAAATGAAGACTGGCAAGCGGGTGATGGCGGCGAACTGGTGGTATTTGAAGCAACTGGCAAAACAATACTCACCACCGTCAATCCAACCTTCGGCACCATGATTATTTTTTTGAGCGATTCTTTTCCGCACCAAGTGCTACTTTCGCACACCACGCGCCGCAGCATCGCCGGTTGGTTTCGCGTCAGCGGCAGTTAACGCCAAAACGTTATCGGTAGCAAACTGAGCTTTCTCTGTGCCACAATATTCCGCACCGCATTCAGATAAGGATGAATCATGAAACTCCGCGTATTGATTTTGGGCTACGGCAAAATGGGGCACGCCATGGCGTTTTTACTGGCGGCGCGACACGATATTCGCATTTGGAATGAGGGCGAAGTGGTGCGCGGTCAGCACACCACCTTAGAAGAGGAAGTTGCCGACGCACAGGTGATTTTATTTTGCTTACCGGTCAATCCGCATCAGGAAATCGCCAGCCACATCCAAACATATTTAGCACCAGGAAGCCTCTGCCTGACCATCGCCAAAGGCTTAGATGAATCTGGCCGCACCGCCGCGCAAGTATTTGAAAAAGTATTTCAAGGCCAATATCACCACGGCGTCATTTATGGCCCGATGATCTCTAAAGAAATCATCGCCGGTCGGCACGCTTTCGCCGATGTCGTGTTATCCGACGCGACCGACTTTCAACTGATGCACGATTTATTTAGCGGCAGCACCTTAATCTGCCATCAAGCCAGCGACCTGCACGGCCGCAGTTGGTCGGTCATTTTAAAAAATGTGTACGCAATACTATTCGGCGTGGCCGACGAATTACAACTCGGCGACAACCTGCGCGGCCATTTAATCGTCACCACCATGTCGGAACTTTCCAATATTGTGCAAGGTTTCGGCGGCCAAGCGCATACGCCATTTACCTACGCCGGCTTGGGCGATTTAATCACCACCGCCACCAGCCTCGATTCTCACCATCACACGCTGGGCCGACAACTGGCGCGCGGCGAATGGTCAGATATTTCTGGCGAAGGCGTGCACACCTTGCAAATGGTCGAAAAATTTCATTTATTTGCGTGGCAAAACTATCCGCTGTTTAGCTTAGCGCACGACATCGTCAGCGCGCCTGACACCCTCAAACAAAAAGTTGAAGACTATTTGATGCAACTCCGCGAAGAACAAATCTGCGATATTTGATCAAAGTCAAATTGATTGGCTGACGTAAAAATGTCCGCACACAGCGGACATTTTGACTAACGATTAGTCTTTCGACTACATCGCCTTATTTATACCAAAGCGAAACAAAACCACCAGTGGTATTGCCTGTTGCATTCGGCACGCCACGCATCACAATTGCATAGTGCGTCGCCCCGCCGGTATCAACAAAGCTATAAGCGTTGAAGGAATAATAAAAATTGGTCGTTGGAGTGGGATTTACCTTCAACCATTTTCCGCTCAGCATCGATGTAAAGTCAGCAGCAGTTACCGTTATATTAATCGTCGGGGTCGAAACAGTTAAATCACCAACCGGCGAAACCACCAAAGTGGATGTAACTGTAACCGGCTGGACGAAACAATCGTAGAGCGCAGAAAATTTTTGAGTTGCAAGTCCAGTGGCTGATGTAATGGTAGCTGTTCTAGTTTTCTCTACCAGAACATTGGTGGACCCCAAAGATATTGGGCATGTTTGAGCTATGGTCACATCCGCATCTGCTTGAAAGCCACCCAGTGCTTGAGTGAGATATGGCTTTCCAAATGTTGTAACCGTGTTATCCCAAGCAACGACACCAACTGTAATAGTTGTCCCTACGCCGCCATAGTAGGTTGCATTGAAAAAAGTGGCACCAGACCAGGTGACAGAGGAAACCGTCGAGGCAGGCGTTCCGCCTGCATCCTGCAGGTAATAAAAGTCGTAATAACCAGCTGAAGTACCTACAGGCAATATGCTATTCGTAATTGGGGTGCCAGTCGTTGGGGCAACCACCTGCGTACCACCAGTCGTACCTGTCAATGGCGTTGTGCCACCACCAGCACTCGCACCACCACCTCCGCCAGCGAGAATTAAAACCAAAGAAAGTGCGACGAACGATACAGTTTGAGACAATTTATTCATGATCACTCCCTGAATAAAACGCTTGAAATTGGCGGAGAGGGCGGGATTCGAACCCGCGGTGGGTATTAGCCCACACACGCTTTCCAGGCGTGCGACTTAAACCGCTCATCCACCTCTCCGAAAGGGCGCGCATTATAACCGAGCGCCATCTCTACGCCAGCAAATTTGATAAAAACCGTCCCAAGCTGAATGCAAATCGCCACCCATTTTCACTTTGAACCAACTAAATCCAAGTAACATTCGGTAAAACAACGCGCGACACACAAAAGGTTTGTTAACCTAAAAATTCAATCATCCTGAATAGTTACAGCAAGAATAGCCAAATATTCGATCTCCGACTTTGCCAATACCAGCGAACAACGCTTTTAGATATTTCACGCTTAAGATAGAATGCGCGGCTCGGAGAGGTGGCAGAGTGGTCGAATGTACTTGACTCGAAATCAAGCATACCGCAAGGTATCGAGGGTTCGAATCCCTCCCTCTCCGCCACATATTTTCATCTTTTTCTTCCCCGCAACAACCTTTAACTCGGCCTCACAAAAAATCCTGCGCTGCATTGCTAAAGTCGCCAACCAAAAATAATCCCTGATTATTTATAAGCAATCCCTGCAATAGCCACGTCACAATTCATCGTCACACTACGCAAATTAAATGACGAGAAGACGATTGCGTAAAAAATGAAACCCAATCAAGACAGAATTGTTGAACACTTAATCCCCGCGCTTGAAAACCTACGCGAAGCGGCGCTGGCTTTAGCGCAACACCATCGCGAAGCCCTCGCCCCTATTCCTCGGCCCCAGCAAGAAAGTGCCAGAAATTTATTGCATTACCTCTCGTTGCGACAACACGATATTCGTCACTTACAACACGAATTAGCCGAATTGGGTTTGAGCCGCTTGGGGCGCGTTGAGTCGCACACGATCAGCAGTATTAATGTGGTGTTAAATGCTTTGCACGCGCTGGCCGGTTTACCGCATTCGGAAGACGCGTCAACTGAACCTAAAATCAAGCAAGGCCGGACGCGCCTGGCTGCCCATACCGAGGCGATATTTGGCGCTGCCGCACCGACTTTTCCCACGCGGATTATGGTGACGATGCCAAGCGAAGCGGCGACCGACCCGACCTTGGTTCACGATTTGCTCGCCAGCGGCATGCAGGTGATGCGCATCAATTGCGCGCACGATGATATTGACGCTTGGTTGTCGATGATTGGCCATTTGCGCCGCGCCGAAAAATCGCTGGGTAAAGCGTGCCGAGTTTTTGCTGATCTGGCTGGTCCAAAATTACGCACTGGCGCGATTAAACCACTTGGCCGCTTAGTCGAATTTAAAATTAAACGCGATAGTTGGGGACGTGAAATCGCCCCCGCTTTTGTTTGGCTGACACCGGCCAGCCAGCCGGAAACGCCCCGTTTAACGGCCGATGCCATTTTGCCGATTGAAGATGCGGTGCTGGCACTGGCGCACGCCAATGACACCTTGGATGTGGACGACACTCGCGGCTCTCGGCGCCATTTAATTTTGCTCGAACGCAGCGGTAATTCTTGGTTGGCGAAATGCCACCGCCATGCGTTTATTGATGACAGCGCACGCTGCAAACTGTATCGCCAAGAAAATTTAATCGCCGAAGGTGCCTTGGGCGAATTGCCGGAAGTGCTGTTGCCGATTACCTTAAAAATCGGTGACACTTTGCAACTGGTTAAATCGGCTAAATTAGGTCGGCCCGCCATCAAAGATGAAGACGATCATTTGTTGCAACCGGCGCGTATTCCGTGTTCGCTAGATAGCGTGTTTGGGGCGGTTGAATTTGGGCAATCGATCTGGTTTGACGATGGCAAAATTGGCGGCACGATTAAAGCGATTCAGCCGGAAGTGATTGAAATATTGATTAATCAAGCGGCACCACAAGGCAGTAAATTGTATTCGGAACGTGGTATTAATTTACCGGAAACAAACTTGCCGATTTCAGGCCTCACCGAAAATGATAGTCAGCATCTGCAAGCCTTGGCCGACTACATTGATATTGTCGGTTTATCTTTTGTGCGCGATGAATATGATGTGCAATCCTTGCATCAAAAATTGCATGAATTGAACGCCACCCATTTAGCTTGCGTGTTAAAGATTGAAACCCGTTTGGGCTTCGATAATTTGCCTCACATTTTGCTGGCTGGTATGCAACATCCCCCGTTGGCGGTGATGGTAGCGCGTGGCGATCTGGCGGTAGAAGTCGGTTTTGAACGACTGTCCGAAGTGCAAGATGAAATTTTGTGCCTGTGCGAAGCAGCGCATGTTCCGGTGATTTGGGCCACGCAAGTCTTGGAAAATATGACCAAGCGCGGCGTCCCTTCACGCGCCGAAGTGTCAGATGCGGCGCTGGCGATTCGTGCCGAATGCGTGATGCTGAATAAAGGCGCGCACATTATTCCGACCATAGAATTTTTGCAGGGTGTATTGCAACGGATGAATGGCCACCACGAAAAACAACATCCCGCGATGCGTCGATTGTCGGTTTCCGCGCTCAGACATGACGCTCAGTAGCAGATTTTTCTGGCTACTCAATCTAAGCGCATGGCTGTGCATCATGTGTTTTTCAGCCAACAATTACGCGACAGAATTAGCAAACGATGAGCCGCAAGTTAAAGTAATCATCAGCGGCCAGCAAGTCACCGTCGATGTCGAAATAATGTTGCCGGTGACGCCGCAACAGGCGTGGGCGGTGTGGACCGATTATGAAAATCTGCCGAGTTTTATTCCGACTTTAAAAGAAAGTCGCGTTGTTACGCACCAAGGTAATTTCTACCAACTGTATCAGCGCGGCTTGTCGCAACACGGACCGATTACCTTTCCATTTGAGACGCAACATGAAGACGAACTCATTTTGCCGCACGACACCATCCGCAGCCACCAAGTAAAAGGCTCATTAAAATCATTGGCGGCAACGACAAAATTTTTAGCGGAAGGTGGCAGGACGCGCATCATTTATCACGCGGAATCGGTGTCTGGTTTTTGGTTGCCACCGATCGTAGCAAAACTTTTTATTGAACACGAAACCGCCACCCATTACCGTTTAATGCGCGATGAAGTGTTACGACGCTTAGCCACAAATGCCCTGCAAGATGAAACAAAACTGAGCTCAAACAAATTCAAAGCGACCAAGCAATTATCTGAACTGATCAACGCCGAATAATCAAGGCAAGCAAATGCAACAGAAATATTACACTTTCAATTCCGCGCATTAGCAGATACATTAGGCTTGATTCATAAGAAATCCAAAACTTTATCGTTTTGCCCATAATAATTTTACGAGGAACGCCAAGATGAACGCCATCGTTGAGCCAACAACAACCAGCACTAAAACGGCCGCTAAACCAGTAGCCACCACCCAGAAAATCGCTAGTAAACCAACCGTGACTAAAGCAGTCGTCGTTGCGAAAACACCGGTCGCTAGCAAAGCGCCTGCAGCCGCTAAAAAAGCGGTAGCCAAAACAACTGCTAAAACCATCGCAAAACCGGTCGTAAAAGTTGAAACTAAATCGGTGGCAAAGAAACCTGCCGCAATTAAAATCAAAACTGTGCGTGATACATTCAGCATGCCTGAAACGGATTACGCCTTGATCGCCATGCTGAAAAAATCAGCACAAGCTGAGGGTTTAAAAGTTAAGAAGAACGAACTACTGCGCGTCGGTCTATTGATGCTGAGCCAGTTAAAAACAACAGAACTAAAAAGTTTGTTGAGCAAATTCCAAGCGACTCAAGCCTAGTTTTTGTAGTACCACTTCAGCGATTGCCCAGCATCCGGTCCGGATGCTGGCTCAGCGTCGCACTTCTTGCTGACGTTATCTTTCTGTCACAATCTGAACTTATAATTACGAAATTATTAATCTGATTTCCTGTCAGTTCAGGTATCTGATTTCTTGCACTGCAAACCACTTTGGTAACAAACAGATGACGAACCCGTTTTTTTTCACTCGTAACCAGCAAGCAAGCACCCTAGTTTTATGCGGATTATTGCTCGCAAATTTGGCGAGTGCCGAAATCGTACCGGTTGAATTTGAATCGTACACTGCGCGTTACCAAACCACCTTCAATTGGCAATTTCATCCCGCGTTTAATTCGCCCGCCAATCAAGAAACCATCAACAGCCTCACCTCTGCCGCTGACAAAATGTACACCTTTTCATTTACGCCGCATTGGGGCGTACGCACTTGGCAAGGCGGCGAAATTTACTTTAATCCTGAACTCAATTCCGGCGTGCCGTTCACCAAAAGTTTGGTCGGTAACGGCGGCTTTACCAATGGCGAAATCACCCGCGCCGGTGGCGATGCGCCGACCATTTATCGGCAACGTTTGTTTCTGCGTCAAACCTGGAATCAAGGTGGTGACAGCGAACAAGTGACCAGCGGCTTGAACCAAATGGCAGGCACGGTCGATAAAAATCGTTTCGTGCTAACGGCAGGTAATTTTTCTACGCTGGATGTTTTTGATGGCAACACTTACGCCAAAGATGCGCGCACCCAATTTATGAATTGGGGCAACTGGACGTATGCCGCTTATGACTATGCTGCCGATGCGCGCGGCTTCGGTTGGGGTTTTGCCGGTGAAATTTATCGTGATGATTGGGTATTTAGATTTGGTCGCATGACCGGTCCTAAGAATCCAAATGAAATCGAAGTGGATTTTGATTTGCTCAACCATTATGGCGATCAAATTGAAGTTGAACACGCGCACCAAGTATTCAATCAGCCCGGCAAAGTGCGCATCTTGGCTTGGCGAAATCGGGCTAAACTGGCCACTTTTCAGGACGCTCTGGCTTACCGAAATGCGAATCCTAGCGCAGATCCGCAAACCATTTTCCCTACGCGCACCAGTGAACAAATCAAGTCCGGTATCGGTATCAATATTGAACAAGCACTGAACGACACCACCGGTTTTTACCTGCGCGCCATGCAAGCGGATGGTCGCACCGAAACGTATGCATTCACCGAAGTGGACGGCTCGTTTTCTAGCGGCCTCGCTTTTCAAGGTGCCGACTGGGGACGCCCAGATGACACCATCGGCGTGTCATTTATGGCCAATACTTTATCGAATGATAGACGGCAATTTTTGGAAGCCGGCGGACTGTCTTACTTCATCGGCGATGGCCATTTAAATTATCGTCCTGAAACGATTTTTGAAAGTTATTACAGCCTCAACGTTTACAAAAATACCAGCGTTACCGCTGATTTCCAACATATCGCCAATCCGGCTTATAACGCCGATCGCGGTCCGGTAGACGTGTTCGCCTTCCGCTTCCATAACGAGTTCTAGGCGACACTTCACGCCAAATTTTTCGGCCATTTGTCACAATAAAATCATCTTGCGTTAATTAAATAGTCGCACAAATTTAAGATCATTTGCGCTATGCGAAAAATCTTAAATCTGTGGGCTTGGTGGCTGCCATTTGTGCTGTGGAGCGCCGACGCTAGCGCGTGGGGACTTTACACTCACGTATATTTCGCTCAACTTTTACTGTGGGCAACGCCGCTAACAGATCCGCGTTTTCGCAAAGCAGTGATCGCCTTCCCGCGCTTGGTGTTAGCCGGTGCGTGCCTGCCTGATTTAGCCTTAGTAGGCCGTTTTCACAACGCAGCCGAATTGGATGAAACGCATTATTGGGAATATGCCCAGCGCCAATTAAGCGAGGCCAGCACCGACGAAGAACGCGCCATTGCGCTCGGTTATACCTGCCATTTATTTTCCGACATCATCGCCCATAATCACTTCGTACCTGCGCATGAAAAAATGTGGTTAAACGTGCCACTGTTGACGCACGCGATGGCGGAATGGTCGATGGATCACCACA
>Ga0114977_10000966_pt1 | contig 19002 bp, 15 predicted proteins | sample S_130805_MF_Meta_FD_87026 | JGI IMG/M metagenome (GOLD analysis project Ga0114977, IMG submission 87026) | Freshwater microbial communities from Lake Simoncouche, Canada to study carbon cycling - S_130805_MF_MetaG | ecosystem: Environmental > Aquatic > Freshwater > Lake | place: Lake...
TCCTCATGGGTCAGGTGGGTATACATAGAATTTCCTTTTTTGAAACTTAAGGTATTCTATGCTGCCTGACTCCTTTCCTCAATTCCTTTATCCATGTTGCACTTCACTGTTGAATCGGCGTCTTTATTACTTGAGGTATCTGAATTTTCTCAAGCACTCACACAATTCCCCCATTTCTTCCCGCCACATTTTTTGCAGCCCTTTGAGCCTTAATTTCTTCCAAATAACCATTCTCCACTTCGCTCATAATCATACCAAGACTAAAAGTGCCATTAGGATGTTCTTTTTTTAGCCTCTTAGCGCAATCATTAATTTCTTCCTGCTCGAATTGGCTTCGCAACACACCATAACTTTTTGAAGATGCATTCGGACATCTTTTTGTAAATTTATCAAACTTTCTTTCTTTTAAATCAAATATTGAGCTAGCTGTGAATGTATCCGAAGAATTTTCTTTTATGTTCTTAGATGAATCAGGTTTTAATTCTCTAGAAGGAATTTTAGATAATGCCCTTGTTACTGGAGGCACTTCTTCAACCAGCCTTTTAAAAACTCTCAGCATAACTCCACCCCCTATATTTTAAAGAACTGAAGACTCGACGCTAACAAATTATTATTTTAGATACAAGTGATTTAAAGTGATAAATACAAGAAAAAGAGCATTTTATACCACAAGAATGTAATATCACATACTACTGATATTTAATGTATTATTAAAAATATTGAATATATTCATTCTTTCTCAAACATCCGGCCCTTTTCTTCCATAATGAATTGCCGCGTGGTTTTTTTTATTTTATATTCGTCAGGCACGGTAAAGCATTTGTCTAAATGGGAAACCAGATATTTATCTGAAATTATACTTTGTATCTCATCTATTTCTTCAGGTTGCATCTGCTTTTCTATCCATATAATGCGTTCTTTTGCACGACTATCGCGGATTCTACCAGCTATAATATAAAACGCATAGGCGAGCTGGCGTGGCTCTACAGGATCAATGTCTTCTCCGGTGCGGCTTAAGATTTTATTATATTGTGCTGTAAGTGGCTGGCCATAAGCTATTGCATCACCCAAAGCAAGGGCTTCAGGGGCGCCAGATACCACACACCGATCTGTTGCATTATATTTTTTCTGTTTTTTTTGAATAGTTTCATCGTGTTTGGCTACAAAATACACCATACCAGATTGGACTGTAGAACTAATAACATTAACGCAGCCCAATCCAAATAAAAGTAGGCCGGCACAAATTGCCATTCTTAGAAATTTACTTAATTTCATGCAGCAAATTTTATAAGTTATTTAGAAACCGTCTATTTACGTAAACCCAATGTTAGTGTAAAAATATCATTCTTTAAAGCATTGATTATAAAAAAGCAATTTATGGAAGAAATAGATATCTGGTTAAGCAACTCGCTAAAACGAAAAAAAGAAGGTTTTAAACCGCTTGATGAAAAAAATGTACGTATGTATGTTTGCGGACCAACGGTTTACGACCGCGCCCACATAGGCAACGCGCGTGCAGTGGTAGTGTTTGACGTGCTATATAGGGTATTGCGCCATAAATATGGGGCTGAGTGCGTTAAATACGTACGTAACATCACCGATGTTGATGATAAAATAAACGCGGCTGCAAAAGAGCGTGGTATCGAAATTTCCCAGCTTACACAAAAAACCACCCAAATGTTCCATGCGGATATGGCAGCGCTAAATTGCCTATCACCAGATGTTGAACCCCGTGCCACTGCCCATATACCAGAAATGCTCGATATGATTGGCAAGTTAATAGCAAATGGCAATGCATATGCAGCAAACGGGCATGTGCTGTTCCGCGTTTCGAGTGACCCTAAATATGGACATTTATCAGGGCGCTCAACTGATGAAATGGTTGCTGGAGCAAGGGTAGAAATTGCACCATACAAAGAAAACCCTATGGATTTTGTTTTATGGAAGCCATCAAACCCGAGTGAGCCAGGGTGGGAAAGCCCCTGGGGACGTGGCCGCCCGGGTTGGCACATTGAATGCTCGGCCATGAGTATAAAATATTTAGGCGAAACCTTCGACATACATGGTGGCGGTGCAGACCTGACCTTCCCGCACCATGAAAATGAAATCGCGCAAAGCTGCTGCGCTTATCCCGGAAGCGAATTTGCTAAATACTGGGTGCATAACGGCTTCCTAAGTGTTAATGGCGAGAAGATGAGTAAGAGCCTTGGTAATTTTGTAACGGTAAAAGATTTGCTGGATAAAGGCATAAAGGGCGAAGTGATCCGTTATGCTTTGCTTGCAACGCATTATAAAAAACCGCTCGATTGGACTGACAAGGCGATAAATGATGCGGCCATTTCATTGAATAAATTCTATAATGTTTCAACTTTTAAGAGCCCAAATCAGGAAGCAAATGCAGTTAACATGGCTAAGTTTCTAGAAGCCTTATATGATGATATGAACACCTCAAAAGCGTTTAGCATATTACATGAAATTGCAAATTCTGGAGATGCCGCGTCTTTAAAAGAATGTGCAAATATTCTCGGTTTATTAGAAAATACAAATACTGCAGAAGAACCACTATCTTCTGAGAAAGAAGCACAAGTTCTGGAGAAAATCGAGTCCAGAAAAGCCGCTCGCGCTGCCAAAAACTGGGCAGAATCAGATAGAATACGCGATGAACTGCTTGTTATGGGCATTATTGTTGAAGATAAGGCTGGTGGGGCAATGGAATGGCGGGTGAAATAGCGATAAAACCCAATATGAAATTGACAAAAAGAGTCTTATTTGTTACAATAAGCCAGTTTAACTTAAATAGAAAATCATTAAAATGACTAACGAAAAACCTCCATTAGCAGAACTTGCAAAGGTTCCTCAGATTCTCTCAATTCTTGGCTTATCGGGCGATCAAATCAAGCAAGTTATTGATGCATCTAAAACAGAAGCCTACAAGGGAAAATTTTTCGGCGAGATTGCTGCGCTTGAAAAAATTCAGATAAATGGCAAAGCTGTCACCATGGAAGATGTGGAGGCAGGGCTTAGGAACCAATCAAACCTTATAGCGCAGGCTGCTGTTAGCGATATAGAGTCTATTGCAAATAGCACCCAGCTGACATTTCCTCCTTTTCTTCAGCCACACTGGGGAAATGGCGGCAAGGCAAATGATGTAAGTGAGCCAATCACTAAAGACACAGCCGCATCCGCAGCAGCTAATTTGGCCAAGCTTATAGTGCTTTTGGTAAAAGATAATCCAGAAGCTGCGAAATCTGCGCAAGAAGGGGTTATCGCTGCCAATAACCTTACAAATTATATTTTAGAAGGAAATAGTGAGACAATTACTGGCGATAAGATAGCACAGGTGGAAGGATGGCTGGAAGTTTCAAAAGCTGCACTTGTAACTGCCGCAACACCACACATCATAAAAGATATAATGAAGGGAAAAGAGCCACAGCAGCCTCTATATTCATATGTTAATAACAGGTTTGCAGAAATTATAAAGGGCACAGAACTTGTAAAAACAATTGAAAGATCTGTTAGCGTAAAAGATGCTGCAGAAACTTCGCCTAAAAAAAGTGATATAAGTATCAAACAAACTCAACCAGAAATTTCTGGAAAAATCGGACAAAGCCGCTAAAAAACATATAATTCTAATTAAATCTAGTAAATACGCTTATTTTGGCTTATTATTCCGCCTGATAAACTAATGATTGCATTCCATGACTGATAGAATATACTTATATGACAGCACCTTACGCGATGGCGCACAGACCGAGGGCGTGGATTTCACTGCCGTTGATAAGCAGGATATTGCCAAAAGACTGGATGCACTGGGCATAGACTATATTGAAGGTGGCTGGCCAGGCGCAAACCCAACCGATGATCAGTTTTTCAGCGCCATGCCAAAAATGAAGAAGGCAAAAATTTCAGCATTTGGTATGACCCGCCGCCCTGGAACATCTGCCAGCAACGACCCAGGCCTTGCGCCGCTTATGGAAAGTGGCGTAGGGGTATTATGCCTTGTCGGGAAAACCTGGGATTTCCATGTTAAAAAAGCATTGGAAACCACACTTGAAGAAAACTTAGAGATGATTAGCGACAGCATAACATATGCTACAAAAAAAGGCCGCGAGGTGGCTTTTGATGCTGAACATTTTTTTGATGGTTATAAAGAAAACTCTAGATACGCCTTAAAATGCGTACAGGCAGCTTATGAATCTGGCGCGCGCTGGGTGGTTCTTTGCGACACAAATGGCGGAACACTGCCCCATGAAATTTCTCAAATAATTTCAGAAGTGACCAAGTCTATACCTGGCCCCCACCTTGGCATACACTGCCATAACGATACGGGCAATGCAGTTGCCAACTCACTTGCTGCCGTTATTGCAGGGGTTAGGCAGGTGCAAGGCACATTAAACGGCGTGGGTGAGCGCTGCGGCAACGCAAATTTAATCAGCATCATCCCAACTTTAATACTCAAAATGGGCTTTAAAACCGGCATTAAGGAATCTGAGCTTCAAAACCTCACCAAAACCTCTCGTTTCTTAGATGAGAAACTTAATAAGGTTTCTGATAATTTTGCGCCTTACGTTGGCAAATCAGCATTCGCTCATAAAGGTGGCCTGCATGTTTCAGCCATCACCAAAAACCCAAAATCATATGAGCATATCGATCCAAGCGCGATAGGTAACACCCGCAATATATTGATTTCTAATCAGGCGGGCCGTGCGAACATAATATCGCGCCTTGAATCCGCAGGATTCAAAACTGAGGAATATAGCAAACATCTTATCAAGAAATTAGTGGATGAGGTAAAGCAGCGCGAGAATGAAGGTTATGCATTTGAAAATGCCGATGCCAGCTTTGAAGTGCTTGCCCACCGAATCCTTGGTGACGTTCCCGCCTATTTCCGCGTCAGTGTTTTCAGGGTTCTTGATGAACGCCGCTGGGATGATAATGAAAAATTAATTACCATGTCGGAAGCCACTGCAACAGTACTTGTGGGCGGTGAAGAAATTCTTACGGTCGCACGCGGCAATGGCCCTGTTAACGCGCTCGATCAGGCTGTTCGCAAAGCATTGCAAAAGAAATACCCTATGGTTAATGATTTAAAACTGGTGGATTATAAAGTGCGCATTGTAAATTCTGGCGTTGGCACAGAAGCAATCACCCGCGTTTTAATTGAAAGTGAAGATAAAGATGGTTCGCGCTGGGTAACGGTTGGCGTTTCGGCTAATATAATTGATGCATCATATAACGCGCTGCGCGATAGCATAACTTATAAGCTTATTAAGAGTGGTGTTAAGTAAATATCATTCCCGCAAAAGTGGGGATTATATTTCTAGAATAAGTCTCTTCTTATTTCCTTCTTGCCTCAAATAAAAATCCTGTTAATATAAACCAAAGGCGATTGAACCCCGCCTAATAAGGACGTTACCGCTCGCGATAGAGTGTTTTTTTGTGCCATCATAACAGCACGAATTTCCTATGCCGGGAGAGCAATGAAATAAAATACCCGCAAGGGAAATACATTGTTCACGTTTTCTTATTCGTGGGTTCAATCTCCTGACACCTTTAAATTAGGAGAAAATTCATGATTTATAGCCGCCACCTATTCCGTCACTTACGTTTTACCATTGGCCAAAATTTAATCAAAAACAGGCTGAATAATAACATTTCAGTGCCTGAACTGGCTATCATATCCACCGTTCCTGCAGATGTAATACAAAATTATGAAACTGGGAAAGGTGAAGTCCACCTCAATCACCTGCTTAAAATTGCATGCGCCCTAAAACTGGAAATAAAAGATTTTATGGCATAGCTAACCACATACAGATTTCTTGGTATAACAAATTCATGCGTTTATTTATCCAAACTACTGGTTAGTTTTAACTAAGTCTTTGATAAATTTGTTGTCATTCCAGAAGCCAAAATCCTGGAATCCAGGTAAAAAATAAAAATATGTTATAAGATAAATGACAGATCAGTTAATGCAAACTGGATTCCGGATAGCTAAGTTCGCCTATAAAAATCATAGATTTTTAAGGCTCTCTAACTTCCGGAATGACAAATTAAAGATCCTCTAAAAACAAGAGGATCATTCTTTCGCTTTGCGGGGTAAGGATGAGATATCCATGCACTATATAATGAATCGACTATAGTTTAATATGCCATAAACAAAAACGGCGCCTTATTGCTAAGACGCCGTTTTATATAATCACTTGCTTAGATATTATGCAACCTGTTCGCTTGCACCATTCTCATCTGCCTGATCTTCAATTGCCCTCATTGCTTTGTTTGCAATGTCAATTTCAGTATCGCGATGCTTAGCAACTTTCTTAACCGTATTCATATAGAAACCTGTTCCAGCAGGAATCAGACGTCCAACAATTACGTTTTCTTTTAAGCCGCGCAAATCATCAACCTTACCAGCAAATGAAGCTTCGGTTAGCACCCTGGTTGTTTCCTGGAACGAAGCTGCAGATATAAATGAATGAGTCTGCAAGCTTGCTTTCGTAATACCCTGAAGAACCGCAAGAGCACGCGCAGGCTTGTAACCTTCTTTATCAGCCTTCATATTGATATACTCAAATTCTTCCCTATCAACCTGCTCACCTGTTAAGAATGTAGTCTCACCAGAATCAACGATCTCAACTTTTTGTAGCATCTGACGGATGATTACTTCCGGGTGCTTATCGTCAATTTTTACGCCCTGCAGACGGTATACAGCCTGAATTTCGTTAATCATATATTCAGCAAGTGCTTCCGTTCCCATCACGCGCAAAATATCGTGAGGTACAGGATTTCCGTCCATAATCAGGTCACCCTTCTTCACTATATCGCCTTCATTAACAGTGATATGCTTACCTTTCTGGATAAGATATTCAACCGGCTCAAGGCTATCATCTGAAGGATTGATAAGGATTCTACGTTTAGCTTTATAATCTTTACCAAACTCAATAGTTCCATCAATTTCGCAAATGATCGCATGGTCTTTTGGTTTACGTGCTTCGAAAAGCTCGGCAACTCTTGGTAGACCACCCGTAATATCACGTGTTTTAGAAGATTCCTTAGGTATACGCGCAAGCACGTCACCAGCATGCACAGCCTGTCCATCCTCAACGCTAAGTATAGCGTCGATAGGTAGGAACGACCTTGCTTCTAAACCATTTGCAAGTTTAATAATTTCGTCTTTGTCATCACGTAAGGTAATACGAGGACGAAGCTCCGAACCACGCGTACGCTGTTTCCAGTCAATAATCTTTTTGCTTGCAATACCAGTTGCATCATCCATCTGCTCTTCAACAGAAACACCATCAACTAGGTCACGATAAATTGCAAAACCAGTACGTTCGCAAATGATCGGGATAGTATACGGATCCCACTCAGCAAGCCTTTGTCCTTTCTTAACAGTATCACCATCGTCAATATTCAGCCTTGCGCCGTAAGGAACCTTATAACGCGCACGCTCAACACCTTTTTCGCCAACGATAAGTACTTCAGATGTGCGGCTCATCACCACATTAAGCTTTTTGCTATCGACAACCACGTTACGGTTAACAATTTTGATTTTACCATCACAAGGTGCATCTATCTGAGAAACTTCCACGCCTCTTTGCGCCGCTCCACCAATGTGGAAGGTACGCATTGTAAGCTGTGTTCCCGGCTCACCAATCGACTGGGCAGCAACAACTCCAACAGCTTCACCAACAGAAACCAGATCACCTGTTGCAAGGTCACGGCCATAACATTTAGCACAAATGCCATTCTTGCTTTCGCAAGTTAGTGGTGAGCGGATCTTGATAGATTCGATACCGGCAGCATCAATCTTCTCTACCATATCTTCATCAATAACATCTCCTGCGTTCACAATCATCTCATCAGAAACTGGGTGATGAACATCATTAACTGCTGTACGACCAAGAATACGTTCAGCAAGAGGCACTGCAACTTCACCTGATTCAATAATCGGACGGGCTACGATACCACCGCTTGTTCCGCAGTCGTCTATAGTTACGATACAATCTTGCGACACATCAACAAGACGACGTGTAAGATATCCAGAGTTAGCTGTCTTAAGAGCCGTATCCGCCAAACCTTTACGCGCACCGTGAGTTGAGTTAAAGTACTCAAGTACTGTCAAACCTTCTTTAAAGTTTGAAAGAATTGGCGTTTCGATAATATCACCATTTGGTTTAGCCATCAAACCACGCATACCAGCAAGCTGTTTAATCTGAGCTGCAGAACCACGCGCTCCTGAATGCGCCATCATGTAAATAGAGTTAAGACGTTTCTGTCCGTTCTCTTCTTTTGGAGAATCTGGAGATTCACCAGAAATGATTTTCATCATGTCATGAGCAATACGGTCAGTACATTGTGCCCAGCTATCCACTACTTTATTATAACGCTCACCTTGTGTAATCAAACCATCCGAATATTGCTCTTCGAAGTGACGCACCTCGCTCATTGTTCCAGAGATGTGTTTTTCCTTACTTGCAGGAACCAACATATCATCCTTACCAAAAGAAATACCTGATTTACATGCATGGCTAAAGCCTAGCTGCATAATATGGTCAGCAAATATTACCGTAGCTTTTGATCCGCAATGCCTATAAACCGTATCAATCAAGCTAGAAACTTCTTTCTTAGTCATGATTTTGTTAGCAAGTTCGAATGTTATGTTTTTATGCACTGGCAAATGCTCAAACAACATTGCACGGCCAGGAGTTGTGTTCATAACACGGTAAACTTCATTACCATCAGCATCTTTGGTGCGAACTTTAAACCTTATTTTAGTGTGTAAATTTACAATCTTATTATCAATCGCATGATGAATTTCAGACAAATTCGCAAACGCCATGCCTTCATTAGGCTGCGCATCACGTTGGATTGTAAGATAATAAAGACCCAAAATTATATCCTGAGATGGTACGATAATCGGCTTACCGTTCGATGGGCTAAGGATATTGTTTGAAGACATCATAAGAACACGCGCTTCAAGCTGCGCTTCTATAGAAAGAGGAACGTGTACAGCCATTTGGTCACCATCGAAATCCGCGTTAAACGCAGAACACACAAGTGGATGCAATTGGATTGCCTTACCTTCAATCAACAACGGCTCAAACGCCTGAATTCCAAGCCTATGAAGTGTTGGTGCACGGTTTAGTAGAACCGGGTGCTCACGGATAACTTCATCCAATATATCCCAAACTTCAGGACGCTCAAGTTCAACCATTTTCTTAGCTTGCTTCAATGTGTTAGAGTGTCCGTATAGTTCTAATTTTGAATATATGAATGGCTTGAATAACTCTAAAGCCATTTTCTTTGGAAGTCCGCACTGGTGCAATTTCAATTCAGGTCCCACAACAATAACCGAACGACCAGAATAGTCGACACGCTTACCAAGCAAGTTCTGACGGAAACGACCCTGCTTTCCTTTCAACATGTCTGAAAGTGATTTGAACGGACGTTTATTAGCATTTTTTACAACGCGACCACGACGGCCATTGTCAAATAATGCATCTACCGCTTCCTGTAACATACGCTTTTCATTACGGATAATAATATCCGGAGCCTTAAGCTCAAGAAGTCTCTTCAAACGGTTATTACGGTTAATAACGCGGCGGTATAATTCATTCAAGTCAGATGTAGCAAAACGACCACCATCAAGCATTACAAGCGGACGTATTTCAGGTGGAATCACCGGAATAACATCCACAATCAACCACTCAGGTTTATTCCCTGATTCAAGGAACATCTCCACCATTTTCAAGCGCTTAACAATCTTCTTCCGCTTTACTTCAGATTTTACTGTTGATAATTCCTGACGCAGTGTAGCTTTCTCAACTGGCAGATCAATATTGCTTAGAATTTCTTTAATTGCTTCCGCACCAATCTGCACACTGAAAGTATCAGATCCATATTCATCCTGCGCCCTGTGATAAGCATCTTCAGATAGAATCTGGCCTTTTGTAAAAGGTGTCATACCAGGCTCTGTTACAACAAAAGCCTCGAAATAAAGAACTTTCTCAACATCTTTTAACGCCATATCCAGCATTGTAGCTATACGAGATGGCAAAGATTTTAGAAACCAAATATGTGCAACAGGAGCAGCAAGCTCAATATGTCCCATGCGTTCACGACGAACTTTAGAAGTTGTTACTTCAACTCCGCATTTTTCGCAAATAATGCCGCGATACTTCATGCGCTTATATTTACCGCACAAGCACTCATAATCTTTTATAGGTCCAAAAATTCGCGCGCAAAATAAGCCATCTCTTTCAGGCTTAAAAGTACGGTAGTTTATTGTTTCTGGTTTCTTTACTTCACCGAATGACCAAGAGCGGATTTTTTCCGGACTCGCAATCATAATCTTGATTTGATTAAAACTATTTGATGTTCCAACTTGTCCAAAGAAATTAGCAAGTTCCCTCATGTATCATTCTCCCAAAAAGAATCAAGAATCTTTAAAATTATGTGCGATTGGTGTCAGTCCTTAAAAACCGACACCATCGCTAAAACTACCCTACGCAGCATATTTGTTTTTTGTAGACTCATCTAACTCATCGCTCTGCTCTAGAGCAACATTTAAGCAAAGAGACCTTAACTCCTTAATCATCACGTGGAATGACTCAGGAATACCGGATTCAAAATTGCTGTCACCACGTACCATAGACTCATACATCTTAATACGACCAGCAACGTCATCCGACTTAACAGTCAACATTTCCTGTAGCGTATAAGAAGCGCCATAAGCCTGCAATGCCCAACATTCCATTTCTCCAAAACGCTGTCCACCAAAGTGCGACTTACCACCCAGAGGCTGCTGCGTTACAAGAGAATATGGCCCTATTGACCTTGCGTGAATCTTATCATCCACAAGGTGATGCAACTTAAGCATATAGATATAGCCTACAGTAACTTTGCGGTCGAATGTTTCACCAGTACGACCATCAATAAGCGTAACCTGACCAGACCCCGCCAGACCAGCACTCTTTAGAGCACTAACTATATCTAGCTCTTTTGCGCCATCAAATACTGGAGTTGCAAATGGTATGCCACGACGCAAATTACCAGCAAGCTCAACAACCTCTTCTTCATTCATACTGTTGATTTCTTTGGTAATAGCAGAATCCTGATAAGCTTCAGAAAGTTTTTTCTTAATTGCTTCAGACTTTTCTTTTCCCTCATAAGTATCAAGCATCTGACCAATTTGCTTACCAAGTCCAGCTGATGCCCATCCAAGATGCGTCTCTAAAATCTGTCCGACGTTCATACGCGAAGGTACCCCAAGCGGATTAAGAACCACATCAACATGTGTACCATCCTCTAAATAAGGCATATCTTCAATCGGCAAAATTCGAGAAATAACCCCTTTGTTACCATGACGACCAGCCATTTTATCACCAGGTTGTAACTTACGTTTAACAGCAATAAATACTTTAACAACCTTTAGGGCACCTTGAGGCAAATCATCCCCGCTTTGTAGTTTTTCAACTTTATTTTCAAAGCGATCTTGTGCTTCTTTGGTTACTTCATCTAGCTGCTTCTTAAGAATTTCAACTTCATCCATTGACTTGCTGTCTTTTACAACAAATTGCCATAACTGTCTGTTAGTGAATTTCTCAAGTACATCTTTCGTGATTTTGCCAGATTTAAATCCAGACGGACCACCTGTAGCCTCTCCATCTAGAAGTATCTCACGTAAACGCCCATATATATGGCCTTCAACAATTGCAAGCTCGTCGTCTCTGTCTTTTCCAAGACGTTCAACTTCTTGCTGCTCAATAGCAATTGCACGTTCATCTTTTTCAACACCGCGTCTTGAGAATACACGAACCTCAACTACAGTTCCACCTACTCCAGGCGGAACACGAAGTGAAGAATCACGCACATCAGCAGCTTTTTCACCAAATATGGCGCGCAATAATTTTTCCTCTGGAGTCATCGGAGATTCACTTTTCGGTGTAACCTTACCTACAAGAATATCTCCAGCCTTAACTTCAGCGCCAACGTGCACGATACCAACTTCGTCAAGATGTTTTAAATTTTCTTCACCCACGTTCGGTATATCACGAGTTATTTCTTCTGGCCCAATCCTGGTATCACGAGAAACTATTTCAAACTGTTCAATGTGAACAGAAGTGAATATATCTTCTTTTACAATACGCTCTGATATAAGTATTGAGTCTTCAAAGTTATAACCATTCCAAGGCATAAATGCTACGAGAGCATTATATCCAAGAGCTAACTCTCCCAGATGCGTACTTGGACCATCGGCTATAATATCGCCTTTTTTAACCACATCACCAACTTTTACAATTGGTTTTTGGTTAATACATGTATCCTGGTTCGTACGTTGGTATTTCAGCAAGTTGTATATATCAACACCTGGCGAAGTTGATTCATCAGCATGATCTGTTACCCTAATAACAATACGCTTTCCATCAACCTGATCAACAATACCGGCACGTCTTGCAACTGGTGCAACTCCTGAATCACGCGCTACAACACCTTCCATTCCAGTACCCACTAAAGGTGCATCTACGCGAAGAAGTGGCACGGCCTGACGTTGCATGTTTGAACCCATAAGCGCACGGTTCGCATCGTCATTTTCAAGGAACGGAATCAATGATGCAGCAACAGAAACAAGCTGCATCGGCGTTACATCCATATAGTGTATATCTTCTGGGCGAGACATGATGAAGTCGCCACCCTTACGGCAACTGATCAAATCATCTACAAAAGTAAAATCTTTTGTAATAGCCGCATTAGACTGGGCAATTGCATACTTGCCTTCTTCTATAGCAGAAAGGTATACAACCTTATCAGTAATTTTGCCTTCCACAACTCTTCGGTATGGGCTTTCAATAAAACCATACTTATTTATATTAGCATATGTTGCAAGGGAGTTAATCAAACCAATATTCGGACCCTCAGGGGTTTCAATTGGGCAAATACGGCCATAATGTGTCGGGTGTACGTCACGAACTTCAAATCCAGCACGCTCACGTGTTAAACCGCCAGGCCCAAGGGCAGAAATTCTGCGCTTGTGAGTAATCTCGGCAAGAGGATTTGTCTGGTCCATAAACTGTGAAAGTTGAGATGAACCAAAGAATTCACGCAGAACTGCTACAAGAAGCTTCGCATTAACCAAATCATGTGGCATCACTGTATCAATATCAACAGCGCTCATACGCTCAATAATCGCACGTTCCATACGTACCAATCCAATACGGAATTGGTTTTCCATCAATTCACCAACTGAACGAACACGACGATTACCCAAATGGTCAATATCGTCAATTTCGCCTCTACCATCTTTTAAGCCAACCAATATCTTAATTGTATTGATTATATCTTCTTTCGATAGAACTACAAACTCCTCTGGTAATGAAAGGCCCAGACGCGCATTCATCTTCACCCTACCAACATCTGACAAATCATAACGCTCTGGACGGAAGAAAAGGCTCTTGAATAATTCATCTGCAGCTTCAACTGTTGTTGGCTCACCAGGTCTTATAACACGATAAATATCTATCAGCGCATCTTCGTAAGAACCATTTTTATCTGCAACTATACTATTTCTGACATACGGTCCTACTATTACATTATCAATTGCCAGAATTGATATTTCTTCGTGCTTCTCTTTTTCAAGTGTTTTGACGTGTTCTTTTGTAAGCTCATCACCAGCACTTAGGTATACTTCACCGGTAGACTGATCTATAACATCGTCAGCGATGAAAAAACCGATCATTTCTTCAGCTTCAATAAGCTGAGACTTCAAGCCATCCGCAACTAATTTCTTAAGCAGGCGTGGTGTCATCTTAGTGCCAACTTCGGCTACAACTTTACCACTTACAGCATCAATCAAATCTTTTTCAAGCTTAGTTCCCTTGAATTTTTCTGGATTGAAAGTTACAGACCAACCTTTCTTTGTTTTCTTTAATAAATCTTTATCATAGAAGGTCTCTAAAGATTCCTTCTTGCTCATTCCTAGAGCGTAAAGCAAGCTACCAATCAAAATTTTACGACGACGATCTATACGGAAGTAAACGAGGTCCTTGGCATCAAATTCAAAATCGAGCCATGAGCCACGATAAGGTATAACCCTTGCAGAGTATAAGAACTTCCCTGAGCTGTGTGTTTTTCCTTTATCATGGTCAAAGAATACACCTGGAGAACGATGCATCTGAGAAACAACCACTCTCTCAGTACCGTTTATAATAAACGTACCATTCTCTGTCATTAGTGGAATATCGCCCACATAAACATCTTGTTCTTTAATGCCCTTTATCTCACGAGCGCCAGTATCAGCATCAACATCCCAAACGATAAGACGCATAGTAACCTTAAGCGGAGCTGCAAAATTAATGCCTCTCTGCCTACACTCTTCTACGTCATATTTTGGTTTATCAAATGAATATTTAACAAACTCTAAAGTAGCTGTTTCAGCTAAGTCATTTATAGGGAATACAGACTTAAGAGCACCTTGCAAGCCCACGTCTCTTCTTTTAGCCGGATCAACATTCATCTGCAGGAATGATTCGTATGACATTTTCTGAATGTCTATCAAATTTGGCATTTGTGCCACCTGACTAATACGACCGAAATTTTTGCGAATTCGTTTACGAGCTGCGAAAGAGTACACCAAACTTGTCCTCCAGTATAAATTTAAATAGATGGGTGATTGAGGCTTATATATAATGCGTAAAAAAACAATACAAATTATAACTTACCACAAAAAATAAACCTCACACGCCTGATACTTGACAAAGCAAGAAGGGGCACTGAAAATTCTAGCGCCCCAACTACCTTAAACAGTAAAGATATATTACTTCACTTCAACTGTAGCACCAGCTGATTCAAGCTGCTTCTTAATTTTAGCTGAATCATCCTTTGAAATGCCTTCTTTTACGTTCTTAGGAGCAGCTTCAACTAGATCTTTTGCTTCTTTCAAGCCAAGACTAGTAATAGCACGAACTTCTTTAATTACGTTGATTTTATTATCGCCAGCAGCTTTCAATACAACCGTAAACTCAGTTTGCTCAGCAGCCGCTTCAGCAGCAGGACCCGCAGCAGCCGCAGCAGCTACAGGAGCAGCAGCAGATACGCCCCACTTTTCTTCAAGCAACTTTGAAAGTTCTGCCGCTTCTAACACTGTTAGTGCTGAAAGATCGTCAACGATTTTTGCTAGGTTATTAGCCATTTTACTTCCCCATTAATTAGATTAAAAATTTTAATTGAATTACTTATCCATTTTTTGTAGCATGAGCGCTTATAACTCTTGCAACCTGAGAGCCAGGTGCTTGTAAAATACATGCAATTCTAGTCGCAGGCGCATTAATAATACCAATAATATTAGACCTAAGCTGATCAAGTGAAGGTAACTTAGCTAACGTTTTGATTCTATTAAGATCAATCGCTTCACTACCTACCGCTCCACCAATAATAACTAATTTTTCATTATCATTAGCAAACTCTACTATTCCTTTTGCAGCTGCAATAGGATCTGTAGAATACGCAATAGCAACTGGACCAACAAGCAATTCAGATAACTTTTCGTACTGAGTATTTTTTAAAGCCAATTTAGTAAGGCTATTTTTTGTTACCTTGAAATCTGCTCCTAATTTACGCATACTCTGACGCAAATTTGTAATTTCAGCAACTGTCAAGCCCTTGTAGTGAGTCACAACAATAGTACTAGCATTTGCAAAACTTTCCTGCAACGAGGCAACAACCTGCTCTTTTTTTAACTTATCCACTTAGTAACACTCCCCAAACAAACGGTTTGTAATCTCCTACGCTGCTGATCTTGTCAGATTAGCTAGCACATCAGTAACATCCAAAACTAATCCTGGCGCCATAGTTGAACTCATAGAAATCTTCTGTATGTAAATTCCCTTCGCTCCATTAGGTCTTGCTTGATTTATCGCGGAAACAAAAGCAATAACGTTTGCTCTTAGTTTCTGTTCATCAAAACTAGCCTTACCAATACCAGCCTGAACTATTCCATTCTTTTCAACCTTAAACTCTACCTGACCACCTTTAGCATCTTTTACAGCTTTCGCAATATCCATAGTAACGGTACCTAATTTAGGATTAGGCATTAATCCACGAGGCCCTAATATCTTACCAACTGCTGCCGCAAGCTTTGCCATCATGTCTGGTGTTGCTATGCAGCGATCAAAATTAATTTCCCCCGACTTAATAGCTTCCATTAAATCGTCATCACCTACCAGATCAGCACCAGCCTTTGAAGCTTCATCAGCTTTAGTACCTTTAGCAAAAACGGCAACTCTTATAGTTTTACCAGTCCCACTAGGAAGAGTAACCATACCACGCACCATTTGGTCAGCATGTTTTGGGTCAACGCCCAAGTTAATAGCTATATCAATAGTTTCATCAAATTTTGAAGTTGCATTATTCTTAAGAATTGGCAAAGCCTCGTCTACAGTATATAGCTTCAATGAATCAATATTTTTACTTGCTGTAATTATTCTTTTTGCAATTTTAGCCATATCTAATTACCCCTCTATTACCTCTAATCCCATCGCGGTCGCCGTACCAGCAAGCATGCTAACAGCGGCCTCTATATCATTCGCATTCATATCCTGGATCTTAATTGCAGCTATTTCACGAAGCTGCGCTTTAGAAATTTTCCCAATTATTTCCAGACCTGTCTTACCAGAACCTTTTTTAACATTAGCCGCTTTCATAACAAGATAAGATGCAGGAGGAGACTTGGTTATAAAAGTAAAACTCTTATCCGCATATACAGTTATTATAACTGGTATAGGCATTCCTGGCTGCATAGTCTTTGTAGCTTCATTAAACTGCTTACAAAACTCCATGATATTAACACCTCTTTGACCAAGAGCTGGTCCAACAGGCGGAGAAGGGTTAGCCTGACCTGAAGGTATTTGTAACTTAATTTTCCCAGTTACTTTCTTATTAGAAGCCGGTTTAGCTTTAGCCATTTTCTTAGTCCTTAAATTATTTTCTAAACTTTTTCTACTTGTGTGAACTCAAGCTCAACAGGAGTCGTTCTGCCAAAAATCGAAACTGACACTTTGAGTCTGCCCTTAATTTCATCAACTTCTTCAACAACACCAACAAATGACTCAAAAGGCCCATCTATCACTTTAACTGATTCACCAGAATCAAAAGTAACAAAGTTCTTAGGCTTCTCAACTCCTTCCTCTACCTGACGGAAAATCCTGTCTGCTTCCTCATCTGATATTGCCTGAGGTTTTCCACCGCTACCCAAAAATCCAAGAACTTTTGGTGTATTTTTTACTAGCTGCCAAACACTATCATTCATTTGCATATGAACTAGAACATAGCCTGGAAAAAATTTTCGTTCAGTATTTACTTTACGACCCTTTTTTACTTCTACAATATCCTCTGTTGGCACAACAATCCTATCAAAGCATTGGGCTAAACCCTCGCGCTCCGCTCTTTCTTGCAATGCACCAACAACCTTTTTTTCAAAGCCTGAATGAGCCTGCACTATGTACCATGCGTAATTATTACTCAACTTAACGCCTCTCCACTAAAAGCCTAAAATCATCTGTACAACATAAAATATCAACGCATCCACAACCAAAAAAAAGATCGAAGATATTAAAACCATCAACAAAACCATAACAGTCGACAAGATAGTCTCTTTTCTTGTCAACCAAGTAACTTTAGATGCTTCTTGACGCACCTGCTTAATAAATTCTGTCGGAGCCATTATAGTCATTACTAAAATCAATTTCCTATATAATAGTAAACACACAAATGGCAGGAGCGAAGGGACTCGAACCCATAACCCCCGGTTTTGGAGACCGGTGCTCTACCAATTGAGCTACGCTCCTAAATTTTACAACCGGCTCCAAACCATACCCTACTTCAAAATTTTTGCCACTACACCGGCACCAACAGTCCTGCCACCTTCACGGATAGCAAAACGAAGGCCTTCTGTCATAGCAATTGGAGATATAAGGTCAATAACCAGCTTTATGTTATCACCAGGCATAACCATTTCAACTCCAGCAGGTAACTCAGCCGTACCTGTAACATCCGTAGTACGGAAGTAAAATTGCGGACGGTAGTTACTGAAAAACGGAGTATGACGGCCACCCTCTTCCTTACTAAGTACATATATCTCTGCTTCAAATTTAGTATGCGGAGTAACCGAACCTGGCTTAGCTAATACTTGTCCACGCTCAACTTCCTCACGCTTAGTGCCACGAAGAAGTATACCAACGTTATCTCCAGCACGACCCTCATCCAACAACTTCCTGAACATCTCAACGCCAGTACAAGTAGTCTTTTGGGTTGGCATCAATCCAACGATCTCAATTTCCTCACCAACCTTTACAATACCACGCTCAATACGACCTGTAACTACAGTGCCACGACCAGATATAGAGAAAACATCCTCTATCGGCATAAGGAATGCACCGTCAATCGGGCGCTCAGGCTGAGGAATATACTGGTCAACAGCTTCAAGAAGCGCGCGAACGGCTTTCTCACCAATCTCAGGATTCTTATCTTCTAAAGAACATAGCGCAGAACCACGGATAATTGGAACATCATCGCCAGGAAAATCATACTTGCTTAATAATTCACGGATTTCCATCTCAACTAGATCAAGCAGTTCAGGATCATCAACCATGTCTACTTTATTCATAAACACAACTATGTATGGAACACCAACCTGCTTCGCCAACAATATATGCTCACGTGTCTGTGGCATAGGACCATCAGCAGCAGATACTACAAGTATTGCTCCATCCATTTGCGCAGCACCGGTGATCATGTTCTTTACATAGTCGGCGTGACCTGGGCAATCTACGTGTGCATAGTGACGGTTAGCTGTTTCATATTCAACGTGAGCTGTCGCAATTGTTATACCACGTGCCTTCTCTTCTGGCGCTTTATCGATCTTATCATACGCCATGAACTCGCCAAAATACTTCGTAATCGCAGCTGTTAAGCTCGTCTTACCATGGTCAACGTGACCAATCGTCCCAA
>Ga0114977_10000968_pt1 | contig 18988 bp, 26 predicted proteins | sample S_130805_MF_Meta_FD_87026 | JGI IMG/M metagenome (GOLD analysis project Ga0114977, IMG submission 87026) | Freshwater microbial communities from Lake Simoncouche, Canada to study carbon cycling - S_130805_MF_MetaG | ecosystem: Environmental > Aquatic > Freshwater > Lake | place: Lake...
AGGTCCATTAGCTTTCGCCAATAGATGCGGTGCATCTTTTTAGTTTCGGCCAAATCCCGATCTCGGTTTGGATTCGTCATCATGCGATCCTCCTTTTCCTTTTAAGATACCAATGATAGCAATATTGGATAGCATCAAAACCCAAAGCGGAAATCCTATAAAAAACAGTCCCAGTAGGATTCCGATCACCTCAAGCACTTTAGACTCCAATTGACTCGCGGGTCAACCTGTGATGCCAGGCATACCTTTTCATTATACGAATAGACTCGACATGAATTTGTTGAACTCTTTGCCTACTAACTTTTAATACTTTAGCAATATCGGTAAACCTAACCCCATCCATATGCAACCTCACCACCTTTGCGCTAACCGGGTTAATAGTTCCCAATAATTTCTCGACAAACTGCTGACGCTCCAGAGCAACCAGGTTTGCGTCTTGATCCTCTGAGACAGGATTTTCGATTATGAATCCGTCAGGGTGGTAAATTGAAGACTTGAAAAATTCCCGATGCTCGGTCATTTTCCGCAAAAAGTAAATCCTGGCCCAATGCAAAATCTTAATCAAATAAGTCGAAATCTTTGCCTTGGCTGGATCGTATTTCACTATTCCACGGATGAAGAACTTGTTCAGGATTGAATGATATTCATCATGGTCAATCCAATCGGGCATAGGCTTTTTGCTTATGTACCAAAAAACTAGATGATAATTATCAGCCGCCAGCTTGGATTGCTCCTCGGTCAAGACAAATCTTGTTTGGTCTTTCATGGAATCAACTCCGCCAACTTCCTTCTAACCCGCCTCTTCTCGACCTCATATTTAGACCTGGTGATACCCATTGCGGAAACTTCGGCGTTCGACGCGCCAAGTAGAAACTTTTTCTCACGATCACTCAAAGAATCGACCAGCTTTTCAATCAAATAAGCTTCGATTGTGAACTGGTTTTGCTTGGGATCGGCCAAATCAAAATGAAGGTCATCTATCTTGCTTAGCCTGTCCAAAGATGAAACCGGCCCAAGCTTTAGCCTTTGTTTATGCCTTCTCCATGTCTCACTCCGCACACTACGCCAAGACCAGTAGACATAGGTATGCCAGCTGCCCTTTTCGGCTACCCATCTCTTGGATGCCTTAACAGTTGCCAGCATCACCTCACTCTGCCAATCGTCAAAATCCATGAACTTGGGGGCAAATTTGTGGCAAAATTTAGCCAAAAATTTTGACTCAATAACCTCTAAAACGAGTTCATCAGGGGTCATTTCCGCACCTCCATTTGGACACTTCCTTGTCCGTTGGGGAGGTTATAGTTAAATATTACGCCCACTTCTAGTGGTTTATTAACCTGATGATGGCATGGGGCTACGCTGCGGCATCCTGCACACAACATGAGCAACGGCACAAAGATTCGCATTTGAACACCTCTTCCTGATTTCCTGCCTTAATCCGTATCCTTTTTCCGGTCAACTCAATCCACTCGCTACGGTCACCTGACTCACCAATTACATCGGCCAACTTCTTAGACAAACTACAGTAACACCAGGTTTTTTTGGAATCAATCGTCTGGGAAATCCTGGAAACAGTTTTAGTTTTTAGCATGATATCACCGTTTTATTTATTGGGCGGAAACTACCATGCTACCAAAAACCACTCAAAAAAGATCCCGTCTATGTTCTAGACCGAACCTGGAACCGGATACGATTGGCTCCCCAAGATAGGGTAGAATTTCTGCCAGCCAATCGAGACCCTTGGCGCGGCATTCCTCAGCGGTTAAGTCTGCCACATTTTTAGCCCCCGCAATTGATCTACAATCGGCCTTCAGCTGATTAAGCCTGCCATCACGCCAATAGCGGAAAACGATGGCGCAGGGGCAATTTTGGGCACTCATTTGGGGGCATCCTTTACTTGGGCTTCCACGATCTGGAGAGCAATAAAGGCTTCGGCCCAATCGACAGCTAATTCAACGCTTTCGGCGAACTTTCCAGCCAGAAGAGGAACCTGATATCCCTCGATTTTGGATACATTACCCCAATATCCTGACATAGTTTTTGTCAGGCTAACAACTGCTATGTAGCCCATATGGACAACATGAATATGATTAGTCTGCCTGCTATATTTCCATTCCATTGCGCCTACTCCTCTTTTAATGCGGAAAACCTGGGGAACACCCCCCCCACCCTGAAAACGGATTAGGGGGGAAAACTTGCAAAAAAAGTTCCAGCTTCAAACCGGAGCTTTGAAAATGTTTTGGCCATTAGCAACGATTTGCCCGCCCATCATCGTTTGAGCTTCATCTTGGGTGATCAGGCAGGTGGATGAATAATCGGCAGGGTCTGTATCGAGCCAAAACCGACCGTCTTGAGTTCGGCAGACTATCCAGCCTGGAAAGGTCAAATGTAACCATACGGAGGCCAAATCTGAGCCGTCAATCTGGGTGTAAACAATTTCTGGAAGCTCATGCTCAAGCTTAATTGCTTCGGCCTTGGCCAGGTACTTCCGGTAATCAGACCTTGGCCCCTTGCTACCAGGATTGTAATGGTAGCTTTCCCAAATCACCTCAACATCCTTTTCGCTTTGCCACCCCTTCTGCTCAGGTTGGCAACGAACTACCCGCAACCGTTTGCGGGCATACCCATAGCTCGATGGCAAAGAGGCGGAAACTTCGACGATCTTAATGATTCTGGTATCCATGATCCTATTCCTTTTCATTTAAAAACTCTTGAAACCCGGACCCCCAGATTATGGGGGTTTCGGCCTCCCGGCCTCGTCAGCGGGTTAATAATCGTTACGATCCACCAGAATGGCAACCTCGCGGCATGGACGATTTAATTGCTCCCATCGTCCGTTTTGGCTAGACCAGTCACAAGGTATTGATCGCCCAACCCGGCCAATTCTGGCCCCAATTAATCTGACCAAAACCGTAGGCAGATAACTGTTCTGACCATTGCGGCGGCGAACGGAGGCCTGGATTTGGTCCTCAGCCTTGGCGGCGGTTTCCATCTTACGATGCCGGGAAACAACCGTACCAAATTCACCATGAGATTTGTTGAATGTATCGACTACTGCAAACATGATATCACTCCATTTTCCTGTTAGAACCACCATTCCACACTAAGAACGAATCACTTGAGATTACTTGCGCGGGAATAAATCATCGTAGCAATCGAACCACATACCCATGCGCTTGGTCCGCGCCTTGGCTTTTGAGCCTTGGCAGGTTTTGCTGCTTGACTCAGGGTTGCTGCAATGGGCTTGAGCCTCTTCCAAGGTCAAACCCTTCTTCAGGGTTCTTGGACGGCCGTTAAAATAAACTCTCACAATCTTGAACATTTTAAACCCCTTTTCCTTTTTAACCTTTGACACTTACTGAACGAACCACACAAACAAACTTGCGCCAGAATTTTTAGGAAACTTTTTCGACCTCCGAAACCAGCTTGCGGAGGGTTTCAACTCCCCCATGACGCTCCAGATGGGAAGCAAACTGACCAACAGCTTCGATGATGGTGCTTCCGCCCGAAACTTTGCAACCAGTCGAAACCTCGCAGAGGTTCCAAAGCTTGCTGGGATTGCGATAAATGAAGAACCTGAATTCCTCGAAATCCATGCCTGGGAAGGTAATGGAGCGGCCTTGGACGGATGGGGTGGAATTCCAATAGGCGGCTTTGAACTCACCAAACTTGCGGTCAACTTTATGTTTCATGACTAACTCCCTTATTCCTTTTCCCTGCGAGGAACTCACCCCGCACAACTAATATACGCACGAACCAAATAAACTTGCAAGAGATTCCCAAAATAATTTTGATTTAAATACTTTAACTTAATCTAGGCATTATAAATAGGAATAGGAAAGATTTACACCAAAAAAACTAGGCTAGGACAATTCTGAATAAATTTGTAATGTTCTGCAACTTCAATGAAAAGCGCAACTTATGGCAATTCTTTTTGTTATCAGACTTTTGGCACGGGCGTTGCTTATTATATATTAGTAAGTAATAAGTAATATCAGAAAACACCTGTCCCAGGCAGTTTCCTTCCGGTTTTGCAGTTCGCTGCCCGGATCGGGGGCGGAGGTCACGCCGCAGCCCCCGATCTGCCCTACTCCCCACTTCCCTCGAATTCCTCCCAATTATATCTTGACCACAACCCCAGTCCGCCGCTCGACCAATCGCTAGGACAATCAGCTATCTTGATATTACTTATTAATATTAATAGTAATAAGTAACTTTTATATTAAGGGAAATTTTCAAACGAATTGTGTTCGTAAAACAAAAATAGATCGTGAGAGAAAACGCGGAGGGTGACCGAATGGCTGGGATTGATTGGTCGAGCGTATCGGTCGAAGTCTTGGCAGAATATACCACTAGGGCTATCTCTTACTTGGAGAAGTCTGGTGAAGACCCCGTCCCCGAAGCTATTAGGGATAGAAGGGATAAGCTTTATCATTACGATTTAGAACTGGCATCGGTGGTTAATGGTTTCAATGTTAATAACGGATATAAGAAGGGGAAATAGAGGTGGCCGGGGGCGCGCCTAGGCTCCCTAGGGTAAGGGGCTACGGCGCGCCCCCTCCGGCACCAGACTCCCGGCCTTCCGGCAAGACCCCCGATCCGGCCAATGAATGGAAGACCCCTGGGCGCACCCGGCAAGCGAACTGGTAAACGGAGAGTAACCGAATGAGCCTGCCAGCCCGGATACCTTGCCCGGAGGATTGTGGAGACTTCTGGTGTACTATCCATGAAATGCATACTGGGGATTGTGATTGTCCACCAATCGATGAATGGGTGACGGACCCATATGGCAACCAAGAACACGGTCCACAAGGAAAGGAAGAGGAATGAAGTATTTATCTGTATGTTCTGGGATTGAGGCCGCTTCTTGCGCCTGGAGAGGTCTTGGATGGCAAGCGGCGGCTTTTTCTGAGATTGAACCCTTTCCTTGTGCGGTGTTGAAGCACCATTTCCCTGATACCCCGAACTGGGGTGATATGACTAAATGGAAGGACTGGCCCGATGCAACAATTGACCTTCTCGTGGGAGGAACGCCCTGCCAATCATTCTCTACCGCAGGACTCCGAAAAGGGCTTGATGACATTCGTGGTCAACTCGCAATTGGATTTTCCGCAATTGCTGAACGCTATCGCCCCAAGTGGATCGTGTGGGAAAATGTCCCTGGAGTCCTGTCAAGCGGTGGAGGACGGGACTTTGCTGCCTTCTGCCAATCGTTGGTCAAATTCGGGTATGGTCTCTGCTGGAGAGTCTTGGACGCTCAGCACTTCGGAGTCCCACAAAGGAGAAGAAGAGTCTTTGTTATCGGATATCTTGGAAACTGGAGACATTCCGCCGCGGTTCTTTTTGAGCCGGAAAGCTTGCGCGGGAATTCTAAGAAGAGCAGAGGCAAGGTCAAAAGAACTTCCAAGAACATTGAAGATGGTTCTGATGCACAATGCATACAATGCGGAGTAGTTTGGGATGCGGATGGGCCAACTGAAGCCTGCCTTGTTTGCGGTGCAATGCAACTGTATATACCAAGGATTAGCGATACGATCCAAACAACGGCAAACGATTATTCCAGAGCAGATGGATTTTGTATGCTGACCCAAATGGTAGCCAAATCGTTCCAAGATGCCAATCACGGTCATGGGCATCAAAGAATTTCAGGAACACAGCGGTCAACAACTGAAGACTTATGCCCCGCTTTAGGTGCGAAGAATCCAACGGCTGTTGCATTCCACGCAACCAGAAGGGATGGCGGCAGAATATTAGGTGATCTATCCCCCACGGTTGAAGCCCATTGGGGTACTGGTGGTGGTAATGTTCCAAATGTGGCTACACCAATTAAAAAAGCTACAGGATTCGATGGTTATAATAATTCAATTACAGGGGACCAGTCAAAAACTCTCGATGTTGGCCAAGATCACCACCATGTACCAATTGTAATGACAGATGTGCCTACCACAACGGAAATGCAGGTTCGCAGACTGACCCCACGGGAATGCGAAAGGCTTCAGGGTTTCCCAGACGATTGGACGAATGTCTCCAGAAATGGTAAACCGGCCCCGGATGGACCCAGGTATAAAGCCATTGGCAACTCAATGGCAGTTCCAGTAATGAGGTGGATTGGACAAAGGATACAAATGGTGGAGAATGTGGCAAATGGATGATGTATTCAAGTGGTGCTGCTTGGGAGAAGTGGCCAATGGTAAGAAGACTATAAAGGCATTTAGCCTATCCAGGATGGCCCGTACCTTGGTTGCCAACCGAGGTTGCGGACTTCGCCAAGCCCTTGAAATGATTGCCCTGACCTTTTTCCAAAAATCTGAGCTAATAACGGAGGCCACAGAATTCGTTATAATCGACGATACGGCTAGTGAATGGCCGAATGGTCTACCGGAGTAGAGATCGTGGACTATACGCTAAATTTGAGGCCTCCAGAGGCATACTGCTTGTGGTCAATCCAGCTGCCGTTGCCTCCAAGTCAGAATCAGCTTTGGATTCCCGTAGCAACCCGCGGTAGATCGAGGTTCGTGACCTCCGCAGAATATAAGAAGTGGAGAACTTATATCCAATTAAGCGAGTGGAAAGAAGCACCCATATTCAACTTTCCCCTTGGAATAGTTCTTACAACCAAGCCCGGTCAAGAGTTCCCCGAATCGTCCGATATCGACAACTTTTTTAAAGCCCCGATAGATGCCCTAAAGCGGCATTTCATAATTGCGGATGATAATTGTAAATTTATTCATTATGTTAGCAATACGCTGGGGAATGCTGAGGATTTCACGGGCCAAGGCATGATCCAAGTCGAGTTGTATCCAGCCTGGTTGTGGACGGGACGATTACCAGACCAAACAGGTGAACTATTCCAAGGGAGTGAGTGAAATGGCTATTGAGCGAAAGGGATTTTTGACATTCGGGGTCAAGGAATTAGAGCAACTGGGTTTGCCGTTTCCATGCCGAGTAAAAGATGCAAATGGCAACTTTATTGACCTTTGCATATCTCATATTGTGATTGAAACAGGTGATGTTTTCTTTTATCCAAAAAACGAAGATGGCAGCTATGTTACTAGCAGGATTGTTCGCCATGGTGATAACGAAACAGAGTTGACTGTAAAGATTAAAAAGAAGAATTTCCCCGCGCCATTGTCGATAATTACGGCAACTGGTGAGGATGTTACCCAAAATGTCTTAAAAGAGGGTTGGAAATACCAATAAGGAAATTTGAAAATACCCCCTACCCACTCTCAAAAATAAAAAGTCAAAAAGTTTGAAACAAGTTTCCATCTTCTGGAGAGTGTTCTATGACCGGCCAGGAATTTAAAGAGCTACAACCGGGGGATGTTTTGTTGGAATATAGCTCAATGCGTCATTGGATTGTGACCGGAAATGTTTCTGGCGTTGTGTCGATTCAAACCACCAGGTTACTACCTAATTCAAATGGGATAGAGTTGGATGGATGGAGGAAAGTTGGGAAGGAATTGCCCGAACCACCACCGTTTTAAAGGGTCCAAGATTGCGATTTAAAGGAGTTTGATTAGTCGATTGGTAATTCGGACTGGTTGACGATAGATTGAACGATTAGGGGCCAGTTTTCTCGACCTGGAGAGTGGTACGGATGCCCGCCAGTAATTTAAATCGGGCGGAAGTTTTCCCCAAGATTTTCTCAAATATTTTGAGCTGAAAATTTGAATAGGACCTGGAGGTCCGATTTAAAAATTAGAGACAAACCAGAGGTAAATATCCGATATAACTTAGGCGCGCCTAATGATAAGATTAGGCTATCCTAATAAGTGTTTGATATCAAAATAAACTAGGCTAAAAAGCTTTTTAAGCTTGTTTGCTTTGCCACTAGTGAAACGAAAAAAGAGCCTATACTTGCGCTTTTTTTTTTGTGGGCAGGGCCGTGGGCCGTGGGCAGGGCCGTGGGCCGTGGGCAGGGCCGTGGGCCGTGGGCAGGCTACCAGGCATAATCGGACAAATTTGTCCAAATTCGGTTTTTTAAACAAAAAAGCCAGGACATTTTAAACGAAAAAAAGCCTAGGATTTTTATTCCTAGGCTTGTGTTGTTGCAATGGTGACTAGTGCCTATTTTCTTGAAAGACTCCCAAAAAAGAGGATAAAACCACAAAATGAAAAACCGATACCGATACCAAAAAAAATATTATCCATGTTAAATGATCTCCCCGTTTAAAAATGCTTTAATGAAACCACCCACCAGGCTTTTTTTCGCCCGGCCCTTAGCTTTCAATGCCACTATGCAAATCTTAGGATCAGATGGCCGGTAGTCTGTCTTGTCGCCGTCTATTACAGGGATTTTTCGCCCTTGTGGGGTGACGATGTAGCCTGATTCTAAGATCCGGTTGTAATCGTCAGGGTAAAAAGCTAAAGCCATACTAGCTTTTTTATCGGTATTATAGGCATGGCCTAATATTTCATCGAACCATTGGCCAATATTCCCTGTATTTTCATCCCCTGAAAATGTTAAATGGTAGTTAGTTGGAAGCTTGTTTGAAATGAATGACAAATATTTCACCTTGTGTTTCGTATAATCATAAAAAGATATCTTTTTATTAGAATCATTAGATATAGTTTCTGTGAAGCCTAAATCGCTTGTGCCATTCAAACGAATAGCCACCTTTTTAGCTCTTTTTTTCATGCTATTAATCTCACTTTGCAATCTATCCAAAAAAGCTATTTTGTTGCCAAGCAGCTCTTGTGTTCGCTTTAGTCTTGCGCTGCTTGTGCCCTTGCGCTTACATATTGAGTCTTCCATACGGAAGCGGCCCTCATGACCTAAACAAAGGGCCCTGCAACCGGCAGACGCACTAGTACATAGGTTTGCTAGCCCGGAGCTGTCACTAGGTGACAAATACAAAACACCAGTCAAAACCTTGTTTTTCGAGGTTTTGGCATTGGCATTAACATTAAGCAAATAAGAAGCCTTGCCGCCCTTTGTAACCATATCTAAAGCAATCTTATTCATGGTTCTAATCCTCTTTCATTCCCTTGCGCTACGATGTGTCGCGCTTACCCAATAATAATGATCGGTCCTTGTTGCGTCTACCCTAGATTATTTATTTATTTAAAATTAATTGGATTAATTGACAAAGACAAAGGGACCCAGGAACTAATCACCCCCCATCCTGGTATCTAATATCCGCGTCTATTTTAACCCTGACATTCAAACACTTGTTTGAACAATTGTTCAAACAACTATTGTTGAAACAAACGACATTTAAGGTAGGAAATCATCAAATATCGCGTAAGGGGGGTATTTCACCCCACAAATTTGTGAACCATTTTTTACTACTTTCCTATTTTAACACTCAATCTATCCTCTATCAAAATTTTTTCCAGAACAATTAAACCCTAAGATATATTTATATATCCCTACCACCAATAGGGAAATTGACAGACCCCCCCACGGTCTTATACGATTCGTAAACTCCCAAATGGAGAATCAAATTTTTTGGGAACAATTTTTATGGCAACCAACAAGCAATCAGGAAAACTACAAAAGCTAGCAGGGATGGAAACCGGCGAGGGTCTTTCCATCTTGGACAGTAAGAAACCCCAAGCCGCCATCACCAAGCTGACAAACGAAGAAATAATCGCCTCAATCCGCCGTTGCCGTGGACTGTACTACTTAGCCGCCGAACATCTGGGCGTAACCAAATCAGCCCTAGCCTACCGTATTGCGAACGACCCTGAACTGGAATCGGTTGCCAAGGACCAGCGTGGTAAGATGCTGGACAAGGCGGAAACCAAGCTGATGGAGGCTGTAGACAATGGCGAACAATGGGCAATCCAGTTAATGCTCAAAACTCTGGGCCGGGATCGAGGCTATGTCGAACGCCAAGAGATCCATTCCGTCAATCAGGTTCGCCTCCAGGTGGTCGAAGAGATCGTGGATGCCCATTCGGCCCCTGAAGTCCTGATTAGCGTCACATCGCAAAATATAGGTTATAAGCCGAAACTACCGGAGAGCTTTAACGATGGGGCGGAAACCGGCGGGGATTGATCCTGACGAGGAATTCAAACCGTCCAAGAAGGGCGAGTTGAAGACCATCACCAAGACGATGCGTCTGCATCAGATTCAATTCGATTTCCACCATTCCCAGGCACTCTACCGTGGTTTCGTAGGCGGGATCGGTTCTGGCAAATCCTATGTTGGAGCGTACGACCTATTGCGCCGAGCCATGAGCGAGGACGGCAAGGGTCGCCTATACATGGTGATATCTCCTACATACACCATCCTCCAAGACGCAACGATGCGAACCATCTATCAGCTTGCCGATGAACTGGAAATCACCAAGGAAAAGTGGAAACAGCCTCCTCGGCTTGTCCTTTCAAATGGTTCCGAAATTATCTTCCGTTCTGGTGACGACCCTGACCGATTGCGCGGACCTAACTTGTCTGGCATTTGGATGGATGAAGCCTCGCTTATGTCCGAAGAAGTGTTCAGCATCTGCATTGGCCGCCTTCGAGAAGGTGGTCGAATGGGTTTCCTGACCGCAACCTTTACCCCTAAAGGCATGGGCCATTGGACCTACTCGGTATTCGGAAAAGGCGAACGAGACAATACAGCCCTGTTCCGTTCCAAAACTTCCCAGAATCCATTCCTGGCCCGTGAATTCGTTGGGGCGGTTTCCCAGCAATATTCTGACCGGCAAGCATCCCAGGAACTCGACGGAGAATTCGTAGACCAAGAAGGTGCGGAATGGCCCAATTCTCACTTTGGAGAGCATATCTGGGTAGACGATTTCCCAAAAGATTGCGAAACAAAGATAAAAACACTAGCAGTTGATCCATCAAAAGGCCGGGATTCAAGGCATGGTGACTATTCCGCAATAGTCCGACTATCCCGTGACACAAAGGGAATTCTTTATTGTGATGCAACTATGGTGAAGATTGATTCAGAGAAACTGGTAAACAAATTTGTGGCAGAAGCAATGGATTTTGAGCCGGATGCCCTGATAGTAGAAACAAATCAGTTCCAGCATCTTCTTGCAAAACAAATACTTACAGAGTGTCAAAATCAGGGAACTGATATTCCAATCATCCAACTTTATAATACCATCAATAAGGATGTGCGAATCAGGAGACTCGGACCTTATCTCGCCAACAGGAACATCCGATTTAGGAGATCAGAGGGTTCCAGGCTCCTTGTTGCACAGCTGCGTGAGTTTCCTCTTGGGAAATTCGATGATGGTCCAGATGCCTTGGAAATGGCATTGAGGGCAATGATTGGAATTTGGAATAATCGCCGTACAAGGGTTTCCAGGAGAATCATCGCATGAGCGTATGGCGACAAATCATCGACTTCCTCGTTCCTGGAAAAGCCAATGCACCTGTTTCGCCGGAACACGGCAAAAAAGTCAAAAGACCCCTACGGGAATCGACTCTCACAAGTGATTTCTGGCTTGCTAATTACATCGATCTACTGGATCGTTTTAGGGATGGCGGGGTTTTTGCTTACCCCATCTCAAACCCCCAAGACCGTCGATACGGATCAAACTTCCCATTCTGGTATTCCGAGCAGCAACTCAGCGTTATCCGCGCCCAAGCTAGACTTGTCGCCACCACCAGTCCAAATGCCCTAGGCCTCCTAAATGGTCTTTGCTCCTATGTCATTGGAGCGGGCTATAACTACCGAATTGGGCCAAAGAACGATTCCGACATTGACGATAGCACCATTGCTGCCGTGCAACGGATCGTTGATCGATTCATGTACGAAAACGAATGGGAAACCTTTGAACAGGAAATCTTCACCCGATCTAGAACGGATGGCGAATGCTTCCTGAGACTATTTCCCCAGCCATCTGGCAGAATGCTGATACGGACCATTGAGCCGGAACAGATCATTCAGCCACCTGGAGAGGATTTCTCCAACTGGTCCTACGGGATTGAGACTGATCCAGATGATGTATTCAACATCATGAATTACCATGTAAATTATTTTGCCCCCAAGGGCGAAGACTTGGAACACGATAATACAAAAGAAACTCCGCAGGGAGAAATTGTCGCATCTGACCGGATCGTTCATATCAAATGCAATGTCCCGCGCGCCATCAAGCGGGGTCTATCCGATTTCAGCTACGAAACCCTTGAAACATTTAATATCGCATCGAAGTTGCGCCGAAACCTCGGTGAGGGTGCATCGGTTCAATCGGCTATTGCTGCCGTGCGTCAACACGATGCCGCTTCCCATGCACAAGTGGAAGCGTTCGTAGAAGAGAACATTGATTACTCTGTGGCCCAGGTTCCTACTGGACGGGCAACTGATTATCAACGGATTGAACCTGGAACATTCCTCGATATTCCAAAGGGAATGAACTATGTGAAGCCTCCTGGTGCGGATTCTGCAAAAGACCACCTAGATATCTTCCAAGCCCTTCTACGCTCGGCTGGCAACCGACATAACGCACCAGAGTGGTTGTCATCTGCCAATGTGTCTGGCGCAAATTATGCCTCCTCACTTACTGCCGAATCACCATTCCTTCGCAACTGCGTAAGGCTTCAATCATACTACAAGAGGGCGTTCACCAAGGTTGTGTACGAGGCAATTCGTCACGCTGCCCAAATGGGAGAGTTGCCCATCAACATTCTTGAGAACATCGATTTGATTGTGACTCCTCCAGGAGTGGAGGCCCGTGACAAGATTGCCGATTCCCAAGCCGATCAAATCTACTACAACTTGGGTGTGAAGTCTGTTCAGACTATTGCCCAAGAGCGTGGCTTGGACTTTGAGCAAGAGCAGCACAACATCGATCAGATGCAAGAAAAGCTGGCTGAAGAAATTGTTCCGGGTGAGGATGATGGAACGCAAATGTCTGATTCTGCGCTAAACGGTCTACAGATTGAAAACCTAACGGCAATCGTCATGCGGGTTGCCACAGGTCAGATTCCTGTTTCCGTTGGAAAAGCCATTGCAAAAGCGGCGTTCCCATTGATGCCGGAAGAAAACCTGGGCGAGATTTTCCCAGAGGAACTTGAAGCCATCAATAAGCCTTCTCCCAAAGCTGCCGGTGGATTGAAACCGGTTAAGGAATTGCCAACAGGTGTGGACAAGGATTTGCAGAAGCCGCCGGAACCCGACCAACCAATTGCCGAAAACCTGCAAGAAGATGTAAAAGGGGATTACGACCACATTGAATTCCACCCTCCAAAGCAGGTTCGTAGTGCTGCTCAAAAAGGCCTGAAGTTGCGTGAGAAGTATGGCAGGGGCGGAACCGCTGTTGGTCTTGGAAGGGCTAGGGACATTGTTGGCGGCAAGGAGATGACCCCCAAAGTAATTAACAAAATGGTTTCCTTCTTTGCCCGCCATGAAGTTGATAAAAAGGGCGAAGGATGGGGTGTTGATTCTGCTGGCTATATTGCTTGGCTCCTGTGGGGTGGAGATGCCGGTTGGGCCTGGGCTAAAAAGGTTCAAGGTCAAATGGAAGCAGCGGACAAGAATGGATAAAAGAACACGCCAATTCAACGAGGAGTTGGCATCGTTAATCGGAATTCAAAATATCGAATTGCAATATTCGATTAACCGCATTTCCCGCGAGGCTATGGGTATAGTCTCACGGAGGATGCGGTTTGCTACTTCGTATGAACAAATAAACAAGGCATACGATGTTAAGTACAATATTGATATTATTTATTCTGAGATTCAGACATTCCTTGAGAAAAAATCAGAAAGATTGATGGAACTTTATCTTAGAAACCTGGGCGTAATTATCACTTCGACTCTAGAAAAATACTCAATGTTGGAAGCAAGGAAGACCATCAACAAGACTTTCTTTCCTGGAGTGCCTAAAGAACAAATCCTCCGCATTATCCGTGGAGAAAATATTGGCAAAAGAATGTTGGCCAAGATGGCGAAAAGCGGAATGTCTCCAACCGTACTTTCATCGCTGGCGTTGATTCAAAACGATCCAATGAAACGGCAGAGAATAATTTCTGAATATTTTGTAAGGATGCGAAACAACGCATACACCATTGCCCGCACCGCTATGTCTGGAATGGCTGGGAAAACCGGCAAGGCGGCATACGAGGCTTTGCCAAGGGATTTGGTTGGGTTCCAAGTACACGGGATACTGGATGACAGGATTCGCCCAGCCCATCGAGCTAGAAACGGAACCATCTACTACAAGAAACCGCAGTATGAAAATCCTGGCTTAGACCAGATGCCCAATCCGCCTTTGGAGGCAGATGGATCAATAGCATACAATTGCAGGTGCTGGTTAACTCCGATCATGTCATTGGATTCCAATAAGTTTTATGACTTTAAAGGTAGACTTATTCCAAACGCAAAAATATTTGATGAATGGTTTTCGACCAGTTCCAAAGACAGGCAAATATTGGCCATTGGTGTACGAAGGTATAGCGCAGCTGTTAAGCGTTTGAAGAAGGGCGAGAAGCTGAAATGGGAACAACTGCTTGATCCGGTCACGGGAATGCTGCTCGACGAAAAATCCATAAAGGCCGAATCACCGCAGAAAAGAACAGCTAGGATAAAAAAAGCTAAAAAAATTATTATCGGGACTTGACAGTATAGACGCAATAACCATTATAGAGATATGCAAAATACCGAATTGCTACTTGAAGATTTGAGCGGCCTTGTCCATTTTGGGGCACAACAAGGCGGCAAGAAACTACTTATTGACCGGGAAAAAGGCATAATCAAGGGCGTAAAAATTATAGGGTTCAACTCACAGAATGGTAGAAAATACCTTCCTGAAGCATTAAAAGATGCCGTACCGATGTACGAGGGTATTAAGGTAAACATCGATCACCCGGAAAAAGGCCCAACCCAGCAGCGGTCAAGCCATGATCGATTCGGCAAATTCATCAATGTTCGCTTCGTGGAGGGTGAGGGAGTATACGGCGATTTGCTGTATCTCAAGAATCACCCGCTGGCCGAATCAGTTTGCGAAGCTGCTGAACGGGAAGAGCTTAACGATGTATTCGGTATGAGTCACAATGCCCAAGGCGAAGGCATGGTAGACAAGAAGAATGTTTTTGTGGTTTCCAAAATCACGGAAGTCCGCCATGTCGATCTCGTCGCAGACCCGGCAACGACAAAGTCACTTACGGAATCGCAAGCTCCAGGAGAGCAGGAAACAGAAGAAGCAGCGGGAAACAGAGTTCGTTATAAGAGCAAAAAACAAGCTGTTGGCGCAAGGCGCAAGTTCACGAAGTCGAAATCCAAGAGCGCAAATAAGCCTACTGGAACTCTGAAAGAAGGCGAAGACGATACAGAGGTTCCTATGCATAATTCAGAAAAAGAAATGAAAGATTTGCATGAGAAAGTCATGCAGATAATCGTCAAGCACGATATGGCTGATGACAAAAAAGCCGACTCAATTATTGATTTGATTTCCAAACAGGTTGGGGGCCAAGAAATGAGCGCAACAGAAGCAATTGAAGAGAAGATGAAATCCAAGATGGAGGCCAAGGACGATGAGAAGTCCTCCGGCAAACCTTCCATGAAGGATGAGAAAGAAGAAGACGAGATCAAGGAAGGTACTTCTGTTTGCGAGAAGTGCGGGTCTTCCTACTCCAAGATGGAAGCCAAGGCCGAAGACGGCGAAGATGAGGATGAAGAAGATGAGGGTCACGAAGACGAGAAGCAAGACAAGAAGATGATGAAGAAAGAGATCAAGAAGGCTATGAAGGAGTCGAAAGACCCTTCTGAAAGACTCGCATACTACGAAACTAAAGAAGAGATTCGTGAGATTTGCGAAGCTAACAATATCGATTTTGAAGAGACATTTGTCGATGACCTTTCGGGTTTGACTCGCGCCTCTAAGGAGCGTTTGATTAAGCGGATTGCCGCAGCAAACGCATCCGCAAAGCCCAAATGTTCGCCCACTCAGGCTACCTTCCAAGAGTCTAAGAGTGGCGACAAGTTGCCAGAAGGTGAGTCTCTGTTCCGTTGGTTGTCTAACTAATCCTAGAAAGGGGTCTTGAGCAATGAGTACGACTTTTGGTGGGGCTAGGCTTTACAAACCAGCAACCGATACGGTTATGAATCTGCCTAGCGCAGCTTCAACCGCCATCACTCCTGGTGATCTTCTGTTTTGGGACACAACCAATAAGGTTCTCAAACCTTTCGATGTGTATGTGGCTACTGGTGTTATCAACACCGACCAAGCTGCCATCCGCGCGGTTTTCGCTGGAGTAGCACTCCAAGGAAAGTTGGCGGCTGATGCTAGTGCTGGTTACCCAGCTTTCAACGGAGAAGGCATCACCTTTACGCCTGATGCGCTGTATGAAGCCACTTGTGCAGCAGCAACCTTTGAGCCTGGCGATCTGGTTGCTGCTTTGGTTGTAGCAACCGCTGGTGCGGGTAATGTCTCCGCACAGAGCGTTGTGAAGACAACCGATTCTGGTGAGGCACTTGGTTATGTAGTCGAGCGTTATGCATCGAATACCACATCGGTGCGGGTGCGGTTGATTGGGCGATGGTCGCCTTACAACTTCGCTGATTACAACACCATCACCTCGGCCTGATCCACAACACAATAAGAAAGGTACTGATCCATGAACACGATGAAGCTTCGCAGTTTGTACGAGTCCCGCAGCAAGGAAGGCAATGGCCGCTGGCGTTTCCTAACCGAAATGCGCCAAGGCCTGGGTCTTTGCGACAAGGACGGCAACGACAACCGGGATTTCGCCGGTAACCTGAAACTCGGTGAGCGCAGCTTGCGCCCTGAGCAGTTCAGCCTTCAAGAGGTGGCTGAATCCATTATTGGCCCAAGCTGGCGTTCCCTGTTCAATCCCGATTCACGGGCACTTGGACAGTACACCCAAGCCGCGTCGATGATGGAAAACAACGGCTATGCTGGCGACAAGCGGGCCTTGTTGGAAACAACCGGGTTCGGTCTTGACCCATCCGCTTTCTTGAACATCAACACCTTCACCGCTATCGTTGGCGGTCTGGTGGAAGTCAAGATTCTGGAAGCCTTCCAGAACCCTGCCCTGATTGCTGATCGTCTGATGCCCGTCGAGGCTACCAAGCTTAACGGTCAGAAGATCATCGGCGTTCAGAACATTGGTGACCGTGGTCGCAAACGCGCCCCCGGTGAAACCCACACCAGGGCACAGTTCGGTGAGCGTTGGATTCAGACTCCAGAGACCCGTGAAAACGCACTCGCCATCGATGTGCTGAAAGAAACGGTGTTCTTTGACCTGACTGGTCAGATTCTCCAACAGGCTAGCAATGTTGGTCTTGAGCTTGCATACCGCAAAGAGTTGGAAGTTATCGACACTATAATCGGTGTGAATAACTCCTTCATCTACAACGGTACGAGTTACAACACCTATCAAACCAGCCGGACCCTGGGTGTTCTGAACTCCCATACCAACCAGCTGATCGACTGGACCTCGCTCCAATCGACCGTCCTACTTTTCACCCGTATGGAAGACCCCCATACTGGCAAGCGTCTGCTGATCACGCCTAACACCATCTTGGTGAATCCCGCCAAGCTGGCAACGGCTAACTTGATAGTGGGTGCTAGCGGAACCGAAAGGCGTACTGCCCCAGGCTCTACCCAGTCTAGTGTCGATGTTCTTAACATCAGCACCGGAAGTAGCAACCCATACTCCGGTCAGTTCCAGATTCTCTCCAGCCCTCTGTTTGAGCAGCGCGCTCTTGCAGCGGATGGTCTGAACCTGAACCAAGCCAACTCTGATGGCTTGTGGTTCATGATGGAAGCCGGTAAGAGCTTCAAGTATATGCAAAACTACCCGCTGACTGTTCAGCAGGCTGCACCTAACCAGTACGAAATGCTTGATCGTGGTATCGTTGCGAGTTACTTCGCCAACGAGCGCGGTATCCCAAGCATCTGGTCACCTTGGCACGTTGTTAAGAACAACAATGCCTAATTAGAGGTAATGAGCTAATGCAACCCACCCAGCAAAAGCCTCAAGTATCTCAGCCGGTAATGCGCCCTTGGGAAGTCTCAGGAATGGGACTCCCAAGGGTGTTTATCCAAGCTTATACGAGAGAGCAAGCAAGGAACGAATATCGCATTCGTTTCCATTTGCACGAATCAAGACCCGTCACAGCAACGGAGTTTAAAGATGGCAGCTGAAAGTGATCTTGATGCTGCTGTAGACAATCTCGCCGCAGCGATAAGGCAGGCGACGATTGATCCCAAGCCAAACTACACGGTTGACGGTCAGACTGTTAACTGGGGCGATTACCTGCATATTCTGACAACAAAAATGGAAACCCTGGTGAAGGTCCGTCAGCTTGTGGCTGGTCCTTATCAGCGTATGACGAGGATGAAATCCAAATGAAATACGCCAAAATTGACGCAGCTACAGCTGGATCAAACACTATTGTTGCTGCTGTTACAGGTAAAAGAATTTTGGTGTTACTGTATGCCATCACGAGTTCAGCGAACCAAGACGCATATTTTGCTTCAGGTTCTACAGCAATTACTGGAACAATGTATTTTGGGAATCACAGCAATACGATGGCGGCATATGGAGCAATGACTCCAGCTGGTACTGTTGGAGTGTTTAGAACCGAGATTGGCGAGGCCTTGAATTTGGTTCTAAGCGCATCAACAAGCCTTGGTGGTCATCTCACTTACTTGGTAACTGATTAATGGCACTAGGCGTACTTTTTGAGCTTCGGTATGAATCTCCCAAGGGTGTGCCTGATTGGTACAGCCCTGCGAAGGTTTCCACGAAGATCAGGAATGTCGCCAAAGACATTATTAAGCAACACAAGGAAGATATAAACCGAAATTACTACCCAGGCAAAGTTGCGTCAAAGCCTGGGGAATTTCCAAAGAAGAGAACCGGCAAGCTTCGCAAAAGCGTCAGAATGCAACCAACCAGCATTACTGCTAAAGCTTTCAAAAAGATAACCCAGCTTGTTGTTGAGCTTGGATACGACGAGCAAACCTTGGGTTCCTATCCCTACTGGAAAGCGTTGTACTCAGGCAAGCGCATGAGGGGGCCAAGGCTGATGCTCGATGCTACCGCCATGAGCGTC
>Ga0114977_10000971_pt1 | contig 18941 bp, 14 predicted proteins | sample S_130805_MF_Meta_FD_87026 | JGI IMG/M metagenome (GOLD analysis project Ga0114977, IMG submission 87026) | Freshwater microbial communities from Lake Simoncouche, Canada to study carbon cycling - S_130805_MF_MetaG | ecosystem: Environmental > Aquatic > Freshwater > Lake | place: Lake...
CGGCCACTATTGAAAAGCGAAAAACCCTAAGTGAATTGGTCAATAAAATTGCGCATCATATCAATATTCCATTTACAGTAGGCGGGGGTATAAAAACAGAAGAGGATGTAAGTATCTTATTACAAAATGGAGCAGATAAAATTTCAATTAACACTGCAGCTTTTTTAAACCCTAACATCATACAAAGTTTTGCTAAAAATTTTGGTAGTCAATGTGTGGTATTAGCTATTGATACCAAATGCGAGTCAGATGGTCAATGGTATGTATATTTAAATGGAGGTCGTCAAAAAACTGATACCTTAACGACAGAATGGGCAAAGAAGGCAGTAGATTTAGGCGTGGGTGAAATTTTATTAACTTCTATGAATCATGATGGTACCAAAAAAGGGTTTGCTTTAGATATTACAGCTACCTTATCAGAAAGTTTGTCGGTGCCCATTATTGCATCAGGAGGCGGCGGGAATGAAACTCATTTTTATGATGTATTTACCAATGGGAAGGCAGATGCTGCCTTAGCTGCAAGTATATTTCACTATAAGGAATTAGCGATACCTACTTTAAAAAATTATTTAAACGAAAAAGGAATACCCATTAGATTATAAACTTTATTTAATTTTAATTATGAATATCAATTTTACAAAATATGCAGATGGACTCGTGCCTGCAATCATTCAAGATGCACAAACCAAAACAGTTTTAATGTTAGGTTTTATGAATCAAGCGGCCATAGATCTTACTGTGTCCGAAAAAAAAATAACCTTTTTTAGTAGAACCAAAAATAGATTATGGACCAAGGGAGAAGAGAGCGGCCATTACCTTCATTATATAAGTATGGAAGTAGATTGTGATCAAGATACTTTGCTAATACAAGCGAAACCATCTGGTCCTGTTTGCCATAATGGAACAGCTACTTGTTGGGGCGATGAGGATGCTAGTTCCTTTTTACCTCAACTTGAATCCATTATTGCGGAACGAAAAAATACAGATCCAGCTTCTTCCTATGTGGCAAGTTTGTTTGAAAAGGGTATCAATAAAATTGCACAAAAAGTAGGGGAGGAAGCGGTTGAATTAGTCATAGAAGCAAAGGATAGTAATCATGATTTGTTTTTAAATGAGTCAGCAGATTTATTATTTCATTACCTTATACTACTTCAAGCAAAAGGTTACCAACTTAGTGATGTTAGTGAAATTTTAAAACAAAGGCATAAAAGCTAAATCACCTATCTTTATTCCCTGAAATTTAAAAAATATGAAAAAATTAATTTTCGTTGTAATTGTTCTGTTTTCATGCAACCACTTAATGGCACAAAAAAGTATCTTAATCAAAGGAGATTTAAAAAATGTACCTGATAGTACGATAGTAACATTATTAGATGGTATGGCGAACAAGGAAGTGTCTACTGATAAAGTGATTAAAGGGAAGTTTACTTTAAAAGGAACAACACCCATTACTACTTTTTTTATCATTGGGTTTAGTAAAATGACTGTAAAGCTACCTTTGTTTATAAATAATGATGCGCTTAAAATTACTGGAGATGTCATGTTGCCTAACAATATTGTTTATGAAGGTTCTGCAAGCCATGCTATTTATATGTCCTATATGAAAGTGTTAAATCCTAAAATGGAAGGATATTTTAAAACTTTGGCTGGTATACAATCTGAAAAAAACACTAAAACAAAAGATTCACTTACGCTAAATGCGGAAGGTCAATCAAAAGATTTAGTGTTAACATATGAAGAAATGAGTAAAAAGTATGCTCAGTCCCCAGTTACTGCTTTTTTCTTATTTCAATTTGCGAACATTTTCCCAACCGTGAAGGAAAAGCTAGCTACTTACTTTGATCAATTAAAAGGGGAAGCTAAAAAGGGCCCTTTTGCTGAAATTTTAGGAAAAACATTGCAATCAATTGGTTTTGGCGCTATCGGATCAAATATGCCAGAATTCAAGCAAAATGATGTGAATGGGAATCCTGTAAGTTTATCTTCTTTTAAAGGAAAATATGTATTAGTTGATTTTTGGGCAAGTTGGTGTGGTCCTTGTCGCGCCGAAAATCCGAATGTAGTAAAAGCTTATAATGAGTTTAAAAATAAAAACTTTACCATTTTAAGTGTCAGCTTAGATCAGGATAAAGCTAAGTGGCTGGATGCCATACAAAAAGATGATTTAACATGGACGCATGTGAGTGATCTGAAATATTGGAACAATGCTGTTGCCCAACAGTTTGGCATTCAGAGTATTCCTGCTAGTTTCATTATAGATCCAACTGGAAAAATAATTGGAAAGGATTTAAGAGGTGAGGATTTAAGAAATTTTCTAATTCAGAATTTAAAATAAAAATTTTAGCTTTCTTTCTAAAAAGCCTTGAATCACTTCAAGGCTTTTTTATATTCAGCTTCATCGAAACCTAGAGCAATCACTTTATCATTGCGTTCAATCAAAGGTCTTTTTATGATGGAGGTTTTTTCGATCATTAAGGCGATGGCGGCTTTTTGGTTGGTGATTTTAGATTGTAGTTCAGGAGATAATTGTCGCCAAGTAGCCCCTTTTTTATTGACTAAGGCTTCCCATCCTACTTGTTTACTCCAATTGCTTAAAGTGCCAGCCGTGACGCCTAATTTTTTATAATCGTGAAATTCATATCCCACTTTATTTGCTTTTAACCAATCTAATGCTTTTTTAACTGTGTTACAATTAGGAATCGCGTATACTTTTATGGCACTCATTCGATTTATTTTATGTATTTTTTGCCTAACCAGCTTTGTGAAATGGGTTGAAGCCAATTTGCTTCCATATCTGTTTTGGTTGCTACTAAATTATTAAAATACAAGCTGTCTTTTTCTAATAATCCATTTTCAATGGCATAAGCCACTTGAGCAAGAGGGATGGTTTGAACTTTATCTTTCACCCAAAATGCTAATAGCTCTCGGTTAAACATTTGTAAATTAAATCGTTTTTCAATTTCTTTAATAATATGCACTGAGCTGTCTGTGCTACAACCACCGACGCCGGTATGTGTTTCATCTGCCATGAGTATGATAAACTGTCCATATAAAATAGTGGCAAATCCTTTTACTTGAGTGCCATGACTTTTCCAGATATCAGTAAAATCTTCTAAAATGGTTTCAATTTCAAAAATTTCCACCATAGAAAACAATCTGTTGGATTGGTATATCCATACTTTTGATTGTGGATGAAAATTTGCGGGTAGTATATTAGGTAAGTGAACTGTCATTATGATTAATTTATTGAATGGCTTTTTCTATAATTTCGGCAATGTCTAAAACAGAGGTATTCATATCCTCATCTCTATTTTTAATGCCATCGGTTAACATGGTATTACAAAAAGGACAGGCACTCGCAACAAAATCTGATTTTGTTTCAATGGCTTCATCAGCTCTTTCTGTATTTATCCTTTTATCTCCTTTTTCTTCTTCCTTAAACATTTGTGCCCCACCAGCCCCACAGCATAAGCCTTTGGATTTACATCTTTTCATTTCGCGTAATTCCATATCTAAGCTTTCTAATACTTTTCGAGGGGCTTCGTATATTTCATTGGCCCTTCCTAAATAACAACTATCATGGTAAGTAATTGATTTTCCTTTCCATTCATTACTGTCTAGTATTTTTATTTTTCCTGAGGCGATTAATTCTTCTAAAAATTGGGTATGATGTATGACATCATAATTTCCTCCCAAGGCAGGATATTCATTTTTTAAGGTATTAAAACAATGAGGGCAAGTAGTGACAATTTTCTTTATTTGATACCCATTTAAAATTTGTATATTTTGATAAGCCATCATTTGAAACATAAATTCATTGCCAGCTCTTCTTGCAGGATCACCTGTGCATGATTCTTCTTTTCCTAATATAGCGTAACGAATTCCAGCTTTATCTAATATGGTGGCAAATGCTTTGGTTATTTTTTGAGCACGTTGATCAAAACTACCTGCGCAGCCCACCCAAAATAATATTTCAGGTTGTTCGCCATTTGCAGCCATCTCGGCCATTGTCAATACCTTCATATATTTATTTTTATACCTGTTTTGTCCATGCATCCCGATCATCGGGAGCGAATTTCCAGGGTGCAAAATTATTTTCTATATTACTAAACATGCCATTCCATTCTTGAGGGGCATTGCTTTGTTCCATGACCAAGGATCTTCTTAATTCCATAATGATATCCAAAGGAGAAATACTGATAGGGCATTCTTCAACACAGGCATTACAAGTAGTGCATGCTCTTAATTCTTCTACACTAATATAATCATGTAATAATGTTTTGCCATCTGGAATGAACTGTTTGTTTTGTTGGATATTTTTTGAAATAGATTCAATCCGATCGCGCGTGGCCATCATTATTTTACGAGGACTTAATAATTTACCTGTACTTGTTGCTGGGCAAGCCGTTGAACATCTTCCACATTCAGAGCAGCTATAGGCATCCATTAAATTTTTCCAACTTAATTCGGTGGCTTCTTTGGCTCCAAAACTTTCAGGAGCTGTTGCGTCAGTAGGCGCTAATTCAGGTTGCATTGCATACAATACTTCATTTTGTATAGCGGGCATATTATGCATGACTCCTTTTGGAGTGAGTGGGGCATAATAAGCATTAGGGAAAGCTAATATAATATGCAAGTGCTTTGAATAAGGCAGATAGTTCATGAAAGCATAGATACCTAAAATATGCAGCCACCATGCGGTTTTTTCGATCAGATGTAAAGTGTCTTCAGTACTACCATGAAGCCAAGGGCTAATTTTACTTGAAATAATAAATTGATAATTAGTGTCCGTCGCATTCATGAGTAAAAACAAACTCATTAATATTATTTCTGCTATGAGAATATAATTAGCATCCGTTCTTGGCCATCCATTTAAGTCCTTACTAATAAACCTTTTTATATTTAAAACATTTCGTCGAACTAAAAATACAACACAAACAATGGTTACTAAGAATGCTAAAATTTCAAAACAGTTAATGAATAGTGGATAGTAATTTCCTAAGGGTTGCGCTAAAATGCGATGAGTACCCATTAGGCCATCTAGGATGATTTCAATTAACTCTATATTGATAATAATAAATCCAATATAAATAATAAGGTGAAGTAGTGCCACAATCGGATTTCGAAACATTTTCTTTTGCCCTAATGCTAAAAGAAATACATTTTTCCATCTTTGAAGGGGTGCGTCATTTAAGAAAGCGGCTTTTCCTAATAAAATAGAACTTCGAATCCTATTTATATTTTTTATAAATATGCCAAATGCCAATAAGGTCAGCAAGCTAAAAATAATTTCAGAGAATAAACCCATCATGCGTTTTATCTTTAAGGGATAAGCAAATTTAAACCATTTTATAAAGTAATCGTACGAATCTGAACTAAATAGCTCCTAAATTAGAAGTATAACCATTGGCCACTCCATTTTCCATTCGCCAAAACAAGGGTGGGGGCAGGAAATTTTATCGAGTTTAATACAAAAAACAAAGATTTAACCCATTTTTTATGCGTAGGTATTTTTTCAAAATCAACATCAAGCGATAAATACCATTGCCGATACCTTTTTAAGTCATCTCTAATAATATCACCTTGAGGGCTCGGCCAATTATTTCCGTATCCTCCAAACATATTTTCTCCACCCATTCCTACCGCAATGCTTAACCATTTAGGTACGGGGAGGTTTTTATTAAAGTCGTGAAGATTGGCGCTTAGCCAATAAGTTTGTGCATTATAGTCCTTGACTAACCTTTCGCTCCATAATTTGCCAAATAGCTGTTTATTTCTTTCTTCTAATTGCGCGTCAGCATAGCTGTTATAATGAGTACTAAATTTTAGCTTAACTTTTTGTTTCTTCCATAGTAACTCTTGTCCCATCCATAATCCAATTCCAGCAGTATTACTTCCGATATCTGACCAACTCCAACCCCATTGGCTTGAAAATCCATCCAAGGTTTCTATGATGGTTTGATATCCCATTCCTGTGAGGCCGGCTAATAAAATAGCCTTTTTGTCCTTTACACCAGCCCATTGCCATGAGGCGTAACTGAGCCTACTTAATGTATAGGCAGTAAAGGTATGACCTGCTTTATCCATATTGAGCCATTCCCCTGCATCATTATAAAAATGAAAAGAACTTCGAGGGTAACCATCATACCAGATTTTATTTAATCCAATCATCGAACCTCCGTAAGTGAGTGTTTGAATAGAGGTAACAATGCGTTGTCTTTTTTTAAAATCGATCACCTGATGGGTGTATGTGGAAGTTGGGGTGAGTGTAGAATCTTGAATTTGACTCCAACATGAATGGGAGATCAAAAAAGCAGTAAAAAAAAGTAGCGTAGTAAGTTTCATACTTGGAAAAACCAAATTTATACATTAATATTAATAATCAGTCATTGCGAATTGGTGGAATTGCAATTATTGCTTAAAATTGCCATTAAACGAGGATATATGAGTCAAACTATTGAAATGAATGTGCAACGCTGGTTAACAGGCAATTATGATGATGCCACCAAACAAGCAATTCTTGCATTACAAACCAATAATAAAGAGGAATTACAGGATTCGTTTTATAGAAATTTGGAATTTGGAACAGGTGGATTAAGAGGAATTATGGGAGTAGGGACCAATCGTATTAATAAATATACCATTGGAATGGCAACGCAAGGTTTTTCGAATTATTTACTTAAAACTTATCCAGGAGAAAGTATTTCAGTTGCCATAGGGCATGATAGCAGAAACAATGCTCGTTTTTTTGCAGAGACCACTGCGCAAGTTTTTGCTGCCAACGGTATTCAAGTGTATTTATTTGAATCATTGAGACCTACGCCGGAATTAAGTTTTGCAATTAGACAATTAAAATGCAAAGCTGGAGTGGTATGTACTGCATCTCATAATCCAAAGGAATACAATGGATATAAAGCTTATTGGAATGATGGAGGGCAATTGGTACCTCCACATGATAGCAATGTGATCACCGAAGTGGAAGCCATTCAAAGTGTTGACGATGTCAAATGGTCGGGGGGATCGGATCGTATACAATTATTAGGTTCCGATATGGACAATGCCTATATCAAAATGCTGAGCTCATTAAGTGTGTATCCTGAAATGATTGCAAAACAACATGATTTAAAAATTGTATATACGCCTATTCATGGAACTGGAATTACTTTAGTTCCAAAAGTATTGGCCGAATTTGGATTTACAAATGTGCATGTAGTAGAAGAGCAGTCTAATCCGGATGGTAATTTCCCCACCGTTATATATCCTAATCCGGAAGAAAGTGAAACCATGAGTATCGGATTGGCAAAAGCGAAAGCTTTAGATGCCGACATTTTATTAGGAACAGATCCAGATGCAGATAGAGTAGGCGTAGGTGTTAAAAATCATAAAGGAGAGTGGGTTTTAATGAATGGAAATCAAACAGCAGTTTTAGCCTTTGCCTATATGATGGAAGCGCGTAGGTCAAAGGGAATCGCCAAACCCAATGACATGGTGGTTACTACCATCGTTACCACTGAAATGATCAACCAAGTGGCTAAAATCAATGAAGTGAATTGTTATAATGTATTGACAGGCTTTAAATGGATTGCTGAATTAGTTAAAGAAAAAGAAGGTAAAGAAAATTATATCATTGGAGGAGAGGAGAGTTTTGGATTGATGATTGGAGATCAGATTAGAGACAAGGATGCTGTCAGTGCAGTGGCTTTATTATGTGAGATGGCAGCTTATGAAAAGAGTAAAGGCAAAACCTTATTTGATAAAATGATTGAATTATATATTCAATACGGTTTTTATTATGAAAATTTAATAAGCATTACCAAAAAAGGGATGAATGGTCAGCAAGAAATCAAAGCAATGATGGAAGGTTATAGGCTAAGCCCGCCTGCTAGTATCAATGGCGCATTGGTAGTGACCATTTTAGATTACGAATTACAATTAGGAAAAAATGTACAAACAGGGAGTACTTGGAAATTAGATTTACCTAAGAGTAATGTATTGCAATTTATTACTGAAGACGGAAGTAAGATATCTGCTCGACCTTCTGGTACCGAACCAAAAATCAAATTTTATTTTAGTGTAAATACTGTTTTAAAGGACAAAGCCTCCTTTGATGCTCAATATCAGCTATTACAAGATAAGATAAGTGATATCATAAAAGATATGCAGTTAAATTAATCAAAACGAATGAAAAAATTAGAGACATTAGTTGACGCCTATCTTCATAAAGGATTGAGAGAAAAGCTAGTGCTACTTTTGAGAGAGAAAGGAATTACCGATGAAAATGTCTTAGCGGCGATAGGCAAAATTCCTCGACATTTTTTTTTAGATTCTGCTTTTGACAAAATTGCATACGAGGATCGAGCATTCCCCATAGCGGCAGATCAAACTATTTCGCAGCCCTATACTGTCGCATATCAAACTCAATTATTACAAATTAAAAAAGGGGAAAAGGTACTCGAAATTGGAACAGGGAGTATGTATCAAACAACCGTATTAGCTGAAATGGGCGCCCAGGTTTTTACCATTGAGAGACAAAAGCAATTATTTGAAAAAACGGCTAAATATATTTTTAAAGATACCTATCCACAAGTGCAGTTTTTTTTTGGAGATGGTTTTGAGGGCTTGCCTAGTTTGGCGCCTTTTGATAAAATTTTAATTACAGCAGCTGCTCCGAAGATTCCTGAAAATTTATGGGCACAATTAAAAACAAGTGGGAAAATGGTCATCCCCTTGGACGAATCTGCTTCCACTCAACGAATGCTTCGGCTAACAAAAAAGCGTGATGGTTCTGTCAAAAAGGAGGCCTTTGATGCTTTTTCATTTGTACCTATGCTGCAAGGAAAAACCCAAAAATAAATTCGAATTTATTTTTTATTGTTGCATTTGATACATGGCGCCACCATCTTCCGTTTTATTATTTTTTCGCTTAAGTAAGTTCAAATCAAACTTTCCAAATCGGTATGAAAAATTAAGTCTGAAAAATTGTTGGTCCCTAACTCGAGTTACATTTTGAATAAAGAATTGACTTTCAGAATAAGTTTTATTCACCCTTGTTTTAAACACATCGCTCACACTTAAGGATAAACTAGCGGTGCGGCCACCCGATAAGGTCCAATCTTTTTTAATAGCCATATCAAAATCATAGTAAGCAAAGTTGTAACCTTGTGCAGTTGATTGTGGTCCGCCAAATCCGCCGCCACCCATACCACCACCGCCACGGCCACCACCACCACTACTTCCACCGCCCCCTGGAGGTAAAATAGTCTTAGCTTGGTACTGACCACTAAATTGGAAAGAATAGCCTTTTGGCAATTTGAATGTATTATTCATTTTGCTGAACCAACTGGTTAGGTTGTTATTGACATTTTGGCCAGGTATTGTAGCTTGAATTGAAGAGTTAAATAAGTTAAAACTCAAATTCATGTCCCACCATTTAGTGATCGTTGTTTTATTGCTTAATTCTAATCCATAAGTAACGGCGGTGTTGGCATTAATATAGGAGCTATAATAAGCACTATCGTTCGTTGTTGGATTAATGGCTCTATAAATATAATTAGTAATTAAATCGGTACTGTATTTATAATAGACACTTGCTAATAAGTTGGATCCTTTTTTATATGCATTATTATAATTCAATTCAATAGAGTGTGTGAATTGTGGTTTCAAGCCAGGGTTTCCTACAGTAATATTTAAAGGATCGCTGTAATCAGGAAAGGGTTGTAATTGAAAAAAGTTAGGTGCATTAATTCGTTTTGAATAATTGATTTGCAAATCATTTTTATCATTCAATTTATAAGTTACGAAAGCACTAGGGAATAAGGAAATGGGTAAAGAGGTTTTAAAATGCAAAGAATCCATGCCTGCGTGGTTTTGAACATCAACTGTAAATGTTCTGCTTTCGGCTCTTAAACCTAATTGGTAACTAACTTTACCTTTTTTACCACTTAAATTAACATATTCAGCCATAATACTTTCACCGTATTTATATTTATTACTAATACTTCCTAAAAAAACATCATTCCTAAATTGATCACGACTATTGTATTCGTCTCTAAAGTTGTAACGCATTCCAGCTTCAAATTTTATATCATCTGTAATTTGGCGTGCATAATCAAGATTAGTAGTGTAATTTTTACTATTCCCAACGCCGTTGCTTTTTTGATTTAAAAAAGATGAATTAATGTTGGACCAACTATTACTATTGCTTTCATTATAATTAAAATCAGAGGTTAGTTCGTGTCCTTGATCGGCAAATAAATGTTTGAAACTTAATTGCGCACCCTTATTTAAGAAATCAAAATAATTACTATTTGTTAATTGGTATGGAGCTTGAGTATTTACCCCTGCTTTGATACTATCAATGGTTTGGCTTCCAGAAGAGCCCATATTTCCTTGCATTAAATTACCATATAGCGAAAATGTATTTCGATTGTCTGGTAAATAGTCCATACCTGCACGATAAAAATTAAAAGACCCATTTCCGATACTATTATTAATAGTGGTGACTTGGGTAGGCATAGTAGCTCCTAATATATCACGAACAGTGGTATTACTATTCACTGATTTTCGACCATTGATATTAGCACTTACTGAAAAATTTAATTTATTATCTCTTACATTCAAATCTCCACCGCCATTAAATTTGCCGCGCATGTCTACCCCTGCTCTAATGCCTCCATTATAACCATTCTTTTTATTTTTCTTTAATACGATATTTAAAATACCTGCATTGCCACCTGATGCATCATATTTTGCAGACGGGTTCGTAATGATTTCAACTCTGTCTATAATATCAGCAGGAATTTGATCCATTGTCAATGTTGTGGGTCGATTGTCAATCAGTAAAGTGGGTGTTGCATTTCTTAATGTTACATTGCCATCAATATCCACATTTAAATTAGGAATGCTTTTCATTACTTCCACAGCAGTTTGTCCAGTGCTCATTATATTTTTGTCAACATTGAAAATTTTACGATCAATGCCCATTTCAAATTGCGGTCGCGCTGTACTCGTCACAGTTACACTTTGTAAATCGGTAGCAGATTCTTCTAATTTAATATTTCCTAAATCTTTGTCCACTGCAGCCAATAATTCTTGCATATTTTGACCTGGAGTCATTTTGATATTAAAATTTAGGGTCTTTTCCATTTTCTTATACCCAATATTTGTAATCGTTAATTTTAAACTCCCCATAACTGGTAAGTTTTCTAAACTAAAATCTCCATTTGTTGCACTCAGTTGCGTTCCTAAAATGCGCTCTATCATTTTTTTACTTACTGTATCAAATTGGTTGCCTTTAATTTGTAGTGTAGCCCCGTCGATACCCTTTTTATTAGCATCTACTAATTTTCCATAATATCTACCCATGTTCATATTGCCAGCACCTGCTTTTGGTAAAACACCAGTAGGTCTTTGCGAAAAGCTTTGTACTTGAATAAATAGTAAAAGGAAAGAAATGGTTATTATATTTTTCATATGTATTGGACGAATAATGGGTATATAAGTTTAGTGTTGGGTGCAAATATCAAACTAATAATCTAAGGATGGTATCAAGTTAGTATGAGCGGTAATTTCAATAGATAAGTGTTAGAGTGTTTTGGCTAAATATGGTGTAATAAATAGACAATAATGAATCCCCAAATGGAACCTATTGCAAATGCCATCCATTGTAGTGGTTTAATAGATTTCATGACAATGGGCTTTAAAACCAAGATCAATTTTGAGGAAAGGGTTTGACTCATTTCCTTTTTTGCATTTTCTGAAAATTGTTGGATAATTTGCGGAAATAGGCCCGCTAGTTCTTCTAAAAAAACTGTTTTAAGTTGTACCACCGTTTTGTCTCCAATAAACATAGAAATCATAGGTAATTTTTCCTTGATGGTTTTATCAAAGAATTGGTCCAATTTTTCATCAATTAAGGGCAAGATGGCATTGTATGCATCTTTGCTTGGAGTCGGAGCAAAGGCTTCAAATGGGAAATGGTTAATGAAGATATGGATAGCGGGCTCCCATCGAAATCCAAGAATGGATAGGGACTTGGGAGGATAAAAAAGACTTTTGGCCAATAACCAAATCAAAATCCAGCCCAATAGGCCCGACATTAGGGTGATCAAAATTGTTTGCATACCGGCTTTTTTTAATCAAAAATCCTATCCAGGTCACGTATTTACGTAAAGGATAGGATTTAAAGGGGGAGAACGATGGGTCTCGAACCCACGACCTACACTGCCACAAAGTGTCGCTCTAACCTACTGAGCTACGCCCTCCATTTAGGGGAGCAAAAATAAGGTAATTTTAAGGACGAATAAAATTAGTTTTAGTGTTTTTATAATTTTATCATAAAAACAAGGTCTTTGTCCTATTTAAGCACATTCAAACTCATTTTGCGCTATTTTTGAAAATATACATGCGAAACATTATGACATATTTACGACAAAATAAGTGGAAGGTATTCACTACTGTAGTTTTATTGGGTGTTGTTTTAATAGCGTTTAAAACATTCGATAAGCAAAATGGAGAATTACCAGAAGTGAGACATAGAAAATTACTTTCCACTATCGGGCATTTATTAGAAACAGAACATTATAGTCCTCGAAAAATTGATGATGAATTTTCTCGTGATGTTTTTAATGGCTTTTTAAAAACTTTAGATCCCGAAAAGAATATTTTTTTAAATACAGATATTCAAGCACTTCAAATTTATCAGAATAAGATAGATGAAGAAATTCACGGAGCAGATATTTTATTTGAACCTGCAGTGAGTGCTATTTATGAAAAAAGATTAGTAGAGGCTCGTAAAATTTTTGAAACCATTATCCAAACTCCTTTTGATTTTAATATAGATGATTCGGTTTTGTTGGATATAGAAAATAAAAAAGCGCCCATCAATGAAGAGGATAGGTATAAAAATTGGTATCAGATTTTGAAATATAAATCATTAGATCGATATGCCAATTTAGTAGAAGATAGAGAAAGGAATAAAACAAAGGAGAAATTCGTTGTAAAAGCAGATTCCATTTTAGAGAGGGAAGCACGTGGTACTGTAAAAAAAGAATATGCAAAGAGATTCGAGCGATTAGAAAAAACTTTTGATAAAGAAAAAAGATTTGAAACGTTCTTGAATACCATCACTGGATTAATGGATCCGCATACTGATTATTTTGCACCAGTGGAGAAGCGTTCTTTTACTGAGCAAATGAGTGGTACTTTTTATGGTATTGGAGCTCAATTGACACAGGATGACAATGGAATTAAAATCGCTAGCATACAACCAGGCGGCGCGGCTTGGAAGTCGGGTCAATTGGTTGTTAATGATGTGATAACCAAAGTGGGTCAGGGTTCCGAAGAGCCTGTTGATGTGACTGGATATGAAACTACGGATGCTGTAAAATTGATAAGGGGAAATTTAGGTTCAGAAGTTCGATTAACTATTCGCAAACCCGATGGTTCTACTAAAGTAGTTTCATTAAAGCGAGAAAAAATTATTTTAGATGAAGGTTTTGCACGTAGTGCTATTATTCAAAAAGGGAATGATAAATATGGATACATTTTACTTCCTGATTTTTATGCCGACTTTGATAGGGAAGAAGGTGCAAGATGTGCAAGAGATGTAGCCAAAGAAATCGAAAAATTAAAAGCAGAAAAAGTAAAGGGTATTGCTATAGACATTAGATATAATGGCGGGGGTTCTTTGTATGAAGTGGTTCAAATGGCAGGTCTTTTTATTGACCAAGGTCCTATTGTTCAAATCAGAAATAAAGAAGGGCGTTCGCAAATTTTAGCTGATGAAGTACCAGGCACTATTTATAATGGTCCATTGGTGGTGATGGTTAATGAGTTTAGCGCATCGGCAAGTGAAATTTTTGCAGGTGCTATTCAGGATTATAAAAGAGGTATTATAATGGGAAGCACTTCGACTTATGGTAAAGGGACGGTGCAACGCAATGTTGCTTTTGGTAAACCATTGGATGATATGGGAATTCAAACTGAATATGGTGCTGTGAAATTAACATTCCAAAAATTTTATAGGGTGACTGGAAGTTCTACACAAAAAAAAGGAGTTGTGCCAGATGTAATCTTTCCTGATGAATATGAATTTTTAAAGTACAGAGAAAAGGACAATGCATCTGCGCGTCCATGGGATGAAATGGAAAGGGCTAAATTTCAAGTATGGCCAAATAATGCCGGCATTGCTGCTATTGCAGCTAAAGCAAATGAAAAAATCGCTAATGATACGGCTATTACAGAGTTTAAAAAAACACTTCAATGGGTGTCCACGCAAATGGACCGACCTGTAAGTTTGAAATTAGATAAGTATGTCACTTATAGAAAAGAACTCATGGTTAACATGCGCATCAACGACAATAGGATTAAATTAAAGGATTCTATGCAAGTGACCTCACTTAAAGCAGATTATAATAAATTTTATAATAATCCAGATAAAACAAAGCAGGATCGTTATCAAGCTTGGCTTAAAATGGTAGCAAAGGATGCACAAGTGAATGAAGCAAGTAAATTATTAGCTGAATTTTTACCACAAAATTGGGTTGCTAAAAAAGGGAACTAATTAAATTTGAACTATGAAAGTGGATGAATCTGCAAGCGTTAAAAAGTGGCATGTCATTTATACAAAGTCGAAGTGGGAGAAAAAAGTAGATGGGTTATTATTTAAAAATGGCATTGAAAGCTGGTGCCCTGTTCAAAAAAAGGAAAGACAATGGTCGGATCGAAAAAAAATTATTGAAGAGCCTCTATTTAGATCCTACGTTTTTGTAAAAATAAGTAAATCAGAACATTCTAAAGTTTTAGGTATTATAGGGGTGGTTAATTTTCTATATTTTGAAAAAAAACCAGCTATTATTAGAGACAACGAAATTGAAGTCATTCGAAAATATTTAGGTCTTGCCAATACGGCAATCCAAGTGGTGAACTTAACCAACCTACCACCGCAAACCAAGGTGTCCATTAATCAAGGGTTATTTATGGGCCAAAAAGGGGAAGTCATTCGATCCAGCAAAAAAACAGTTTTTGTTCAATTGCAAAGTATCAATATGATGATGATTGTAGAATTCAAAGTAGAGGAAGTCTCACTACACTAATCAAATATTAAGACAAAGTCCAATCCATTAACTGATTACTCCATTCTGGTCGATAAGGGGTTTCTACTCGAATATAATTATCCGTATACCCTTCTAACATAAGTAGTTCTTTATCGTCTTTTACTGCCTTTGGTGATTCGAATAAAACTTTTCGAGTGGAGCCAAAATGCTGTTCTGTAAAATATTGTAGTTTTTGATAGGACAAATTTCTTAATATTTTATTGCGTTCCTGTCTAATAGAGATAGGCACTACTGGTTTGATGGTTAATGCTTTTGTAGCCGCTCGTTCAGAATAGGTGAATACATGTAAATAGGAGATATCAAGTGCATGTATGAAATCCATACTTTCTTTAAAGTAATCTTCTGTTTCTCCTGGAGAACCCACAATCACATCTACCCCAATACAAGCATGGGGCATTATTTTTTTTATCAGGTTCACTCGATCTAAATAAACATCGCGCGTATACCTGCGTTGCATTAATTTCAAAACGGCATCTGACCCACTTTGTAATGGGATGTGAAAATGGGGCATGAATTGATCACTCTTTGCAACCCATTCAATAATTTCGTTGGTCAACAAATTGGGTTCGATAGAGGAGATGCGATATCTTGGAATTGTAGTTTGCTCATCCAAAGCTTTTACTAAGTCAAAAAAGGATTCATCGTGTTTTTTCCCACCTGTTTGGCCTTTCCCAAAATCACCTAAATTAATTCCAGTTAAAACAATTTCTTTCACTCCCTTTTCTGCTAATCCTTGTGCTTGGGCAACAACATTTTCAATCCGATCGCTACGGCTTTTGCCACGGGCTAATGGAATGGTACAAAAAGTACAACTATAATCACATCCATCCTGCACTTTTAAAAAAGTACGCGTACGGTCATTCACTGAAAAAGAGGAATGAAAGTCGGATACGGTATCTATATCGCAACTACATATTTTGGTAGCATCACCCTTGGTTAAATTGGCAAGGTGTTGAATTAAATTAAATTTTTCTGCAGCACCTAATACTAAATCTACCCCTGGTATAGTTGCAATTTCATTGGGCTTTAATTGAGCGTAACAACCTGTTATCACCACAAAACTTTCAGGGGAGCGTCTTTGTATACGACGCACTAATTGACGACATTCTTTATCGGCATTTTCGGTGACAGAACAGGTGTTGATCACATATACATCCGCTTTGTCTGTAAATTCCTTTTTTTCAAATCCGCCCTGCTCCAATTGTCTTGAAAGGGTAGATGTCTCTGAAAAGTTGAGTTTGCAGCCTAGGGTATGAAAGGCGACACTGGTGGGTTGGCTCATGTACAACAAAGATAAAAAACCTTGAGGGAACCTTAAAATCTTAAAATATACTTAAAGCGGCTATTAATTTCCCATTTTGGCTAGATTCAATTAAGTTTGCAACTACTAAAATGGTCAAAAATGGACTTCAAAAAAATTAATAATTGGACGGGTTGGGTGGTTACTTTAATCGCTTGTACCGTTTATGTGATGACAGCAGAAGCCGCCGGTAGTTTTCGGGATTGCGGCGAATTTATCAGCAGTGCTTATAAATTACAAATACCACATCCGCCAGGGGCGCCTATGTTTGTTTTATTAGGCAGGGTATTTATTATTTTGTTTGGAGATAATCCACTCACTGCTGCTAAGGCGGTGAATACCATGAGTGCTTTAGCAAGTGGTTTTACCATTTTATTTTTATTTTGGACCATCACCCATTTTGCAAAACGAATTGTAACAAAGCAAACAGGTGCTGAACCAGTAGGATATCAAATTATGGCCATCATGGGTGCCGGTATTGTAGGTGCCTTAGCCTATACTTTTAGTGATTCATTTTGGTACAGTGCAGTTGAAGGGGAAGTGTATGCATTGAGTTCTTTTTTCACTGCATTGGTTTTTTGGGCTATTTTAAAATGGGAGCATAAGGCCGATCAGCCAGGCGCTGATAAGTGGATAATATTTATTTTTTACATGATGGGCTTATCTATCGGAGTTCACTTATTAAATATATTAACCATTCCTGCGATAGTAATGGTCTATTATTTTAGACAATACAAGCCTACTTTAATGGGTGGGTTTATTGCTTTTTTAATAGGTGTGGTGATCACTGGTTTTATTCAAGTGGTCCTTATTCAGTATACAGTTAAATGGGCGGGCGCTTTTGATGTTAGTTTTGTGAATTCATTAGGCTTACCCTTTTTTAGTGGCTTCATTTTCTTTTTTATATTATTAGCTGCCATTTTAGGTTTTGGTATTTATTATGCCAATAAAAAAGGACTTTATTTTTTAAAGTTGGGCGTATGGTCTATGATATTTATGTTATTAGGATATACTACTTATGTCACTACCATGATTCGCTCCAATGCAGATCCTTCAGTAGATATGTACAATGTTGACAATCCTGTTACCTTGGTCGGATATTTAGGTAGAGAGCAATATGGTGATTGGCCTATTTTATTTGGTCCAGATTATGTTGACAAAGTGGACAATGTTGAAAATGGAGATCAATATGTGAAAGCGCCTAAACAATATGACTTATCAGGAAAAAACTATAAGAGAGATTGGACTTCGGCACCCTCTTCGCATTTATTTCCAAGAATGTGGGATGGCGAGAATGATAGAGGTCAAATGGATAGTTACAGAGCATTCGCAGGTGTAGTGGATGGCGAGCCACCTACTTTGCGTGATAATATCAAATACTTTACCAATTATCAATTCGGGTTTATGTATTTGCGTTATTTCTTGTGGAATTTTGCAGGTAAGCAAAATGATTTACAAGGATTTGGCAATGTAAGAGATGGTAATTTTAGTACTGGAATTTCAGTAATAGATAATTTATTTTTTGGCGACCAGTCTAAATTACCAGACACTATAAAAAATAACAATAAAGCACACAATACTTTATTCTTTTTGCCTTTCCTTTTAGGATTGATTGGTTTAATATTTCAATACCAACAAAATAAAAAAGATTTCATCGTTACTGGTTTACTTTTCTTTTTTACAGGAGTGGCCATCGTGCTTTATCTTAATCAAGTGAGTTTACAACCTCGTGAACGAGATTATGCATATGTGGGATCTTTTTATGTATTTGCTATTTGGATAGGATTAGGCGTATTGCAAGTGATAACTTGGTTATCTAGAGCAGTGAATCAAAAAACGGCTAGTATTTTAGCTACCGTTATTTGTTTTTTAGCAGTACCCGCATTAATGGCACAACAAGAATGGGATGATCATGATCGTAGTCAAAAAACTTTGCCTCGCGATTTGGCGCGTAACTATTTAGAAAGTTGCCCTCCTAATGCCATTCTATTTTCGTTTGGTGACAATGATACTTATCCATTATGGTATGCGCAAGAAGTGGAAGGCATCCGTCCAGATGTGCGTGTGGTGGTGAATAGTTTATTGGGTTCCGATTGGTATATGAAGGAGTTGAGGTACAAGGTGAATCAAAGCGATAAATTTGATGTTATATTTTCTGAAGAACAGGTTTCTGGTAATAAGTTAAATGTCGCTTATTATAATGCATTGCCAGAATTTGGTGAAACAAGGTATCATAATTTAGATTCTGTATTTAGATATGTCATTGGCGACCCTGCTGGAAAATATATGGCTTCAACGCAAGATGGACCAGTTAATATCTTCCCTACACATAAATTTAAAGTCCCTGTCAATAAGGCCAATGCTTTGGCTTCAGGAATTGCGAAGGCTACGGATACTATTGTAGACAATTTGCTTATCGATTTTAATCCTAATAGACAATACTTATTAAAAAATGAGTTGGCGATGTATGCAATTATTGCTACTTCGCAATTCAAAAGACCTATATGCTTTACATCTACACAAGA